>Ga0265780_10008086_pt1 | contig 12824 bp, 15 predicted proteins | sample P1T30metagenome_FD_192432 | JGI IMG/M metagenome (GOLD analysis project Ga0265780, IMG submission 192432) | Plant litter microbial communities from East Loma Ridge, Irvine, California - P1 T30 | ecosystem: Environmental > Terrestrial > Plant litter > Unclassified | place: USA: California...
CAAAGTTGCAGCCTGGTCGTACTGATTGTTGAGGATATAAGAGCGGACGACAACGTTAAGAGCAGTGCTCTGACTGTCAGCTGGCTCCCATCCTACAAATGTTCACCGTACCTCGAGAGTCTCGTCCTTTCTCAGAGAAGCGGTCTGGCGGACAGCCAAGAAACGTCTAGATGTCAGCAAGGTTTGATTTAATTATCTGGCAGGAGACTTACGATTGTAGCTCCTCGAGCCTTCCTAGTCGTTCATACGCAAGTGCAAGGTAAAAGTGTACCTTGGCTGAGATCTGGTCCATCGATCGTCGGTTGGCAGTAGCCAGGATCTCTGCCGTCTCATCACTGAACTTTGCAGCCTACGAGTCAGCTACAGTAGCAAGTCGACTTCTGCTGACTCACCTCTTCAACCTTCCCTGCGTCCAGGTTCATCAAAACCAGCAACAGCCTCAAGTACGCCGTTCCCTCCAAGATCAGATCTTCAGTCTGTCCATCTACGGGTGCAGTGTACTTTGGCTTGGATGACACTTTCGTGGTCTCCTTCTCCTTCTCTTCTCCTTCGGTAGTTGGGGCAGGTGTAGATGCTGAGTCGACCTGCATGCTCTCCTCGGTTGGGGCGGCAGGCGCGGAAGTTAGGGTATCAAAGATAGGGTTGGCGATTAAAGACTGTCCTGTCTTGGCTATGACATGAGCATAGACCTAGCTGACGATGAGTGTAGCTTACAGCCTTTAGGATACGCTTCATTGAGGATCTTCCTCATTGATTCCTTGTTCAACTTCTTCCTGTTCGCCGTCAATGTCCTCATCACTCTAGTCGTATATCTAGGTTCCATAGTGTTCACAGCTCGACCAATGACCATGATGTTGTTGAGGACCTCTGGAGGTTTGTCAGCTCAAGTTCGTCATTGCAAGTGGGGTCGAACTGACCTTCTTCGATCGTTGGTATGTACTCTTCCTCCTTGACCTCCTCCTTCTTTTCGGCATCCACCACCTTGGAATCGGTGCTCTTCTCTGTGTTCTTCTTTGTTATCTCTGCCATGATGATAGTATGGCAATTATGATGTAAGGTATAGTGAATGGATGGATTAACTGAATAGAACTATCTTCGACGCGCAAGCCAATCCTCGCTGACGTTTTGTGGCACTTCCTACACCACTCCCTCTGCCTGCACCACTGGATTCAGAATCTTCGTGATAGGGCTGAGAGCATGCTTTGCATATTTGCGTAGCCTGATTCCTACTTCTACTTCTAGATACTCCGTGGCTTAAAGCTCCTCCTTGACCTTCTGGGCGATAGACTCAACTCCCTCCTTGGCGCCATTGACGACTCCAGCGGCGGCATCATAAGCGTCTCCAGCCTTTTGGGCAGCGAAAGAAGAAAGGATGTTTGCCTTGATCTTGAGCTCGTCAAGCTTGGTAGGAGCAAGCGAGGGTGAAGCTAGTAGGCCAGCGATCCTGATTATCAGCTGTGTTGGTGCGAATCAGGGAGCTGACTTACCTAGCCTGCTCCTTGGTGACCCAAGCTTCTCCCTTCTCCATGACCCTCTCCATTGCCTTCAAGTAGTATGAAGCAGAAGCGCTGACCTTCTTGTCGGTAGAGTTACCGATGGAAGCGACATATTCCTTGGCCTGCTCCATTACCTGCGATCGAGAAGGTAGATCGGCAGTGAAAAAGTTGGAAGCCAAAGTGTCGAGAGAAAGAACACGACCAGCTTGTTCAGTGAGTAGACCACCGGCAGATCGGTGAGTACCGCAATGTTCGTTCAACCACTATTGATAAGTATCATTTCCTCAGCGTTCACATGTAGGGCACATACCTCAACAAACTGACCCTCCGATCGACCAGATTCGTAGTTGATAGGAGTCTTGGATCCCTTGGGGAAGAACTTGATGGTAGGGAAACTCCTGACGTCGTACTTGGATGCGATGGGCTTGTTGTCGGCCTCATCGGCGTTCATGTGTGCGACAACACAGTCGGGCTCGGAAGCGAATGCTCGAGCGACATTCTCGTAAGCAGGCTTCATGTTCTGGATGTCAGTCTACCTCCATGAGCCCAACGTCGGTGGAGCATACCTTGCAGTGACCACACTATATTGTCAGCTTGATCTAACAGAGAACGTAAGGCGACATACCCATGGGGCAGTGAAAGCAACTAGAACATCCTTATCCTGATTTAGAACGACATCATCAAAGTTACTAGCGGTAACCTCGACAGCAGCGGAAGGAGCAGGGGGCTTGATCTTGGATTTAGCACCAGATTTCTCGGTAACGCTTCTATCAGCTCTTTACCGCCTGAACTGAAAATGACTGACAATTTGGCCAAAGAATCGAGATCACGTCCACCTTGGTAGTCTACTGGATCGGACGATCCGGCTGGGAACCATTTTAGAGCTGATTTGTCAGCGACGACTTTTGCACACTGAACGAGAAAGCTCACTTGGGAAGCCTTGGACACCATACCTGTTTCCTAGTTCTCGTCCGGGTCCATCGGCGTCGGTCTTGGCAATTACGACTTTGTCCTATTAGTCAGCTATTATACATCTAGCTGTGACATGGCTTACAGATGAAAAGGCATCTGCGAGCTGTTCCCAAACCGGTGCGACTGTCTGTCAGCTAGATCACGTATTTGTTGGAGTAGTCATACGGTTCTTGCAGTGTCCACACCATGGTGCGTAGCTACATATCAGCTAGGAGCTGAGATCCCAAAGTTATGGACGTACAATTCGACAAGAGCTCCTTTGGATCCACCGACGTATTTGTCAAAATTGCTAGTATCGAGATCGATGACATTGCTAGCAGCTACCAAGCTTACAAAGCCGAGTAGAGCAGCGGATAACGATACAGTCAATCTCATTATGGCTATGAAGTGATAATGACAGTAATGAGTTGCTCTTAGAACAAGTTCCACGTCGGTCGACGATTGATGACGTTCCTGGATTCAAATGTCATGATCCGCCTTCTATGTCTTGTCCTCCATTCAACTCTTATCTCTTACTACTGTCAACACGTTCGTGAAGTTTCAACGGACTCTCGCGGGTGAACAGACGCCGATGTAAATAACGGAGAGCAAGGGAATGCGAGATATCGGCCGATGATACTGAAAGGATGAAAAGCACCACAGCCCCATCGCGCCGTGTGCACCGATGATCCATTCATTATGAGTCTGTCTGACGTCCAAGCCTTCTCTCTTCAGAAACTAGCCGTACTAAACGTGCTATCGCTGCCTTATAAAACATCCTCCCACCACTCGTTTGTTCGTCTTTCGCAACTCTCACTACACACTAAACACGACTCACTATGCCGCCCAGCAGGACTGTCGGACTTCCCATTCACCTTCTCTATCCTATCATATCAGCTATACTGCTAGGTATAGCAGCTTTTCCAACAGCAGATGCGGTATGGTACGTCTCCGCCCAAACCAACGAAATAGCAGTAAGTCCCCCTCTTGTCCTCGGCTAACGAGAGATCCGATTCGCTTCTCAAGACTAGTGGGTCTTCTCACAAGTCAGATCGCTGAGCGTATCAATAGTTGCGGGTACAATGTGACCAATCTCGCTCTGACGTCCAAGGTGGGATGTACATATCGAGGATGGGAATGGGGAATACCGGAGAGGTATTTCGGTTTTCCCCTACCAGATGAGATCAATCAGTCAGTCTCGAGGGTATCCGTCATGGCGTAAGTTCCGTCCGATCCTTTAGCCTGCATGCTAATCCACAGTGTCGTCGGTGAGTCATTCGTTCATACATTCTAGAAGAAGATGTTCATGGACAGCATTTGCGCTGGTGGTGGCTAGCTTGTTCGTTCACGCCTACAGTATACGATACTCCTTCCGGAAAGCACCAGCACCAAACGTCGACAAGATGTGGTCTCTCGCTCAAATCCATTTCATCTCCACTCTCGTTTGTTTCGTGTATGCTTCACTATCTTAATCTAATTGTCCAAGTGCTGATGAAAGATTCACCTGGATTACATTCATCGCCGTAGCAGCTGTTGTTGGGCGGGCTGTATCATTCTCCAACGATCCCGAGAGTTTGACAAATGGGACCGAGAGATATGGAGTAGGGATATACTGGGGTCAAAGTCCTTGGTTGATTCTTGGTTCTGCTGTCATTCATTTTGGATGGGTATACGAGGCGGTCAGGTGGAGAGTAAGTTTAATGTAAAGGAGAGTAAATTGGAGATACATGTTACAACTATTCTATCGTGACGTATACTACGATATTCCGGATTTGCCCAACATGAGTAAGATATACAACGCAGGCCGGCTCTGGGTTTACAAGTCCCAAGATCGGTGAGAAAAATGTCCTGATACAAGATGAATCGGTTACATGGCGTGCGAGATTGAGACTCGCTTGATGCCGTCCGCTAGTCCTTAGCGTCACCATCGACTTCGGCGCTTGGTACGGGTTTGCGTTTTATTTTGAGTTCCTCCGTCGGACGTCTCTGCATCGGGGACGACTCGACTTTGGTTGCAGTAAGACCGTCCTTTTCCGCTAATCCGACTCCCAGGCCTGCTGGTAGATTGACCGAATTGGGCGAAACAAGGATACTAGACTGACGGCTCGATGTGGAGGTGTAGGAGAAATAACTGTCCCTGTTCGACGATGGGGTAGGAGTGGGCGATTGACGGGGATCGATAGAAGCCAATGATCCTGATATACGGCGTATGCCAGCCATAGTTTTGTTGCTGAACAAGCGCAGACTTGGCGAGATTGGAGTTTGTGGTAGATCCTCGTTCGATGATGATGTAGAGGAAGAGCGGGATGGACCAGCGGAAGATGAAGAGGGGTAGAGTTGGAAGTTTGTTGGTGTATAGACGTGTGTGGGGTACTGGGCTGGTCGCGGGCCACATGCTCCTGGGAATGTAGGTGCTAACAAAGTTAGCCTTGATCCTTTTCAGGAATGAATAGTGGCTTACGAGTATAAACGCCCGAAATGCTTCCCCTAGGTCCAAGACCATCGCGTACTTTAAGAGGGTCACGATCAGTCCCAATCCTCTTCTTTCCAAATACGTTAAGCCCATCATTTTCGAAGATAGACCGTCGAGCCATGTTGGACGCAACACGAGCATCCACTTCGTCCGATTCTGACTCAGAAGATAAAGAGGGAGTTTGAAGGAGCGGCGCGCCAACCTCTAGGACGAACAATGACGAGTCGCGTTCCGATAATGATGGCCTTTGGGATGTAGCAGAGTTCAGGCGGGTCTGAGAGGGTTTGCGAAGTGCCGACCGAGGTGGGACAAAGGGGGCAGAGGAAGGTGCGGGGGCGATTTCGGAAGACATCGCGAGTGACTGATTGTTAGTTATGAATGAAGTCTATACCCGCTGTTTTGCGGGCACGATTGAGGGGTAGATGGAGATTGCAAATCGGGATAATGGAGTTTGGTGGGAATGTGTAAAATTGATGGTTCATCAATTGATCGGAAAGGAGGGATGATTGAAGGGGTGAACCCTGTTTAAGGAGAAGATGGAATGAGGCTCACTTTTCGCGTATTTATCCTCAGCTTCTTTGCCAAATTAAGTTGACCAATACGGGTCGACCACTTGGTCTTCTTTTCCAGACTATCGGTCGAGTCACGATTGCCGTTGTATTGCGGGTTAAATCCGGGAGAGGGGCACCTAGTAGATTCGTGCCTTTCGTATGTGTTCACCCCGTGATTGTGATCGTATTGATCGTCAAGGTTGAAATGGCGATGGTGTGTAATAGAACTAAGATCGAGCGCAGATTGACACCATTCGACAGTGTTATTCTTATCGATAGCTGTAGATGATGGTGAATCGAGTATAAATTGATTCAGATTCGTGTGAGACTTGAACGAAGTATTTGACGCGGTTGAAGCTGAAATAGGAAATATATTTCGAGTAGTCAAATCACTACAGCTCTTAGACCAGTCGTAATGTGGTAGTGGTGAGGCTTGGTAGGAGTATAGACTGGAGTCCCGATCTTGAATAGGTGGTATGGATAAATGTATAGAAGATCGATTACGGTGATTGTTCTTTGTGGGATTACGTCGCTGGCGGTGCACCTCCGTAGTCGCCTCAATACGTGGGTGGCTATCGGTAGTATTCTCGGCAGTTGACAAAGATTGGTATCTTCGTATACGTTCTCGTCTCCTGAGTGTAGGAGCTGTGAGAGTGGTAGTGAGGATGGGATCTTGAAATGAAATAGTCGACATGATCTTGCTTGAGCGATGGTGGGTTCCGGATGAAATTTTGCCCCTGGACCTCAAAGACGCCTCTTTTCTATACCCCGTATAGGATTTCGATTCCAGTAGTGGCCGGTGGCGATCTGCGATCTACGTTTATCTATAGACAGCACCCTTGAACAATAAACGATGTTGGGGTTATTAGGTTTGCTATAATGTCTCAGATCAACGGGGTGTCCGGAGTAGGGATTTCTAGATATTTATCGACTATATGTGTTTGCATTTCGCGAGCTGGTACTGGTGGCTATCTTGCGCCTTTACTCGGCACCCAGCTTCTTGGGTCGATTCCCTGCCCCCTAGCGGAGACGTTCCAGAGCCTATGAGACACCCCATCTCGTAAAGAACTCCCAAAAAAAGTCTGCGTGCCTTCTGTGCACAGATATTCCGACCCCAAATTGATAATCGGGGGCTGAGGGTGTAACTTGCATTAAGCTTGATTTTTCTCTGTGAAACCCCTAGCCGCCGGGGGAGATCCAGGTCGGCAAGGACGTAATTCTTTTCTTCGACGGAGATGGAAATTCTGGGGTCTGGGAAGATTTGGAAATACTCCGAGCGATGCCGATCAGCCAAGGAGTCAAAAGGCACGCGCCATTGACGAATCCATTTCAGCATCCGGCGAGGGGCAAGTTGGAACTGCGGGCGGCCATCTCGGTCTGATTTTTCGCAGTCGCATGCATTAGACAAGGTTTACATAGCCCGAGATTCACAAGTTTGACTATCAAGACACACTAAGAAGACCGCTTCCGGTTAGCCTTTGCTAACTCCCTACTCTGCGCTTCCAACAGCTTGAAAGCCTGATCGACTTGGCCAGTAGTCTCCTCCACTCCCTCTCGAGGCCTGATGCCGATCTGAGTCACAAGTGCAGAATCGTTATCGAGGATCGCGGTGCCCATTTGAGACAGATTACGAAGCGATTGACGAAGTGCCAACTTCTCTATATGTTCTGCTTCCAGGGACTTTCATCAGTACTTGTCATTCGAGAGCAGTATTCACTCACGAGGGCGATCTCTCTGAGCTTACTCTCGGCCAGACTTAGATTGTGCTTTACATCGCCCAATAATGCTACCTGAGCCTCAAGCTCTTTCATCTTGTCCTCTCGTTTACGCCTGTATACCTGTTGCGCTTTTCGGTTCTGAGCCGCACGGGCATCTTGAGTGGGCCTGGTTATCAGATCACTCATCATGTATATTCCCATGAAGACTTACGGTTGTCCACTAGGATTATTTGGATCAGAGTGATCTTGATTAACACCTGAAGGAATGGCTGATTGATCCCCCTCTCCCGCTGGACCCAACGAACCATCATTCTCGCCAGCTCCCATACCCAGGTGTACTTGCTCGCCTTTAGCATTGACCTGACCCGTCAGGAATCCCATCTCCCCCATGCTACCCTCTCCAGCTCCATTTCCATTGGCATTATCTTCAGTACTCCGCCCACCTCTCTTCCGCTTGGTCCGAGGCTCTTGGTCCATCTCTTTCCAACCAGCCCTCTCATGCGGTAGTTTTCGCCTCTTACCACCCATCTCTCCCGTATCCTCTCCCTTGGAAAAGTTGATGTGGAAGTAATCGTTGAGCTCGAGGTTTGGGATATTCAGCGTTACTGTCGATTGAGCGGCGAGTTCGGCTAGCGATGGCGGAATGATGATAGCGGGATTAGGAGGTGAATGTGGTGTTGGAGGAGCATAGCCACTGTTGGAAGGACCAGGCTCAGCAGGTCCAGTTGGATCGTTCTCGGATCCAGGTCCAGCTGTCGCAAATCGATAGTTGTGTGAAGGCAATGCTGTCAGTTCTATCCATCAGTCTGGTCCCGGACAGTCTACCGAGTTTAACGTACCAGAAAAGGGAGGATGCTCTCCAGCTCTAGAGTTTTCCGGATAAGTAGCTCTCAAGTCTGATCATCAGTCCTGCTCCTACTGGACAACGAACTAGACAAACAAGTCAAAAGCGCAGCCTGAGACTCATCGCTACCTGCCTCAAGACCTGGGTCACCCTGGCCAGCGATAAAAGAGGCTATAGATGGTGGTGGAGAAGTCATCTTGAAACTGAATACTATTAGGCTGTCACCTGATTAAGAGTGGACGTTGAAAGTGGAGGGTGGGGATGAGTTGCATACGTAAGGTGAGAAAAGCAAAGGGCAACACCGCCGATAATTCCGCGGTCATACAGTTCAACCGGTGTGTGGCACTTTTGTACTTCGACTTGTGTAGATGCTATGGTAATACAAGACGTTTCATATGCCACGGCGCACGACAACGAGCTACTCTGGTGCTTTAGCAGATCCCGGCATCAGTCATTGATGTCTGTAGTCTCAATACTCTCGACTTCCGCCATATCGACAAAATCCAATGAAAGAATGAGGGACAGCCTAGTCCCGATGGCGTGCTCACTGCTCACGCTAGATGGTGTTTCCCCAATCTCGCAATACCGGCTCACACCTAGCAAAACTGGACTCAGCGCACGCTTCTTCAGCTAGAATGGCGCAATACTCACTCAGAGTCGAGTCGTTTCTGATTCATGTCTGATTACTCATGAGCACGTTATCGCAGTATTGAAGGTATATATAAGGGTTGGGTATTCCGAATACTCATATCTTATCTCACTTGCCACTGCGTACTACTATACTTGAAAGACGTCAAACCGGGTTCAATCATGTCTACAGTCAATATAATCCCCATCTCGACTATCAGGTCAATTTACGAGACTTCCGACCCATATTACCTTCCCCCATCCACTTCTCGTATTGAAGATCTCCCCGAGGATGACGAGGACGAACCTCGCCGAGGCCGTGATACTTCCCCACGGCCATTACCAAACCTTCACTCTCCCTCTGTCTCACCATCAAGGACATCAAACCCGCTCGAATTCACCCGTCGGAAATCAGCAACTACCTCCAACGCTTCTATCATCCAAGCACACCATACCCTCCCTCATACCTCTTCTACCGAGGACATACCCTCCGATCCTGTCTTGTACCTGCCTCCACTCCTTTCACCACTACCTACGAATATCAGGCACGCCCCTTCTCTCTCGACCAAAGGTAAATCGCATGCCGAATTGGAATTCGCAACCCGTCTACCCGATATTGATCCGGCAAGTCTAGCCCTTCATCAAACCCTACACGGATTTCGACCTCGTACGCCACAATATTCCAGTACACGGTACGACCTTGCATTTAACTGGTCAGATATAACACTGCCGGAAGAGGTCGAGAGAGAATGGTACTGTGTCGTATTCAGGTCAAAGAGGAATAAGGAGTCATCTTCCTTGTCACTCTATCAGGCGGACCGGGAGGCGCATGAGGAGGCGGTAAAGAATGGGGGATTGGTGATGTACTGGTACGGTGTACCCGATGAGACCACCGGTCAGAATTTGGCTACTTGCATATGGCAATCGTGAGTTCGCTCTGACCCAAATGGTCAATACTAAACATGTAGACGTAAACATGCTGTCAATGCGATTTCTGGGCCAAAACATCGACAGGCTATGTTACAAGCGAAAGGAGCTTATGAGAACTATGATCTGGAGAGATGGATCTTGACTAAACAATGGGGAGAGACGGGAGTAACGCTGGAGAAATGGGTGGAAGGCGATGTGGGATGGTAGTTGCTCACTCTCGGCAGTTCCCGATATCACTTGTAAATAGTAAAAGTTACGATGTATCACGACAAAATGCAAATTCGATAGTAGTGGCAGATGTCACGAACTACTTTGCAATTCCAGTCCGCCCGCTGATCGTCAAGAACTCGATCGTCACCCACCTACAATGATCAGCTGGATGTCGCGGAACCCATCGCCCACGAAATAGCCTTTATGCGATAAGATAGCAAGAATCCGGCTGAGGCTGTGCAGCCACCAGGCCCAATCACTGCCACAGGTCCCATGCAGCTACATCGACGCCATCTCATGACGACTACAGCCACCTCATGCTAAGCGGGTGTGCCACAAAGAGGTCATCTACGCGTCAACATGAGCAGACGCGCGATGCGGGCCATGCGGGACGCGATCATTGGGTGATGATCTGTTCCTGTGCCTGGTGACTCTTTTGCCTCCAAGAGTGCGTAAACTCTCTAACATCCATTTCTCCGACTAGCGTGTCGTGAAGGTAGATCACAGACAGGAACAAGACGATCCGACACCGGAAGCGGATAGGTCGCATTGGCCGTAATAGATATCCGGTCAGATCGGGAGTTGAGTCTCCAGAACGCCACTTACGCCTGGACGAGGTCTCATGGATGTTTCTTGTTCCTAGTGGGGGATGCGCAGCGGCCGGTGAGTAGAAAGTACAAGCTCATATCAGTAGTGTTCCTGGTCCGACGTGGTTGCTTGTCAAATTGCTGCTTCAAGCAACATATGGGGTTTCTCGGGTTGCTGTTTACGGAAAAAGAGCTAAAAGCCGTGCCGTAACTTTCTCTGGAAATGCTCTCTGTCGCCACCCGGCAGCTAAGGGTATCAGCTTTATGGAAGATGTCAGGAACATCTGTACCTCGTTCCTCATGCTGATCCCCGGCTACAGGGGTACCAGGGTGGTTAGTCACCTTGATAGTATTTCCTAGAGCCCAGCCCGTTTAGCGTGATGTAGACGTGGGCCTAGTGACGATAGCTTTTTCTTCGTGTCTCGTCCCTGGATCTCGGTACCTGTCTACTCTGGAGAGTCGTGAGACGAGAGCAAGACGACCGTTCCCATCACGCCTTCGGACGTTGTTTTCACCATTCCCGGCATCAACAATCGCACCTAGCTGTGTGTTCTTAGTTCGCGTTTCGATATTATACCTTTATTGTCTCTGAACTGTAAAAAACAGCCCTGTACGCCTAGACCTCTCGATAGACTTACACGGGGCAACAGCGCACGCGGTCAAACCATACTAGTCCATCGGATCCTTTTTGAATCACAACTTGGTCGTCTGCAGGGAAAGTATAGAGGGGAACTCAGGTCGCCAAACGCCATCACGCCTCTTTCCATTGTCATTGAAACGATATCATTATCTTCAAACTAAATCGTCGTCAGTACAAAGCTGTCTATAGACACCGGTCGTACCGACCGCTCTCCTCGCAGCTTCACCTACCTTTCTCAACGAATCCGAACCCCATCGATTTCAATCAACGACAAACTCGTAGTCACTCATTTACCGCTATCAACAAGCCATCAAGTAAACAACCCAAATTCTTTGGATAGTCCAATTCTCTTGTAAGTCATCACCCTTCCATTGTCAATACCTCAGTGGCCTCTATGGGCCGCAAAGGGCCTCTGTCGTTGTACATACTGGCGCTCGGACGTCAAATATGCTTTCACTCACGCACGGACTCAGCTGACTTAATATAGCCTTTCACGCACGGCATACTCTTCATTACTGTCAATTACCCACACACACACACACGATTAATTGATCATGGACGGTCAAGCAGGATATTATGATGGGAGGGAGAAGAGAGAAGAGGTGAGTTAATTTCATGACAGTCCCCATCCTTTGTCCTTGTTCGGTTCGGTCTCGGGGTAAAAATCATCCTTTGATTATTACCTCCGCGTTTCATCTCGACTAGTGTATAAACAGTCACATGATCGTACATTTCACTGTGTACAACGCCATGACCTCCTCCCCTCTTCACCCACGTATCATCGATCGATTCAATTCATACCCAAAACATCGGAGACTAGTCCAAAGTAATGGAAAGTGAACTGTACTCGTTCAGGAAGGGGAGGTCATCGAAGCACACGGACCTTGTGTTTCATTGGCGGCGAGGCAGATGAGCGGCCTCTGCTGAGGTCCGAGCTTGCTCTCTCATACCCCCGCCTCGTGATGGGGATGGTCAGCAAGAAGAGCCTACACTTGACACACTCCCTTTGTGGGAAATATCACACTGTGACTCTTGCTTCCATGACTGCGCCCCCTTCCACTTCCAACGGCACATGATATTCGGTCATCGCCTGCCCGACTCAAACTTAAAGTTCATACTCCTCCTTACCACCCTTTCGCTCAGATCTTGGCCATATCGCGTCCATCTTGTATAGATCGCTGATCAATTCCAGAACTACTCTTATCAACCACAACAACAACTTCAACAGCAACAACAAGCTCAGCCGCAGCATCAGCATCAGCCTTCGCCTCCTCACTCTGCATCGCCTTTCGCTTTCGCTCCTCCTCCTCTCTCATCTTCAACTGGGCAACCTCAACGACCCCCTCCTCCTGCCCATCACCAGAACTCTGAACCCTTGCCATCAGCCCAGTACCAATCTTCATACTACCAACCTCGACCCGCTCAGCCGATCCACGCGTCAAGCTTCCCAGCTAGTGCGCCTATGGGCGGATACAGGAGTTACTCGAACGAAAGCGCTCCTGCTCCAGGTCGAACTTCTCCTCAACCCCAAAACGCTCCAATGTCAAGGACGACGAGCATGACCTTCCAACCCCAGGCCCCACCTGCTCAACCCACCCACAGCCATTCTTACAACAGCTCCTACCGATCTCCTCCTGCTGCTTACGCCTCTGCATCATCCAGACCGAGTCCATACTCGCATCCATCATACTACCCTCAACACTACCAGCAAGTTGGCGCTCCAGGATCGGTCGAAATGCCTCGATCAATCTCGTACCCAAATTACCAACAAGGATATGCTCCATCGTACATGCCCGG
>Ga0265780_10008088_pt1 | contig 12823 bp, 7 predicted proteins | sample P1T30metagenome_FD_192432 | JGI IMG/M metagenome (GOLD analysis project Ga0265780, IMG submission 192432) | Plant litter microbial communities from East Loma Ridge, Irvine, California - P1 T30 | ecosystem: Environmental > Terrestrial > Plant litter > Unclassified | place: USA: California...
ACGGCCGGACAGCCCGGATAGCAACGCCAGCAGCAATAGAAACAGTCTTTTCATAGGCTGGCAAGGTAGGGCGGCGTGCTCGAAGGCCCTGGCAAAAAGAACGGCTTATTTCCAGGCGTGCAGCAGGCGCCGCACCAGGATAATTTCGCCGGTGTGGTAGGCATTGTGGTCGCCGATGAGCATGGCCTCGCGCAGGATGGTCTGGCCGTCGCCGTGCGGGATGGGTGCCAGCAGGTCCGTCTTATCATCGCGCAACAACTCGATGAAGCGTTGGCGGTCGGCCTGGATTTGGTCTAGCGTGGCCTGCCACTGCTGCTCGTCGGCCGTGGCGTCTTTGGCGGGCCAGTACCCGGCCGGCCACTCCGGCGACTCATGCTCTTCACCAAGCGAAAACTCCAGGATATCCCACTGCGCGATGCGCACGTGCTCCACCAGCTGCCAGATGGTGTAAGGCACATCGGGCACGTGCTGATTCCAAATTTCGGGCGTCAGGCCAGCCGTGGCTTCTTCGAAAGTGGCGTGAGCGTTGCCCTTGGTGAGCAGGCTGATTAGTTCGGCAACGAGGCCTTCGCGGACGGGTTTTTCCATGGGGAATAGCTGCTACAATTTTATGCGTAGGTAAAACAATGTAGCAAATACAGTGGCTACTTATTCTTCCGTAGGGCCTGCAACGCCCCCGTCGCATACAGCGCCGCGCCCATCAGCACGGGCTGAAAAAACAGCCGGGCCAAGCGCTTGGCATCGGTGTCGAGCCCAAAGGCGGAAATGCGATGGGTGTATTGGTGTACATTGCCCGGAAATACCGCTGCATAAAAGGCCGCCAGCCCGAGGCCCATGGCCACCCGCCGCCGCTTCCAAAGCAGCAGGGCCAGCCCCAGCCCAATTTCTACTACCCCCGATTGCAGCACCACCGTGTCCTTATCCAGCGGCACAAAATCGGGCACCTGCGCCTGAAACTCCCGCCGCGCAAAGGTGAGGTGGCCGGTGCCGGCAACTACCATAAAGGTGCCCAGCAGCCCGCGAGCGACGTTTTGGAGAGTAGTGGTGTGGGGTTGGTCCGGCATGGCTTTCGAAGGAGTTAGTGGAAAAGGCTATACGGCGGGTGGACAGTTGGGGTACGCGAGAAAGGTGCAGGCAAGAGAAAAGCCTTAGCGCAGGCTGAAAAAATACGGAAATGCTGGTTTCAGGAAGAAGCGAAAGAGCCCGAAACAGCTGATGTCTCGGGCTCTTAACGGATTTGATGAAGTTCTGGCAGCTGGGCTCGAACCAGCGGCCACCCGGACCCGAGCCGGGCGCTCTTCCACTGAGCTATGCCAGAAGCGGGATAAAGGCTGGGCTCGAACCAGCGGCTAACCGGAGGACAGAGCCGGAAGTTCTACCACTGAACTACTTTATCCTTGGGCGTAAAAATAGACTATTCAAGAGCTTGTTGCTTGCCCGAAAATACGTTGTTTTTGCGCAGGACCAAGGCAAGGTATGGGTTGCTGACACTTACGCCATGAACCAATTCGGGCGTGGGGCGAAACGGTACGATTTGGTGCGGGCGTGGCGCCAGCCAGCCAGATTTGGCCGCGTCGAGGCCTGCTCGGGTGCAGGCAGCGGCTACCGTTTGGCGGGTGCATTGCGCCGTGCCGTTGAGCACTTCCCAAGGCAAAGGCAGCTCAGCCCATACCAATGTATTAGGGTCGAGTTCGCCACCTGTTTGCTTATGCCAGAACACAACATCTGCTGCCATCAGGCGCAGCACTTTGCCAGGGCACAAATCGTCGAGCACGAACTCCATACCTAAGGTATACAGCAGGTTAATCCAGTTGTCGCGCGCTTTATTCCAAGCCCCAGCAGTGATGTTCCACGTAGAAGAATCGTCGCCTCGCTTCACCACCATGGAGTCGCGCCGAAACGTGTTAGCAGTCCAGACTTTCCGCAGAACCTCCGCCAATTCCTGCAGTAGCGCCGTCCAGCGGCCCAGTAGCTGGCCTTTCTGCTCATCCGACAATTGCGCCAGTACCTGTGGTGCCGCGTACACGTGGGCAATGGCCCACCAGGCCGGCGCTGGCGGCCCAGTGCCGGCTGCCAATGCCTCACCCGTTACCCAACGACGCAAAGCAGAAGGCTGCGGTTGCCCGTCCTGGCAATGGCGGAAAAGCATGTCGGCCACGGTATTGTAAGGGCGTTCCTGGCTTTGGTTGGTGAACTCACTCCGCAAATTGCAGCGAGCAGTATAGTAGGCAATAAATGCCGCGCTGAACAGGTCTTGGCTAAAGTCTGCGTACGAAATTTCATGCGCAAAGCCGTGCTTGCTCACCATTTGCAGCCGGCGCTGCTGGTCGGCAAATACCAGTTGCTGCAGCTTTTCCTCCAGGTGCCGCAAGGCCCGAAACTGCTTGTTGTAGCGCCGGCGCGACAAATCACCCAAGCCAGCGGCCTGCCGGGCTTTGCGGTCGAGACGGTCGGTCAGGTAATTATTGTGCCCAACATTCTTGGCCAGAAGAGGGCTTAGTTCTTGCAGCAGTTGCTGCACCTGTTCCGGGTCGCCATAATCGGGCGCACCGGCATCCGAAGCCGTTGACAATGGGTATTCGAATAACTCAGCCGCTTTGGAGGCTTGCTTGTCTGCTCCCACCGGCCGGGCAAACTCTTCCAGCATAGACGTGTATTGCCAAACATTGCGCCGCAACGAATTAGTCGCCGCCTGTTGCAGCGTGGCTAGCTCGGCCGGCGCCAATTGGTCCTTCAAAAGCGGCAGTAGCATTTCGGCCACGTCTTCCGGGCGGCGTCGTTGGCTTAATGTCTGATGCAGGGCAGTAAGGTCCATAGTAGCAGATGTTAGAAGGCGGCTACTGCTAGTCGCACAGCAAGTTAATGCGCCTCCAGCCAGTTGCGGCCCGTGCCTACTTCCACCTCCAGCGGCACGCCGTGGGGCAGGAGTAGGGCGGTAGTCATCAGCTCCTTAATCTTGGGGGTGATGTAGGCGACTTCCTCCTGCACGGCGTCGAAGACAAGTTCATCGTGCACCTGCAGAATCATGCGGGTCTGGAGCTTCTCCTCGCGCAGCCAGTGGTAGATGTTAATCATGGCCATCTTGATGATGTCGGCGGCCGTACCTTGGATGGGGGCGTTGATGGCGTTGCGCTCGGTGTAGCCGCGCAGTGTGGCGTTGCGCGAGTTGATGTCGCGCAGGTAGCGGCGGCGCTTGAGCAGGGTTTCGGCATATTCCAGCTCGCGGGCCCGGTTGATGCTCTCGTCCATGAACTGCTTCACCGACGGGAATTCCTGGAAATAGGTCTCGATGATATCGGTAGCTTCCTTGCGGCTGATGCCGATGCGCTGGGCCAGTCCAAAGGCCGAAATGCCGTAGATGATACCGAAGTTGACGGTTTTGGCCTTGCGGCGCATTTCACTGTCTACCGCTTCCATGGGCACCTTGAATACCTTGCTGGCGGTACTGGTATGCACGTCGAGGCCCTGGCGGAAGGCCTCAATCATGGTTTTATCACCCGAGAAGTCGGCCATGATGCGCAGCTCCACCTGCGAGTAGTCGGCAGCGAGCAGCACATGGTTTTCGTCGCGCGGCACGAAGGCTTTGCGGATTTCCCGGCCCTTTTCCGTCCGAATGGGAATGTTCTGGAGGTTGGGGTTGGTGCTGCTGAGGCGGCCGGTAGCGGCCACGGCCTGGTTGAAATTGGTATGCACGCGGCCATCCACCACGCTCACCAGCTGAGGCAGGGCTTCCACGTAGGTGCTGCGCAGCTTGGTGAGTTGGCGGTATTCGAGGATGAGGGCGGCGATGGGGTTGTCGGCGGCGAGCTGGCTCAGGATTTCCTCGCCGGTGGCGTACTGGCCGGTTTTGGTCTTCTTTATTTTGCCCTTGCCGATGTCCATCTTATCAAACAGCACCTCGCCCAATTGCTTCGGCGAGCCGATGTTGAACTCCTGCCCGGCCTCGCGGAAAATCTGGCCTTCCAGCTCCGTAATGTAGCCCTGCAGCTCGGCCGAGTACTCGTTCATGGCGTTGGAATCAATTCGCACGCCTTCGTACTCAATGCTGCTCAGCACCGGCACCAGCGGGTTCTCCACGTCATTCAGCAGGCCCAGCAGGCCCAGGTCCTTCAGCATAGGCTCGAAGACGTGCTTAAGCTGCAGGGTCACGTCGGCGTCTTCGCAGGCGTAGTCTTTCACTCGGGCGGGCGGCACGTCGGCCATGGTAATCTGCTTCTTGCCCTTGGGCCCGATGAGCTCCAGGATGGATACCGGCGAGTAGTGCAGGTAGGTTTCGGCCAGCACGTCCATGTTGTGGCGCATGTCGGGCTCGATGAGGTAGTGGGCCAGCATAGTATCGAAGAGCTTGCCGCTCACTTCCACGCCGTAGTGCCGCAGAATGGTGAGGTCGTACTTCACGTTCTGGCCAATTTTGAGGATGTGCTCAGCTTCAAAGAAGGGGCAGAACTCGTCCACAATGGCCTGTACGGCGGCCTGGTCCTCGGTGGGCACGGGCACGTAGTAGGCCTCGCCCGGCAGCCAGCAGAAGCTTAGGCCCACCAGCCGCGCCGTCATGATATCCAGCCCGGTGGTTTCGGTGTCGAAGCTGACTTCGGTTTGCTGCAGCAGGAAGCCGAGCAGCATCTGGCGCAGCTCCGGCGTGTCAATCAGGTGGTAGTTGTAAGGCACGTCCTCCAGGCGCTTGCGCGGGCCGGCGGGGGCACCGTAGCCGGCCGTTTCGCCCTCTTCGGCGCCAATGGCTACGGCTTCGTCGCCGGGGTTGCCGAAGAGCGAGGCCTGCCCGCCGGGCACCAGCTTTGGTCGGCGAGTAGGAGTGCTGCCCGGCGCGGCCACGCGGGCCGGTGTGCGTTCGGGGCCACCGCCGCCCAGTATGCGGGCCGCCAGCTGCCGGAACTCCAATTCGTCGAACAGCTCGCGCAGGGTGGCTTCGTCGGGGGCATCGAGCACCAGCTTCTCGGGCTCAAACTCCAGTGGCACATTCACGTGGATGGTGGCCAGCTCCTTGCTCATCAGGCCCTGCTCGGCAAAATTGCGCACGTTTTCCTGCTGCTTGCCCTTGAGCTGGTCGGAGTTGGCAATCAGGTTCTCAACCGTCCCGTACTGCTTAATCAGGGCCTTCGCCGTCTTCTCGCCGATGCCGGGAATGCCGGGAATGTTGTCGCTGGCATCGCCCTGCAAACCCAGAATGTCAATTACCTGCTCCACGCGCTCAATCTCGAAGCGGGCCAGCACGTGGGCCACATCCAGAATCTCGGCCGCGTTGCCCATGAAGGCGGGGCGGTAGATTTTGATGTTGTCCGTCACCAGCTGGCAGTAGTCCTTGTCGGGCGTCATCATAAACACCTCGAAACCTTCCTTCTCGGCCTTCTGGGCCAGCGTGCCGATGACGTCATCGGCCTCGAAGCCATCCAGCATGAGGATGGGAATGTGGAAGCCCTGGATAATTTTCTTGATGTAGGGAATGGCAATGCCGATGTCCTCGGGCATGGCCTGGCGCTGGGCCTTGTAGGCGGCAAACTGCTCGTGGCGGAAGGTCTTTTTGGGGCCGTCGAAGCACACGCCGATGTGGGTGGGCTTTTCCTTTTGCAGCACTTCCACCAGCGTGTTGGTAAAGCCGAGCACGGCGCCCGTGTTCATGCCTTTGGAGTTGATGCGCGGGTTTTTGCTGAACGCGAAGTGCGAGCGGTAGATGAGGGCAAACGCGTCGAGCAGGAAGAGTTTTTTAGGAGTGGTGGCGGCGGTGTCAGACATAGAGGCGAAAGTACGGCGGAAGGAAACAGGCGGTTAGATTTTTTGGGCGTCGAGCAACTCCTTAGGTAATCAACGGGTCACGCAATACATTAGTGCTGAATCCAGTTACTTCCACATTCACTTCTTTCCACTGGCCCGATGATGCGTCACTTACGAATCCCAATTTTGCTGCTGGCCCTGCTGCCGTGGCTGCCGAGCCGGCTCCTGGCCCAAACGCTCGACCCCGCGTTTCATATCCCGGCCATTTATGGGGAGGCGTCGATAACGGACGCCGCCCAGATGCCCAACGGGCAATTTGTGGTTGCCGGCAGCTTCACGCGCATTAATGGCCAAGCCGGCAAAGGCTTGGCGCGATTCAGCGCGGCCGGAGTGGAGGACCAAGCATTTCGGCAAAATCTGAGCACGGCCACGGTTACCGTCGAAAAGCTGATTCCCATGACCAATGGGCAGTTGCTGGTGCAAGGCGACTACCAAGCTGGCACCGTGCAGCGCCATTACCTGTTCCGTCTGAATGCCGACGGTACGCTGGACGCTACGCTGAACCTGGTTTTTGCCGGCAGCTACCCCTATCCCAATGTGGTTCAAACCATCGTGCAGCCCGATGGGCGGATACTTATTATGGGCTACTTAACCGGGAACAGCAACGCGGAGATTTTCCGCCTGCTCAGCAACGGCACCCGCGATACCAGCTTTAGCGTGGCGCTTGGGACGGGCTCGCAGGATACGCAGATGCTGCTGCAGCCCGATGGTAAAATTGTGCTGGGCGGCGATATTCTTCAGGTGAATGGGGTAACGAATTACTTTATTGCCCGCCTCAACAGCGATGGCAGTACCGATACGGGCTTTCAGTCTGCGGCCTACACCAATGCGCGGCTCTACATTTATACCATCGCGCTGGATGCCACTGGTGCGCTGCTGGTCGGTGGAGCTGCGGCAAATGTCATTGGTGGCCAGCCGTGCTCTCTGTTTCGCTTGTTGAGTACCGGGGCCCTCGACCCCACCTTTACGGCTCCAACCACCGTGAACGCGCGCGATTGCAAGCGCGTGGTGGTGCAGCCCAATGGGCAGCTTGCGGTGCTGGCCAACACTTATTCAACCGCAACCCAAGCCGTCTTTTCTTATGGCAGCCAACTGGTGCATCTACAGGCCAATGGTGCGCTCGATACCGCTTTTCAGCCAGGTACCGGCCCTGATGGCGCCCTGAATGAAATTCGGAGCTTAGCCAATGGGAGCCTGCTAACGTGGGGGAGCATCAACAACTTTGCCGGGCAACGCTGCACCCTGGCGCTGGTGCAGCCGACGGGAGGAATCGACATTGGCTTTGCGCCTTTACTGCAGGAGCCCGCTCAAGTGCATAAAATAGTGCGCCAGCAGGATGGCAAACTGCTCATTGCGGGGCGGTTCAACAGCATCGATGGGCACCTGACCGACCGCATTGCCCGGCTGCTGCCAACGGGGCAGCCAGACCTAACCTTTAGCTGGCGCCAGCCCAACAGTGCCACCTGGGACCTCACCGCATTGGCCGTGCAAGCCGATGGCCGGATACTGGTGGCCGGCACCACGGCGAACACTAATATCTTCTCATCGACGAACTTGCCTAATGAGCAAGTGTTTGTGCGCTTGAGTATTAGCGGGAGCCAAGACCCTGGTTTCGTGCCGGCTGTTGCGTTCAACCAGCAGCCGACGGCTGGCGTCCGGCTGCTGGCCGAGCAAGCCAACGGCCAGCTGGTAGTAGGCGGCACTTTCACCGATGCCGCTGGTAAGGCCAACCTGACCCGGCTGCTGCCTAGCGGGAGCGTGGACCCTGCGTTTACGCCGCCCGCTTCCCAACCGGTCATCTATAGCGGATTGGTGCAGGCAAATGGGACTATTGCCTGCGTAGTACCAGTAGCTGGGGTACCCTATAGCCAAACCATTGAGCGTCTGTTGCCGGGCGGCACCTCAGACCCCGCTTTTGCCTACACCCCGCCGGCACAAGGCCCGGCTACCGGGCTTCCCTACACCGGCTTAGAGCAGCTTTTCCAGGTTCCGGCTACCGGCGACTACATTGCTTCGGGTGTTCTGAGCGCTACGCAAGTGCTGGCCCGAGTGACGGCCAATGGGGCTAGTGCATCTGGATTTGCAGCTCCGTTCCAACCCATTAATGGCCCGGCACTTCCCTACGCAGGTGTAAATGCTGTGGCCGCGCAGAGCGACGGCCGGCTGGTAGTGGGCGGCTACATGCAGCAAAGCAGCCAGTTTGGTGCTCCAAGCATTCTACTAGCCCGGCTTGAGTCGAACGGCCAGCTGGATGCCTCCTTTAGCACAAATGTTATTACCAATCCGGCTGGTACCCCCGTTTATGAGCGGTACTCGGTGTCGGATGTGTTGGTGCAGCCGGATGGCGCCATTGTGGCTGGCGGCTACTTTCTGGAAGCAGCCGGCCAGCCAGTTACGGGCTTGGTGCGCTTTCTGCCAACGGGCGTACTGGCCGTACGGGCCGGAAAAGGGGAGAGCAGCCAAATCCAGGCCTGGCCCGTGCCTGCCCACGCTGTGCTGCATTTGCAACTCGAAGCCAGCGCCCGCCCGCAACGCGTGAGCCTGCTCGATGCGTTGGGCAAAACCGTCATCAGCCAGCCCACACTTGAATCTGACCTCACGCTCAATACCGCCGCCTTAGCGCCGGGCCTGTACGTACTGCGCGTGGAGTACGCCAGCGGCCCGGCCACCCGACGGGTGGTAATCGAATAAGAACAATACCAACAAAAAAGAGCGGGGCCAGCAGGTAAGTTCACCTGCTGGCCCCGCTCTTTTTTGCGCAGGTTTTACAACGCCGGCTTCACCTCCAACACGAAGCTGCTCGTGCCTGAGAGGCCATTCGCGGCTAGCCCTTGCAGTACCACCAAGTAGCGCCCGGCCTGGTCGCCGGTGTAGAAATTCAGGGTTTTGGCCTCGGTACCGCTCAGGTTGATTTCGGGGTTCCAGTAGAGCAGGTTGCGCAGGTCGGGCAGGCGGGTTTTGGCGGCCTCGGGCGTGTCGTAGCGCGGGGCGTAAAACTCGCGCTGGCGCTGCACGCCCTCGTAGCGCTCCACCAGCACGCGCGGGTCCAGCGGAAAGTCTTCCAGGTCTGCTTTGTAAGTGGTAAAGCTCACGATGCCATTGTAGATAGCTGAGCCTTGGAAAAACCGCCCGTCGATAACATCGAGTTTCCGAATTTTCAACGGGTTCATGGCCATTATCTTATTGATGTTAAACACCGGCACACCATCGAGCAGTACCATGGGGTTTTCCTGGAGTACCGTCTTGTTGACCCTGTCAACAACCAATAGGTGAAATCCGTCTTTGCGAATGCGAACCAGCACACCGGGCACGTACTCCCGCAGCACTTCCTCCATCACCTTGAAGCGAGTGTACTTATCCAGCAAATAGGTTTCATCGGGTTTGCCGAAGAAAGCCATGCTGTCGGCTCGTTCCGGCAAGTAACGGTTGCGGTAGCTGCCGGTGAAGATGTTCTGCACCTGCGTCTGAAAATACCGCTTGGCGTAGTCGGCCTGAAAGCGCGGCGTGAGGCCAAACGGCGGCGGCACCGCAGCAGAGTACCGGGTCGAAAAAGGGTCGAGGATGGTCATCTGCGCGGTGCTGTCCTGCAGTGGGTCGGTTTGCAGCATGATTTCCCGCGGCCCGGTAAGCGCGCCAAGCTCGAAACGCACCATGCCTTGCGCATTGCTTGTGGCATTGGTGAGGCGGGTAATGCGGCTAGGGGAGGCTAGGTAAGCCGTGAGGTTGGTGCGGGGTTCGTGGGTGCCCGCCCGCGTCAGACGCGCCTGCAGCACAGGGCCGTAGGGCTCAGGCAAGTATTCAAACGGCTTGTTGGCCAGCACCTCTTCCCACCGATAACGGCTCCAGCCCTGCGTTAGCATCAGGTTGTCGGTGGCTTCAGCTACTTCCGGACTGGGCGCAGTGAAGTAATAGTCCGGATTCTCCACAGCCCCTTGCAGGTCCGAAGTCAGCCCCAAGTAGCGGTCAATGGCCAGCGTTGGCACGCGGTTCAACGAGTCGAGCCGGTACACTGCCATGGATAATTGGGCTGCCAGCGGCGTTGGTAGCCCGGTGGCATTCACCTGCAGGGTTACCTTATCGCGGGTGGTGTACTGCGGCTTATCGGCGCGGGCGGCAATGCCGAGAGCCTGCGGCGCGGGCCGGAAATACAGCCGCTCACATACTGGCTGCTGGTCGGCGTTGAAGAGGGTAAAATGCGAAACGCCATCGAGCAACGCTTGCTTGCTGAGGCTTACCGTGCCCTGGCCATCTCTCAGCTGGACGCGTGTGGCGAGGGCAACTTGCTGCCGGGAGTGGGCCAGCACATACACCGTAGCTGCTTGGCCACCGGTAGCACTCACGTTCAAGGTCAGCTGATTGGGCCCGGATTCTTCCAGGCGCAGCACATAGCCCTGCTCAAAAGCAGCTGGCAGCTTACGACTGATGGTTTGGCGGTTGCTCAGCGTGACCACGGCCGTGTACGTATTCGGGCTTGGCGCTGGGGTGAAGGCAAAGCTGCCCATTCCCAGCCGGGCCGTGCGGAATGTGGCCACTACGGCACCGCTTTGGTCGATAACCTTACCTTCGGCCGCTGTGCCGTGGCCGGCTTTGTCGGTGATTCTGAAGGCTACCCGGCTGCGCAGGCCACGCACCAAGTTGCCGCCCTCGGGGAAAAACCGGGCATCGGCGGTAGCCGAGTCTTTGCTGCTGGCGCCCGAGGCAGCTGCTGCGTTAATCACCGTCACCGTGGCGTGGAAATAGGCCTCGGGGCTGAAGTTTTTCATCCAACTGGTGTAGGCCCGCACCGTGTAGCTGCCCGCAGGCAAGGAGGCCGGCAGCACAAACGAGCCGTGCCCGGTGCTCTTGGCCAAGGCTACCTTGCCCTGCAGCACGGGGTGCTGGCTGGCATCCAGCACTTCTACGTAGGCCACGCTGCTTAGGGCCAGCGGGCGGGAGTACGTGCCATCCACGGCATAGACTTTAAACCACATTGTCTCGCCGCTCAGATACAAGGGCCGGTCGAGGTGCAGAAACAGCTTTTCGTGCGGCCCGCGCCGCTCATAGCGCAGCAGCTTGCCGGTGAGGCCCCCCAGCGAATCGAGCGGCGCCGTCTGGCCTGCTACCGGGCCCGCCGCCAGGCCCAGCAAGAGTCCGAAGCAGGCACTGAAGTTCGGCGAAGGCTTGCAAAGAATGTGTTTCATAGCAGAAAGTGCAGGTGCGTGCGGAATTGCCAACTTGCCGAGAAAAATCAGGGCCAGTAGCTGGGCTTGACCGAAGTGCCGCGGGTGCGGCAATCTATACAGTCGCGGCTTTTGGCTAGGTAGCCCTTTACTACAATACTGCTGCTTGGACCATAATAAGGCTCGATAGGCAAGTAATTAGGGCCACTAAAATAGGAGCGTAGTATCTCTTCTGGAGGTGGAGTGGGCCTCACGTCCGGATGGAGCGAGATACTGTCGGCGGGAAGACATTGCTGGTAAGGAGATGGGGGTGCCCAAGTAGGCGGCAGGTCCAAACGGCGGATAAAAATCCGGTTTTCCGTCACCGAATGCACCCCAACAAAACCCAGGGCAATGTCGGAAGCACTGGTCAGGCAATGCACATTGCCGGTGAGCTGCGAAGGTTGCGGGTCGAATAAGGAGCCGATGCTTTCGGTGTTTTTCCGCAGCAATTCCCAGTAGGCATATTCCTCTCTGGTAAGGGCATGCTGCTTCACCAAGATGCTGTAGCGCGAGAACAGCAAGTCGCTAGTCTGGGGTAGCTGCCGCACCCGAAAGTTGGCAACCACATCCTGGCTCAAGGCTGTTGTTTTATCAATTTGGATGATGGTCGATTGTGCATTGCCCCAGCAGATGGTCGGGTACGGGACCACGATATCACGCATAGAATTGTTAACATACTCTACCTGTGGGTTGTAAATGGGGATGATTTCCCAGGTTTCGACATATTCCCAACGGTAGTACTGCGTCCTGTTTGTGGCGTCATGAGCATTGACATAGATGGAGAGCCCGTTATTATCGATTCGCCAAGGCACGGAGTCAATGGGTGGAGTGGTCTTTACAGCCACATAATCCGAAACATATTCCTTGCCCGCTAAGGTATTGATATGCAGTCGATACTTCCGGGCCGCATTTAGTACCTGCGCGCCCGATGCATAAGTGCCTTGCACGTTGCTTTCGGTGAGGAGCAAGCGGTTGCCAGCTTCGTCCTCAATGTAGACGGTGGCGCGCGTCTCGGCAGGGGGGGCGGTTTTGGCGGCTACAGCGTAGGTGCGCGAGAGCCGAATGGTGGTAGTGCCCTGGCTGTTGATGAAGCCATCGACCACCAGATAGTTGGGCGGCGACGTGATAACATCGGGCATATAGGGGTCGGTACAGCTGGCCAGCCATAGTGCCAGGCAGCTCAGCAGCGCCCAACGACCCGAAAATGTGAATGTGCGCATAGCTAGAACTTGAAATTGTAGGTGACAGTCGGGATGGGATTGCCGAAAATCGATAGCTGATAGCCTTTGATTTGCCCGTTCACCGATTTGAAATACACGGAATAAGGATTGCGACGCCCCGTGAGGTTGTATACGCCCACCGTCCAGGAGCTATGCGCCAACTTTTTCACCTTGTGACTGCCTTCGATGTTAAGCGCCAAGTCGAGGCGCAGGTAGTCGGGGACGCGGTACGCATTGCGGTCGGAGTAAAACACCCGCAGCGAATTGCCCACGTAGTACTTGGCCAGCGGCAGCGTGATGGGCCGGCCCGTGCTGTAGTTGAAGTTCAGTGAGGTGCTGAAGCGCCGGCTGAAGCGGTAGTTGCCCACCAGGGTAAAGTCGTGCGGCTTGTCGAAATTGGTTGGGTAGTAGCTGCCGCCGTTCACCATGTCCTCGGTCACGGTGCTGTTCACCTGCACCAACGAGCGCGAGTAGGTATAGCCCACCCAGCCGTTGAGCTTGCCCGTGAGCTTCTTCACAAAAACTTCCACCCCGTAGGCCTTGCCTTGCGCGTTGATGATGTCCGTTTCGATGTGATGATTGAGCACCAGTGTTGCGCCGCTTTTATAGTCC
>Ga0265780_10008090_pt1 | contig 12821 bp, 12 predicted proteins | sample P1T30metagenome_FD_192432 | JGI IMG/M metagenome (GOLD analysis project Ga0265780, IMG submission 192432) | Plant litter microbial communities from East Loma Ridge, Irvine, California - P1 T30 | ecosystem: Environmental > Terrestrial > Plant litter > Unclassified | place: USA: California...
AGAGCTTTAAGCACTGTCAGCGCGACTAAGGTGTCTGACGCCTTCGACTGTCACCTGAGAAGCATCGCCGAGACCTTCACGAGGGTTTCGTGGTGCATGTTCGCAGTGTCTCCTGTCGACGTTGTAAAGAGATCATGCTGATGCGCGGCGGCCAATTTCGCTTCACCCAGGTCCCTTTCAATCCTCATCAGAGAGAGACTGAATTCGGCTCTCATCTTCGAGACCTGGGATATCGTTTCCTTGCCTACTTTTTCGCTGGAGATGTCCAGCTTGTCCAGTGCCTCCCACATACGCTTATGATGATCGCTACGAGATAGTAAGCGGGTGTCAACGAGGTATCGATCCACCGCTTCACCTTTGCAACAGAGCAATCTCCAGGGCCATCTGGCGACGAAATGCATCAAGTCTCTCAGACATTCTGTTGATCTTTTCTTCGCTCCATGCCGCCGCAAGCGCAACCTTGAAACTTTTCCATTTCGAGCTTGGACCTTTGGCCTTCAATGCCTCAGTAGCGGAGAGCAAATCCGTTGCCGCCCCTTTGCACTTTTGTGCAAGCTCCAACAAGGACGAATGGGCCTGCAATACATTCTGCTGCGATGAGGTCCCCGAAGGCGGAGAGATCTTATCGCACCATTGGCGCAGCGCCCCTGTAATGGTGTCGACGTCTTGAACATTTTGAGAAGCTCTGGTAGTCGATTGGTAGATGGTTGTGGCACGGCTGAACTGTTTGCACGAGAAGTCGACAAATTGCACGATGTTGCCGGCTAGACCGACGGCCGCGAGTGCCTCCATGGCGATGTGTGTAGAGTCGAATGTCCGTCAGGCTGAGAGGTCTGCGCGCCTCTTGAGTTGGCAGCCCCGAGGCTGAGTGTGGCAGCTTCTTGAGGCTGAGCAGGATTGAGTATCCAACCAGAGCTGGCAAATTCAGCCAGCCCTGGACAACCGCCTGCATGTCTACAGCCGTGCATCGAGAGCATGGCCCTTGCACATTACCTGTGCGAGGCTCGATCAGACAGAAGACGTGAAATTTTTGTGCTCAATGCGCAACCGTAGTAAGGAATAGGAGATTAAACATGTTCAAACGGCATGAAAATATCTCGAGTCCGGCAGTGAGGTGATGTGTGAAGGGGAAGAGTGACCGACGAAAGTAGTCGCTGCCCTATGCATGCGGGTGATCTAAGAGCTCGAGCCACCCAATAACAACACTTTCTCTTATGTGGTAGGAGCCAGACACATGTCACTCATCAGGACGTTGCAATACGACATTTCAATTACGTTGACCAACTGATGCTACAGCTTGGATCAGCTGTGTTCGAGACACGGCAGTAACAGATCAAACGTCACTCGCAAGGAAGCAGGCTAAAACTTTCAACATTGAACATACGTCTAAAACTAATGCATCTTGCTCAGTACAAAACAGACTCCATACCATGCTCGTTATTCATGACTGCAAGCTCTTGCGAGCCACAGCATCCGAACCCTAGACTCAACACGAGCCCGCCTCAATCATAACTCCAAACCACATACCAAAGCAACCCAGCGCCACACACTTCCATGCAGACCACTACTGCAGGAGAGGGTCCCGGAAGTGCTTCTGGAAGTTGCCGCGCTTCTCGTTGCCAGCCTGGTACCGGTTCATTGCCCGCTGTGTTCGCCGCTGGTCGCGCTTCTCCACGGCACGCACCTCTGCCTTCTTGTGGTCACTGACACCGACCATACCGGTACCGCCGTTAGCGCGGGTGATGAGCTGCCCTTGACGGCCGCGGCCTTGACGTCGTTCACCGTCTTCGCCCTCCTCGCCGTCCATGTCGACGTCGCTGTCTTCGTTTGATCCTGAGCCGGCAGTCAGGCGGCGCTGTGCGTTCTCCATGCGCTCGGCTACACCAGGGTAGTTGCGCAGGTTCTGTCGGTAGTACTTGTTCAGGGAGCGGTGACCGGCGGTGCGACCTGACGGAAGGTGCAGCTCATAGTCATCGTGGTAGACTGCGTGAGGTGTGCCATGTGCGTGCGAGTGGAAGCCATCCGCTGCTCGGTGTGGGCGAGGATCATCGTGGTTGTGGTGCTTTGACTTGTTGAGCGATTTCAGGCGGTGGCTGCGATCAATAGGGACGGCTGTGATCTCATCCGTTGGTACACTCGAGACAGTGCTGTCAGTTTCCCAGCCGGCGTCGTCCTCGTTGCTGGACATGGCGGCGTTGTCTCCGGTAGTGGTGACGGTCTCTCGCTTCGCTCCAAGCTTGACGCCACCACCTTGTGCAGAGGCGGAGTCGTCTGTGTCCTCGTAGTCCTGCTCTATATCTTCAAACTCACCCGCGTCTGGGTAAGAGCTCCGGAAGTCGTAGAACTGGCCGATCTCAACAAGCTCGGCGTCTGACTCGAAGCCGATCATGCAGTGGCCCCGATCGCGCATGTGAGTTTGGATTCCAGCTGGTGTGTGAACGATCTTATGGCACTTGAGACACTCGTGGTTGATGTGGATCTTGTCGTGGAGGTATTTTATCAGGCTCTCAGGCTCTGCGAGGAACTCCTTCTCGGGGACAAACATGCCATGGAAGCGGCCCATGTGGTTGTGGTTGAGCGCGAAGCTGGGCGACTTGTAGTTGCAGAACAGACAGTCGAGCAGAGGGTCGCTGGGCGCCTTTGCAGACGCAGCCACGGAGCTCTGGTCGTCCTCGATTTTGGATTCGTTGGTATCGGTAGGCGAGAGAGGATGCTCCGGCCGCATCTCGGCCGATGAGTGGTGAGGTCGTGACGGCCGCCGTGAGACGGGCGGCTCCTCGTCCAGAGTGGCATTCTTGATGCCGTCAACCACTTCAGAGAACTCCTTCTCGACCTCGCCGTTGATGGTCACCTCGGACTCAGCCATGCTCTCGCCCAGTGAGAATGCTGAGCTGACCATGGAGCCCGATACCGACGCCACATCGTCCAGCTGTGCGCCCCGGCCCGCCTTCAAGACATTGGTGCGGTGCTTTTGGCTGTTGAGGTGGTTGTTGTAGGCATTCTCGCTGAAGTACGTCTTCTGGCAGACGGTGCACGACTTTTCAAACGACGCTTTCGCGGCGCTAGCGGCGGCTGTGGCCTTGTTGGCGAGCACCTTCTCGGTGAAGATCTCGGAGGAGAGCGGCGGCAGAGAGGCGACACGGCGCTTGAGGTTGTAGCGGTGCCAGTCGGTCTGCATGTGCGCCCGCTGCAGCTCGCTCGAGCGGAATGCGACCTGGCATGTGTTGCAGGTGAAGGGGTGCGTCGACTGGATGTTCGCCTGGGTTGGAGCTTGCGACGCCATGGCTGAGAGGGGAGGGATAGAGGGGGCTGAGAGAGTTGAGGTTTGGGTGTGGAGGGACCGCAGGTGTAGGAATATTTCTGGGTAGGTGGGGGATGTGCCGGCGCTGCTGGATTTATGACTGGCTGGAGGGCGAAATCTCGAAATCCTGTCAGGGTCCACACCGCGATTAGAAAGCAGGTGAATCGCTCTTCACTGCTGCTCGGAGTCCGGTGCGCAGCGACGACTTCCCTGTGGCGAATAGTACAGAGACGCGTGCTTGGATGCGCATGGCCCTGATGTGTTGTGATGTGATGACGTTTGAGCCGGTCCGGCCGCCAAGCCACGGCAAGAGTGATGCGCGTGGCACTCAGCCCTACAGGTACGCGTGCAGGCACACCGCGGCGTCACGTCTTCCCATTTGACATGTTCTGGAATACTACAACAGTGATAGCACAACATGAGTCCAGCGCAACCGCACCCTGCTACTTACCCCAGTTGATGACATGAGCGAGCCAGACACGGGTCTACAGCACACTTCGCCGGCCTCTTCACCGAGCTCGTCCTCTGGCCGATATGAGAAGCTCAGGCGTTCGCAGACGCGGGTCCTGCACGATGTCGTAGACGTGGACAAGAAGAGTCGCGTGCTGGAATGCTCGCAGGCCGAGCGACAGCTGCGCGTCCAGCATGTGATCCGCCAGTAATTCCATCCCGTCCAAGTTCAGACGAAAGGCTTACAAGTGCCCAAGCTACCTCTCCCAAATACTGCACGGCTGTAGGAGCGCCTCTTGCGACACACCCACATGCCTCTCCGCCCAGAAGCGTAACCCCTCGCGTCCCGTCCGACCGCCCACCCAGCTCACCGCGCGTGCTCTGGCCCATTACCTCGCCAGCCAGGACAACCCACAACGAGGCCTCTGCCCGCATGAGCTGAAGATTGCCCCATCGTCTCTGGGGATCGAAGATGGGTTCGATGCGCGCCAGTCACCAGGGAAGAGGCCCTCACATCCTCGACAACATACCGTCGATGCTGTCAGATACCAGCAACAAAAGAGGAAAGACATCAAGTCCCTTGCTCAGAACCTGTTCGACAGTGTTAGCCTGATATATAGTTATTCCAAGCAACTCCCAAGCTCCACGATAGTCTTTGATAGCCTACGCGCTGCTGGTGCGTTCGAAGCAGGTTCACAAACGCATGTGCGAGACAGCTCAGTTGCCCCCCACGCAAACGAAGTCGACAGCACGCTTCATGTGAAGAGTCCACCGCGCCTCGACCGTCAACATTCACACCCAAATCTAAGAGCTCATGGTCATGGTCAGACGTTGCCATCCTCACGTGAGGTTCTGGGCAATGGCCAACAGGTCCACCGAATTCACATGCGGGATCTAGGCGCCTCAGTCAAGGGGAGCAAGTCTAACATTCAAGGCTCACTCGACGGAAGCTTCGACTCGTCTGGATTGTCCACTACGAAAATAGGAAGGAAAAGTTTCACTCTCGGCAGCATCAGTCCAGAAATGGGGCGTATTAGACCACACTCTGAAACTCCAGCCAGATTGGTTGCGGTCTCAAAAACACGCCATCAGGCTGTCAGCATCCCGGTCGTGCCAAAATTGAATTGCGACACCCTAGAGCAGCTCAAGCGAGATGTCTACGAGCACCGCAAACGTCAAGTGTCCGACGACTTGAGCTTCGCAATCGATTATGACACGCATGGTCGCTTCCGGCCTTCGAAGCCATTCGTCAACAGATCATTGTTTTACACGTTTAGCGAGCCAGAGGCGCTTCTCAAATCTTTCTACGACAGCAACAAATTATTCAAGGACTCTCCCCTGCCTCACCTGGACTCAGGTCACTTGGTACATTCGTTTCGGGACTGGAACCGTCACAATGGTGCCCTCATATTTGATAGCCTTTGGGTGGTTCTCGAGGCCCTCTATGCGCCTCCACCAGAACTTCAAGCCCACAAAAGTCCACGCCTCAAACCCTCACGCAAGGTCACTTCCAGGACAAGTTCGACTGATCATGTCAACAATGACGATGCAAATGAGTCGAAACCCCAGCGCTACCTCAGCAACTTGGAGGCCGCCCACATTGTCATGATCTGCATACACGCGTTGACCTCCTTGGTCTCCAATGGATGGCCGCATACTTGGGCTCAGCTTCGCAAACTACGGTCATTCGGGATTGTTATGCCAGCCGCGCCACCGGATACTGACGGATTTTCAGATCCGTACTTGACCATCGTGGACGAGCTCGAGTACGAGCCAGCCATTCGCCTTGCCGAGCGTCTACTGAGTGCTATCGGTGCACGCACGTGTTTTGAGCATATCCTGGGAACTCTGAGGAAGCAAAACGCAGGTTCAGATGTGTCAGACGACAATACTCTTGTAGACACTGTAATTCAGCATCTGAAGGTGGTGGAGCGAGTTGCACTCGCTAGCAGACGGCGCATGACTCCTACTCGAAGCGCAAACGACGATCCTGGTTGGACGGTGACAGCTACCTGGATGGAGTGGCTGAAAACTATCATAACAAAGAAGTGGGACTGCAAAGTTCAGATCAATAAATGGTCCAGCGTAGGGACGGCTGTGATGATGCTTGACAAGCTCTGTACGTGGTCGCAACATTAACACATCGCTCGTTGCTAATGAAACTAGACGGACAGTTCGCCACTCTGAACTTGCGCGCATCAATGTTCGACATTCCGTTTTTCAACGAGCGTCTCGATACTGTCGAGGAGCCGCTCAAGTATCTTGCCTGGGAAGAACAGCCGAACACTCTACACATCCTCGACTATCCGATGCTATTCCCAACAGACTATCTTGTGAGATACTTCCGCACCATCAACTTCACCAGCATGATGGCACAGTACGACCAGACTACACGCACACATCAGTTGCAGAGATCCCTCGCAATATTTCTCACCGCACCCCATACGTGGTTGGTCAGCACTCGCATGAAGGTCACTCTAAGCGACTACCTGATTCTTAATGTTAGTCGAGAGAATACGCTTAAGGACACCTTAGATCAGCTGTGGGGCTTGGAGAAGAGGATGCTGCTGAAGCCTCTGAAAGTAAAGATGGGTCAACACGAGGGCGAATTCGGCGCAGATCACGGTGGTGTGACTTACGAGTTCCTGCGGGTCGTGCTGAGCGAGGCCTTTCAGCCAGATCATGGTAAGTGTTCTCGCGCACTTGATGTGTGTAACCGGTTTGACGTTATCAGGCATGTTTACGCTCGACCCGCAAAGTCGCATGACTTGGTTCCAACCAAGCACTTTGGAACCAGACTGGAAGTTCGAGATGATCGGCTGTCTGTTTAGTCTTGCCGTGTACAATGGCATAACTCTACCCATCACCTTTCCACTGTCTCTTTATCGCTTCCTCCTCCCGGCAGAGGCTCCTCTTCGCGATCGTCACCTAAGCGACAATAGAATAGACGCTATCAAAGACGGCTGGCCTGAACTTGCCAAAGGCTTCGAGCAGTTGCTCGCATGGACAGACGGCGATGTCGGGGACGTCTTCATGCGCGACTACGCCTTCAGTTACCAAGCATTCGGCCAACGGATCGACCACAACATGGAGGAGCCCTATGTCCGACCATCACAAGCCACCCAGCACCGCCAAGCCGTACGACCAGAACACCTACTGATGGTCACGACGCGAGAAGCCAAAGCAGTCACGAACTCCAACAGGCAAGAATTTGTGCATGACTACATATACCACCTCTCCTACCTCTCCATCTCGCCACAACTCCACGCCTTCCGCAAAGGGTTCATGGCTTGTCTGGCACCAAAATCTCTGCATTTCTTTTCTCCACATACCCTACGCAACCTCATTGAGGGCGAGCAACACATCTCCATCCCCGACCTCCGCCGCTGCGCACGTTACGAAGAAGGCTACTCTGCCACCCATGCCTCGATTGAATCATTCTGGCGCATTATCGAGCAGTACACCCAAGACGATCGCCGCCACCTACTCGAATTTGTAACAGCGTCAGACCGCGTGCCAGTAACGGGCTACGAAGGTATAACATTCCACATTGTGCGGGTCGGCAACACAGCACTGCTACCAACGACCTCGACCTGTTTCGGCAAACTGTACCTCCCCGAGTACGCAGACGAAGACACGATGCGAGCGAAGTTGGAACTTGCAATCAGTAACTCAAAGGGTTTTGGCGTTGTGTAAGAGTAATTGTATTTGGGTCTTGGATAGTGTACAACAACCGCTAGGGAAGGGCAAAGGTGGTATCATATTCGCTAATGACAGACAAACTAAAATCAACAAAAGTTCCAACGTCTAAAATTCTCCGTCTCACACATATTATTCCGACTCCTCAATCTTGCGTTCTTCTTCCTCCTCCATTGAACTTTTCCTCTTGAACAGTTTCCTCCAACCCGACTTATGTTCGCCCGCCGTGCTCGTGCTGTGCGTGCTGCTCGCCCGCGTACTACTCGCCCGCCTGTCAATCGATTTTGACGCCCCGTAGTGGTCGTCTGGACTCGAGATGAGGGTCAGCCGCGAAGACGTTGATTTTTGCGCCGTGAGCTTCGACCATGCGGATACGATGTCTGAGCGGCGGCGCATGTTGCCTGCTCCGCCGCGGCCGTAGGGGACGTACACGTCTGAGGGGGAGGCATGTTCAAACATAGTGGTGTGAGTGTGACGTGTTCGTTCGTTTGTGTGAAGGCTAACAGGGGTGGTCGTGGTATGAGAGGGCTTGACGAGGGCCTGGACAGGCGAGGAGTGTTTTCTCAGCCGCACGGTATAGGGAAGTATTGTGTTGGAAGTGTGGAAGACTGTGGCCGGGATTGGTAGGTAAGCCACGAGTTGGGATGCGATGCCCGATGTAGAAAACTGGTGAGTACGGAGGTAGATTTTCAGCTATGTAGTTCGAATGACCCTGAAACCAACACGGGCTCGCTGTACCATATATGTGTACACCGTCATACGGCTAACCCATGAGCCATTTCCCCTAGTCCCCGAATATTCCCGCACCCAAAAAACAAAGACGACCACTCAGACCCCTCGAGCCCTTATCTCCCCCAAGCACTCCATCACCCAAAGCTTGATACGACGTGCGAGCAACGCGACTGGTCGCCTTGAAGCTTATCACGACTTGGCTCGCCCTGGCGATCGCGCTCGGGGGCGCGATGTCAAATGTGATCGTGTGATGGCCGATTGCGGAGGTGCGCCCGCGGGGTGGATCGGCGCAGGGCTCGAGGGGATGACGTAGGGCTAGGGCGAATTTGGGAGATGGGAGGAGTTGACACATTGGTTTACGTTTTTGAGGGGGACGGGGAGATAGAGGGCTTGGGAGGCTAGGGGTTGTTAGGGTGCGTTTTGGGAAGGGATGTGTTTTGCATGATGGGTTGCGGTGTAGAATGCTTGCTGAAGATTTGCACAACTTGTGTCATAGTATTTAATTTGTCTCGTTCCTGGAAATGAATAAGCATTCCACTGGCCCTTTGGAAATAACAACAGAGTCCTCCATTGATGGTACACATACTTCTACTACTTTTGTAGAAACATAATTTGCAGTAAGCAAGAGCCGCCGAAGACGGCGGCGGACCTTCCCCGAAGTAACACCGCCTTCCTTTCGTGCACACGCTGATCTGCAACACTTAACACGCGGAGCCTACACCTATCTTCCTAGCCTTGCAGCAAGAACGAAGTCAAACAAAAAAGAAGAAGAAACTCCAATTTACGACGATTGGTATGCGTAAGAACGAGAGAAACTCATGTACCGGCAGAGAAAGCACACTCCCTTGCGGTTCCAGGTGATATTCCCAGGCGTATTGTGCTCAGGACCACCTAGGAAAATCCATCCAGCTTGTGGCGATAGTTGCTAAGTTACCGAGGGAGATCAAAAGCCTCAGACCATCCCGAGCAGCGCATATTTTTTCTGAGTTCGCCCGCGAACATCGAAAGAAAGTCCCTCAGCATGTGCCTCGGAACGCGCTGGAGGCTGGTGAAACAGGTCGAGCAGCCGCTGTTGTTGCTCTGTGAACTGGCGTGATGCCCGCGATTGATCAGCGGGCGCAGGTAGAGCCAGTACCACAAGAGGACGCCCAATTATCTCTTCCCACTGTGCTGGTGACTTCTGCGGGAGAGCGAGTAACTTCTCTTCCTTCCCGGTCTGCTCACGAGAGGCAGAATATGAACCTTCTGTCTCAAGAGGAACCACATCTAGGCTTGTCTTCTTTGAGACGTCCTTGGGGTTCAGAAGGCCCGTCGGGATAAAAGGATCCTGTTCCTGAGGCTGAGCAGTTGGCTGTGCGTATCTAAACCGCCAACCATTCTCGATCGTTTTGATGCGGATCTGCTCAGCAAAGGACAATGCCCGATCTGAATGAGCACGAGGGGCGCAAGGGGAAGCCAACGCATTGTCAGACTCATCGATCAATGCTCGCTCCACGTCGATGACCTCAGAGGCGGCTGTAGAGCTATTTGAATCGCTCGACCCACCCACTGGCCTGCTCAGCAAAGGTAAGCTGCCGACCAGGCGAAGGTGTCCGGAATGACCATGGTCCAGCCGGCATGTTATCGGAGCCGTCGATGAGAGCCTTCTCTACATCTTCAGGTGAGAAGCCAACGCCAGAGTCGGGAAGGTATGTCAGGAAGGGGCACGAGTTTTCCGCGGCAATAGCAGCCTTACGGATGTCCTCCTTGGTAGGTGATATTGCCACCGGAGACACGCTCGTTGCTGTATCCGAGTGCTCATGCTCCTTGGTTGGAGCGGTATGCAGCTGCTCCAACTCTTCCTCACCATCGAACTGCGGTGCCAGATCAACCGCTGCTGGGGAGCCCATGTCCAAAACGTTGTTCTCCTCCGTAGACTGGTGCAGCAACTGTGGTCGAGCCCAATCTGGGACCGGAATCTGCGGGTTCATTCCAGGCTCCTCGCTATCCTGGTATTCGACAAGCGCATTGGCAGCCTCTTCGGCCTCCTTTCGCAACTCCTCAACAACGCCGAAGAGGTTGTCAGGAAGGCAATTGTCCACGTCGCATGCACCAAGCCAAAGTTCGATCGGTTGTGAGTCGTAGTAGTCCTGGACAGCGTGTAGTTCGTCAAAAACCTGCTCGCTCTCTGGCACCTCGCCACCCAAGTATGGAAAGCCTTCGTTTTCGACATAGTGCTTGTTAAAGTGGCAGCGATCATACCACTCCGACACATGGGGCTGGTCGCTCGTATTGCGGGCGTACCGCAGGTGGTGTCGGACAATTGACTCCAAGCCATTGATGCCCTTGTTCTGCTTCCAGTGCTGCAATTTTGCGGCCAAATATTCCGGGTTGTCGCCGAATTCGTCTTCCCAGTCGAGTAGACCGTCCTCTCAAAGCTTCTCGGCTGACCATGTGGCGAAGGTAGGCATTTCATGGGACAGCGCAAGAATGTATTCATTTTCCCCGACCCGGATAGCGCTGGCTCGACCCAATACGCTCGGACAGTGTTCGAGGTTGTAGTTGAACCACTCTTCCTTGTGTGGATACTCCAGATCATCGAGGTCTCCATGAGTTGAACAACCTTTGCGTCCTTTTGACTTTCGGTGCGCTCATGGGGATATCCGCTCCGGTACACCGGGTGTTGCTGAAGTAGCACTCCATTCTCCAGCATCGGCTGCTCACAGAGAGGAACTGGCGTCCCGTCTTGGATCTGCTCGTCGTTCTCTTGGTATCCCTGAAGCACGTATGCAGCTTTGATACCCTGCTCACACAACGGGAAGTGGTGAGGATTCGTCGGCATGTCGTCGCGTACGAGTCGGCGCTTCGTCTCAGCATATCGATGCTTGCCCTGTCGACGGAGTTGTGTGATCGTGTAGAAGTTCTCCAGTGGGATGTAGAAGTCTTCGAAGTCCTCGCTCCACGTCAAGGCAAAGTCGCGGTCGCGCTCGTAGCAGTCAGCGTTGAACCACTCGTCGTATTCCTCTGACATGAACGGTTCGTGTCCGGAGACTGCTCGAGCGCGAGCCTTGTACTCCTCGATGAGTTCAGCTGATATCGACGTGCCTTCGTAGGCGACCTTGCCAGTACGCTTCTTGTGATAGGCATTGCACATGTCCGCCATGATAGCCTTGGTGCCGTCCGGTAGAGTCGCATGCATACGTTCGCCATCGAGAGGAATAGCGGCCACTTCTGCGCCCTCGCCACCTTCTGCTCGCAGGATGCCACGGAAGACTTTGGTGTCGAGGAAATCGCCTTCCTCGTCGAAGTCAGACATCGCGGGTATTGGGCCATTGAAGCTGTGCTTCTGGCGCTTCTCCTGCTCTTTGCGCAGATACCGCAGCAGGTCGCGGTTGGCCGTCACCCTCATCATCGGTATCGCCATGTAGGTCGGTACATATGGCGACGTTGGAGAGGTTGTCGTCGTCAGGGATGTCGTAGAGGCGTTTGACGGATGTTCGAACCCCTGAGGTAGGCAATTGTATGAAGACATGTTCTCGGCATAGAAGTTTGAGGTCGCGGCTGACGAGGCCATGGTGGAGCTGGCCGAGGACTTTAGAGAAACAGGTGACGGTGTACGTGAGGCCTCATAGGGCGTGCCCATGGTATCGCTTGGTGTAGATGGGAGATCTTGAGGGCGTGAAAGGCTCACCTCCGGCTATGAGCTTGCACAATGCTGGAGACAGCCCTTGACAACCTTTCACGACTCTGTCGGGGAAATGAAAATAAAGCTTTCACGCACTTCCCAAGGAACGGACGTGGTAGCCAACAATAGAAGAGCGCGATCTCGTTAGTATGCATGTCAGGCTAGGTCCTGGTGTCGAATACGTTGTATATTATGGTGTGGTTAGATTTATATCTCCGAGTCGAGTCTTGAGCAGTTTTAGTAGCAGCAATTATCTTGTAAGTACTGTTTTCTCATTATATATCCACAATAAAGCACAAGAGGTCCTGTGCGTACGCACGTCGATGTCAGAACCGTCACGTAGTCGCATCATGGTTACTTACAGCCACTCGCCATCCCCTCCTCTCGTCGTCTTCCTCCTCCTTGGTAATCGTGTTGAGGACCTTGGTTGGAAAGCCTCCAGCAAGATTGACTGTAATGCTCGAGCCCCACATTTGCATGCCGTCCAGCTGTCGTATAGCTCTCTGGGCGTCCCCGGCAGTTTTCAGATCTACGAAGGCATACCAGGCGTTCCCTGGGAGCTGCCCTACCTTCGGCGATTTGACCTTGGACACAGCTTCCACATCAAAGCCCTTGAACAGGTTGCGGATCTCGAGATCTGAACTGTGATTATCTGTAGGCTTAGGTAGACCGCCAACGAAGAGTCTGCGCTTCTCCTGTATTGGGATGAGGAAGTCTGCAGTTGGGGACGGCGGCGGGAAAGCTCCCGGTCGTTGTGGTTCAGACTTCCAGCGAGTAAATTCGAGGCGACTAGACTGCGGTCCTAAGTTTGGCGAGCGCTTCTGCACGGTGGAGTTGACCTTGAGGGGCCTTCCGCAAAACATCTTTCCCGGAAATTTCCTCCGGACTGCCTGCGCATCGTTGGAGTTGACCAAGTCGACGAAGCAGTAAGAGGGGTTCAAGGACGTGAAGGGGTCGGTTGAGATGTCAATATTT
>Ga0265780_10008091_pt1 | contig 12819 bp, 7 predicted proteins | sample P1T30metagenome_FD_192432 | JGI IMG/M metagenome (GOLD analysis project Ga0265780, IMG submission 192432) | Plant litter microbial communities from East Loma Ridge, Irvine, California - P1 T30 | ecosystem: Environmental > Terrestrial > Plant litter > Unclassified | place: USA: California...
GAGCGCGGCAACGTCGTCCGCGACCTGGGCACGCGCGTCTCCGACACCGCCGGCACGATCGCGCGTCTCCCCGGCCGCCTCGACGCCCTGCTGACCCGCATCGACGAGGGCGCGCTGCCCATCAGCGGTCCCACGCTCGAGCGCCGCGTCGGCGCCCTGGAGCGCACGCTGCGCCGCGCCATCTCGGCCCTCGTGTTCGGCGGGCTCCTCCTCGGCGGCGTGCTCGTGCGCCCAGACGACGAGGTGCTCGGCACCGTGCTGCTCGTGGTCTCCGTGCTCCCGCTCGCGCAGGCGCTGCTCCCGGGGCGCCGCGGCCGCTGATCCGCCCGCCGCCGCGCCTCTGGCGGGTCGCCCGCCGGGCGCTCGGGCCCTCACCCGCTCCGCACGGACCGGCACGGGCCCGTAGCGGACGACTCACGGGGTCCGGGCGAGTGGGAGACCAGACGACCCGGAGGTCTGATCCAGAGGTGCCGTCTCGTGACGTGCCGCCGGATGGGCCATGGCAGACGACCGTGGATCGACACAGGCGACGGAGAAGCGGAAGAGCACGTGCGCAGAAGGGCGACGCGAAGCGAACGGGCGACGCAAAGCGGAGATGCCGCGCAAAGCAGAAGGCCCACGCAAAGCAGAAGGCCCGGTCTCGATGAGACCGGGCCTTCGTTCTGTTGCGGGGGCAGGATTTGAACCTACGACCTCTGGGTTATGAGCCCAGCGAGCTACCGAACTGCTCCACCCCGCGCTACGAGGAATACATTACCAGACGTCCGAGGTGCTCATGACCACTCGGCGCCCTTGGAGCCCACGCACCGCTCCCCGCACGAGGACGGCCCCGGTAGCACCCGCATCGCGGGGCCGCCGGGGCCGTCTCCGTGGAGCGTCTCGCCTACTGCTGGGCCGCACCCAGGTCGATCGCGCGCTGCAGCGCCTCGGTCAGACGCTGATCGGCCTGCGCCGCCGCGACGAGGTCGTTGGCCTTGTACGCCGCCTCCCTCTCCTGCAGCGCCTGGCCGGCCGCGGCCAGGGCCGCCTGCACGTCCTGCGCGGGCGCCGCGGGCGAGGAGGTGGGCGACGGCGTGGGGGTCGATCCCGTGCCGCCGTCGGTCGCGCCTCCCCCGGATCCATCCACGGCACCGGGGTCGGAGGGCGTCGTGCCCTCCACGGCCTGGTCTCCCGCGGTGGCTCCCGAGTCGCCTCCGAAGATGCTGTCGAGGGCCGCGTCCAGCGTGTCCTCGAACGCGATCTTGTCGCCGAACGCCACGAGCACCTTGCGCAGCAGCGGGTAGCTCGTGTCGCCCGTGGACCGCACGTAGACCGGCTGCACGTACAGCAGCCCGCCGCCGACCGGGAGGGTCAGCAGGTTGCCGCGCACGACCGAGGTCCGTCCGCCGCGCTCCAGCAGGTTGAGCTGGTTCGCGACGTTCGTGTCCGAGTTGAAGTTGTTCTGGATCTGCGTCGGCGCCGGGATCGTGTCGTCGTTCGGCAGCGTCAGCAGGCGCAGCTTCCCGTAGTCCGCCGCCTTCTCCCCCGCGGTGCTGCCCGCGTCGGAGTCCACCCCCAGATAGCCGGTGAGCACGCTCCGGGAGGTGTCCTGCGTGGCGGGCGGGATGAACGTCGAGTACAGGGAGAACCGCGGCGAGTCCTGTCCCGGCATCTGCATGGTCAGGTAGTACGGCGGCTGGAGCTTCGCCGTCGTGCCGGGGTCCGTCGTGGCCGTCGGGTCGTTCGGCGTGGTCCACAGGTCCTGGTTCGAGTAGATCGAGCCGGGATCCGTCACGTGGTACTTGCCGAGCACGCCGCGCATCACCTTGAACATGTCCGAGGGGAAGCGCAGGTGGCTCATCAGCTCGCCGGAGATGTCCGAGATCGGCTTGAGCGTCGACGGGAACACCTTCTGCCACGTCTTGAGGATCGGGTCGTCCGTGTCCCACGCGTAGAGCGTGACCTTGCCGTCGTACGCGTCGACCGTGGCCTTCACCGAGTTGCGGATGTAGTTGATCTGGTCGGAGGGCACGAGCGGCTGCGTCTGCTGCGAGTCGGCGACGAGTTTGTTCATGTCCTGACGCTGCGAGTACGGGTACTGGTCGCTCGTCGTGTAGCCGTCGACGATCCAGACGACGCGGCCGTCGACCACGCTGGGGTACGGGTCCTTGTCGATCGTGAGGTACGGCGCCACCTTGCCGACGCGCTGCGCCGGGTCGCGGTCGTAGAGGATCTGCGACTGGTCGTTGATCTGGTTGGCCAGGAAGATCTGCTCCGACTGGAACTTCAGCGCGTAGATGAGGCGCTTGAAGACGTTGTCGACCTTCGGTCCGCCGTTCCCCTGGAACGTCGTGTAGGTCTCGTCCGCGCCGTCGACGCCGGACGGGTAGTCGAGCTCCACCTTGTCGCCCGACTCGGGGCCGCCGACGATGGAGTAGTCGGGCGAGTCCTCGCCGAAGTACACGCGCGGCTCGAAGTCGCCGAGGTCGCCCGAGGCGGGGATGCCCGACTCGAGGAACACGGGCTGGCCGTCGGAGGTGCGCTGCGTGCCGTACGCCGCCACGAGCGAGTAGCCGTGGGTGTACACGAGGTGCTGGTTGACCCACGAGGTGCCCGTGTTGGTCGGGCTGAGCTCGCGCACCGCGACCACCGTGTCCTGCACGCGGCCGTCGATCTGGTACCGGTCGACGTCGAGGTTGTTCCCGAACTGGTAGTACTGCCGGAACTGCTGCAGCTGGCTGAACGCGTCGCCCACGACCGCGGGGTCGAGGATGCGGATGTTGGCCGTGGTCGCGGCGTCCTCGCGGAGCGCGCCGGGCGTGGTGTCCGTGGTCGCGTCGTAGGGGATCTCCTCGATGTCCGCCAGGCCGTAGGCCGCGCGGGTCGCCTCGATGTTGCGCGCGTAGTACTGCGACTCGAGCGCGCGCTCGTTCGGCTCCACCTGGAAGCGCTGCACGACGGCCGGATAGGCGGTGCCGATGAGGATGCTGGCGACGATGAGGCCGGCGGTGCCGATGATCGGCAGGCGCCAGCGGCCGATGACGGCCGTGACGATGAAGAACAGCGCCACGACGCCCGCGATGCCCGCGAGGATCGCGCGGCCCGGGATGACCGCGTTGACGTCCGAGAACGCGGCGCCCGTGAACAGGCCGCCGTTCGCGTTGTTGACCACGGACGAGTACTGGTCGAGCCAGATGCTGACGCCCTGGAGCAGGAAGTAGACGGCCGCGGTGACGGCGATCTGGATGCGCGAGCTCTTCGAGATGCGCACCTCGCGGCCCGTGAAGCGCACGGCGCCGTAGAGGTAGCTGGTGGCCAGCACGCCGAGCATGGAGATGATGACGACGGCCGAGGCGAAGCCGACGACCGCGTGGTAGAAGGGCAGCTCGAACAGGTAGAACGACACGTCCAGCTTGAACTGCGGATCCGTGGTGCCCGAGGGCGTGCGGTTCAGCCACAACAGGGTGCGCTGCCAGCCGCTCGACGCCGAGACGCCGGCGAAGAGGCCGAAGACCGCGGGGATCGCGATCATCGCGAGGCGCCGCAGCGGCTCGATGACCTGCTGGTAGCGGTCGAGCTGCGAGTTGAGCTTCGCGTAGACGGGCCGCGAGCGGTACGCGACCTGGATGCTGACGAACACCGGGATCGCCATGCCGAGGAAGCCGACCAGGAACAGCGCGATGCCCGCGCCCCACTGCGTGAGCAGCACCCCGAGGTAGCCCAGCTGGTCGTACCAGAGGACGTCGGCGTAGAAGCCGGCGAAGACGAAGAACGCGATCACGAGGGCGGCGATGATGGCCGCGGTGATGGCGAGTGGGGCCCGGCTCCGTCGGGCGGGCCGGGCGGATGTGCTAGTCACAGATGTGCCTCAGAGTCGTAGGACAGCGGAGCCCTCATCCTAAGCGGGGTCGTTGCCAGCGACCTGCGAGCGGAAGGGGTGCCTCATCTGGTAAGGGGCGCCTCTCGACCCTCCGACGCGCGGCCGGTCAGCAGGTGGGCAGCGCGTCGAGGTCGCCGCCGGACGAGATGGCGCCGAGCGCCGTGAGCGAGTCGTCGAGGGTCTTCACGGAGAACACCCGGAGGCCGTCCGGGACGTGCCCGTGGACCTCGTCGCAGTTGGAGGCCGGCGCCAGGAAGTACTCCGCCCCCGCGCGCTGGGCGCCGAAGAGCTTCTGCCGGATCCCGCCGATGGGGCCGACGGTGCCGGCCGCGTCGATGGTGCCCGTCCCCGCGATGGCCTTGCCGCCGGTGAGGGATCCCTCCTCCAGCTTGTCCATGATCCCCAGCGCGAACATCATGCCGGCGCTGGGGCCGCCGACGTCGTCCAGCTGGATGTCGACCTCGAACGGGAACTCGTAGTCGGTCGAGGTGACGACCCCGATGACGGGTCGGCCGTCGCGCTCCGCCGGCGTCACGTCGACCGTGCTCTCCTGGCCGTCCCGCGTGATGGCGAAGGACAGGGGGGTTGCGGTGCCCGCCGCCTGGACGCGCGCCTGGAGGTCGGCGAGGTCGACGACGTCGGTGCCGTCCACCTGGCGGATGGCGTCGCCCGCGCGGAGCGTGCCGTCGGCCGGCGAGCCCGGGACCACGCTCTGCACGTCGAGCGTCCGCGGCACCGGGATGCGGAGCTCGGTGAGCGCGGCGGCCACGGCGTCCTGCTGCGAGTCCGTCATCTGCACCTGGGTCTCGGCCTCGCGCTGCTCGGCCGTCTGGTCGGCCGGGAAGATCGCCTCCATCGGGACGACGCTGCGGCTGGGGTCGAGCCAGGCGGAGACGACGGAGAACCAGTCGGGGCGCTGCTCGGGGTTGCCGACGACGCTGACGGTGAGCATGTCGAGGCGGCCGTCGGTGGGGTACGTCGGGCGGTCCGGGATGGCGATGAGCGGGCGCTCGGCGCCCTGGTGGTCGCTCGTGCCGAGGGTGTCGAACACGGGGCCCGGCTGCTCGATGGCGTAGGGCGAGGGCATGAGGCCGAGCGCCAGCGCGAGCACGGCCCCGACGCCGGCGAGCACGCGGCCGACGCGGCGACGCCGCGGGGGCCGGGGTGCGCGGGGGGCGTGCTGGGCGAACAGGCTCATCCGGAGGTCCTCGCGGTCGGGTGCGCGACGGGCCGGGAGGCGGCCGCCGGGCGCGTGCGGTGGCGGCCCGATGGGCCGGTGTTCGCGGCGGGCGGAAGCCGCGAGGGCTCAGCCTAGGCGAATCCGGATGGGTTTCCCGTGGGCGCCAGCTAGCGTGGATCCACCGGCCGCGGCACCGCGGATCGCGACCCACACCCACCGGGAGAACCCCATGGCCGACGAGCCCACGCCCGATCCCGAGGACGAGTTCCGCCGCATGCTCGCGCGCTTCCTGGGCGGCGACGGGCAGATCGACCCGGACAAGCTGGCCGGCGCCGCGGGCCTCCCGCAGGACCCCGAGATGGTGCGCCAGCTCATCGCCCAGCTGCAGGGCGCCCTCAGCGCCAGCGGCGACGGGGTCGACTGGAAGGTGGCCCGCGAGGGCGCGCGCCAGCTCGCCGCGGCCGAGCAGACGCAGGTCACCGCGGCGGCGTCCGCGCCCCTCGACCAGGCCTTCCAGGTGGCCGCGCTCTGGCTCGACGAGGTCACCCACGTCAGCCAGCTCACGGTGGCGCCGCGCCTCGTCACCCGCGCGCAGTGGACCGAGCTCACGATGCCGGTGTGGACGCAGCTCGCCGAGCCCGTCGCGCTGAGCATCGCCGACTCGCTCACCGAGGTGCTCCAGCAGAACGCCCCCGAGGAGATGCGCGGCATGGTCGCCGGCGCCGGTCGCATGATGCGGAACCTCGGCGGCACGCTCTTCGCCATGCAGCTCGGCCAGGTGGTCGGGCAGCTGTCCACCGAGGTGGTCTCCGGCGGCGACGTGGGCATCCCGCTCCTCGACGACCAGCAGGCCGCGCTGCTCCCCCAGAACGTCGCCGCGTTCGGATCCGGCATCGACGTGCCCGACGACCAGGTGGAGATCTACCTCGCCGTCCGCGAGCTCGCGCACGCGCGCCTCTTCCGCCACGCGCGCTGGCTGCGGCTGCAGCTCATCACCTCCATCACGGAGTTCGCGAAGGGCGTGCACATCGACACCGAGCGGCTCGAGACGCTCGCCGAGGGCTTCGACCCGTCGAACCCGGAGGAGCTCCGCCAGGCCATGGTCGACGGATCCCTCATCCCGCCGAAGAGCGAGGCGCAGCTCGCCGCGCTCGGCCGCCTCGAGACGATGCTCGCGCTCATCGAGGGGTGGGTGGACGTGGTCACGGCCGCGGCCACCGTGCGCCTCCCCCGCGCCGACGCGATCGCCGAGACCGTCCGCCGCCGCCGCGCCACGGGCGGGCCCGCCGAGTCGGCCTTCGCCACGCTCGTGGGGCTCGAGCTCCGGCCGCGCCGCCTCCGCGAGGCGGCCGCCATGTGGCAGGCCGTCACGGACGCGGTCGGCGCCGAGGAGCGCGACCGGCTCTGGTCGCACCCGGACGTCCTGCCGACCAGCGAGGACGTCGACGCGCCGCACGCGCTCGTCGCGCGGCTCACGCAGGGCGCGCCCGAGCCGGACGAGGTCGACCAGGCCCTCGAGGACCTGCTGAGCGGATCCGACGCCGGTCGCCCCGTCGAGGACGGCCAGGGCCGCGCCACCGAGCCGGGCGCGCCGACGGACGAGCGCCCGGACGACGACGGCACGGATCCGCGCCCCGTCTGAACTGCCGCACCGTCACGCCTGTGGACGCGGCCCGCGGGAGATCGTCCCGTCGGGCACTCTCCGCGCCCATGGCCATCCGACTCGATCCCCGCCTCCCCCTGGTCTGGCGCACGCCGGACTCCCTCCAGCTCGGCGTCGACCGCCCGCCCGTGGTGCTCCACGCCGTGACCCGCCTCGACGAGCGCCTGCTCGCGGCACTCGTGCAGGGCGTCAGCCGCGGCGGGCTCGACATGATCGCCGCGTCCGAGGGCGCCGGGTCCGCGCAGGTGGGGCAGCTGCTCGACCAGGTGCGCCCCGCCCTCCTCCCGCCGGGCGACGACGGCCGCGGGAGCACCCCGTCGGGCCGGGTCGACGTGGTCGGCGGCGGTCCCACGGCCGACCGGATCGCGGACGCGCTCGCCCGCTGCGGCCACGACGTCCGGACCCCGACGGGGACGACGCCCGCCGACGTCCCGCCCGACCTCGCGGTGATCGTCGCGCACTTCGCGATCGCGCCCGCGGTCTACGGACGCTGGGCGCGCGCCGACGTGCCGCACCTGCCGGTCGTGCTCGGCGACCGGCAGGTGGCGGTCGGTCCGCTGGTCGAGCCCGGCCGCACGGCCTGCTGCTACTGCCTCGACCTGCACCGGCGGGACGCGGATCAGGCCTGGCCCGCCATCGCGACGCAGCTGCTCGGGCGGGACAGCGGATCCGAGGAGGGGCTCGCGGCGGGCGAGGTCGCGGCCCTCGCCGCGCGGCCCGTCCACCGCCTGCTCACCACGGGCGAGAACCCGCTCGCCGCGCACCAGGCCGTGCTGGATGCGGCGACAGGGCGGATCAGCCGCCGCGCTTCGCGCCCCCACCCGTTATGCGGGTGTCGAGCTCTGCCAGGAACCGCGACGGCTCCCGCTGGCCCGAACGCTGCGGCCCGCTCCGGCTCCACGACAGCCGCAGGCCGGATCGCGCGCGCGTGATCCCCACGTAGAGGAGTCGCCGCTCCTCGTCGACCGCCTCGAGCGTCTGCGCGTAGCTGATGGGCACGAGCCCCTCGCTGAGCCCCATCAGGTAGACGTGCTCCCACTCGAGGCCCTTGGCGGAGTGCAGCGTCGCGAGCGTGACGGCCGAGACGGTCGGCTCGTGCTGGCCCGCCTGCCGCTCGAGCAGCTCGTCGGTGAAGGCGCGGAAGGTGCTGCCCGCGGGCATCCGCTCGGCGAGGCCCATGATCGCGTCGAGCGACTCCCAGCGGTCGCGCACGGCACCCTGCTGCTCGGGCGGCTGCTGGCTCCAGCCGAGGCCGCGGAGCACGTCGCTCACCGACTTGAACAGCGGCTCGCCCGAGATGGAGACCGACGCGCCGCGCAGCGCGAGGAGCGCCTGCTTGATCTCCGGGCGGTCGAAGAAGCGCTGGGATCCGCGCACCTGGTAGCTCACGCCCGCATCGCCGAGCGCCTGCTCGAGCACCGCCGACTGGCCGTTCATGCGGTACAGCACGGCGATGTGCTCCGGCGCGATGCCCGACTGGATCTGCTGCGCGATGGCCCCCGCGATGGCGCGCGCCTCCGCGCCGTCGGACGGGAACGCGCTCACCTGCGGGGCCCGGAAGCCCTCGCCGCGGCCGGGGACGGCTGCGGTCCCGCGGCCCTTCCCGGGAGAGGAGGGGACCGCGCCCGTGCCGTCGCCGTCGGGATCCGCGTCGGCGGAGACGAGCGTGAGCGCGCCCGGCCGGCCGCGCATCAGCCGGTTCGCCGCCTCCGTGATGCCCGAGGTCGACCGGTAGTTCCGCTCCAGCCGCACGACGGTCGCCTCGGGGAAGCGCGACGCGAAGTCGAGGAGGTAGGCGCTCTTCGCGCCCGCGAACGAGTAGATGGTCTGGCTCGCGTCGCCGACCACGCAGAGGTCGCGGCGGTCGCCCATCCAGAGGTCGAGGATCGTCTGCTGCAGGGGCGAGACGTCCTGGTACTCGTCGACCACGAAGAAGCGGTACTGCTCGCGCACCTGCTGCGCGACCCAGGGCTCCGCCTCGATCATCCCGGCGGTCGCGAGCAGCACGTCCTCGAAGTCGAGCTGGCGGCGCTGGTCCTTGATGTCCTCGTAGGCCTGGAGGAGCGCGACGGCCTGGTCGGCGTCGAGCTGCGGCGGCAGCGTGCGCGTGGTGCGCGCGGCGAGGCCGTACTGCTCGATGGAGATCATCGAGACCTTGCGCCACTCGACCTCGGCGGCCATGTCGCGCAGCGCGGCCGTGTCGAGGCGGAGGCGGAGGGACTCGGCGGCGTGGCCGAGCATCCGCCCCTTGCTCTCGATGAGGCGGGGCATCGTGCCGCCCACGACCTGCGGCCAGAAGAAGTTGAGCTGCTTGAGCGCCGCGGCGTGGAAGGTCCGGGCGGCGACGGGGCCGGCGCCGAGCTCGCGCAGGCGTCCGCGCAGCTCGGCGGCCGCGCGCGACGTGAACGTCAGCGCCATCACCCGGTTGGGCGGGTAGACGCCGGCCTGGATCCCGTAGGCGATGCGGTGCGTGATGGCGCGCGTCTTGCCGGTGCCGGCGCCCGCGAGCACGACGACCGGGCCGAGGAGCGCCTCGGCGGCCAGCCGCTGCTGGCGGTCGAGCGCCTCGAGGAGGGACTCCGCGGACGGCACCTCGACCTCGGGCTCGACGGGCTCGGCGGGGACGGGGCCGAGGGCGACGGGTGCAGGGAGGGCGCCGGACGCGCCCGATCCGTAGGGGTCGCGCCCGGGCACCCCGGGGACGAGCTGGTCGGTCACGATCGGCGGATCACCACTCCCGCTCGCCGTCGTCGAGGGGGCCGCCGTACCACTCCTCGATGATGGCGCGCGCGATGGACGACGGGCCGGGCAACGCGATCTCGTCGAGCGCGCCCCGCAGCTCCTCGCGGCTGAACCAGCGCAGGTCGATGATCTCGGTGCCGTCCGGCGTCGCGGGTCCGCTCGTCGCGGCCACGCGCGCGAGGAACCCCACCATGACGGACGCGGGGAACGGCCACGGCTGGCTGCCGAGGTAGCGCGGATCCTCGACCGTGACGCCCGACTCCTCGAGCACCTCGCGCTTCACGGCCGCCTCGAACGACTCCCCCGGCTCGACGAACCCGGCGAGCAGCGAGTAGCGGTCGCCGCCCCACATGGCGTTGGCGCCGAGGAGCAGGCGGTCGTCGGCGTCGACGACGCCCATGATCACGGCGGCGTCGGTGCGCGGGAACACCTGCGAGCCGTCGGAGGGCGCGCGGCGCACCCAGCCGCCCTGCTCGACGACGGTGGGCTCGCCCGTCTTCGGCGAGAAGGCGTGCGACGCGTGCCAGTTCGCGGTGGCGAGGGCCTCCGTGAACAGCGCCGCGTCGCGGTCGTCGAGCTGGACGGCGGTGGCGCGGAGCTCGATCCACCGGTCGTCGGACGGCTGCAGCTCGGCGGCCGCCGCGTCGGTGAGGACGGCGGCGACGACGGGCGTGCCCGCGGGCTCGCCCTCGTGCGCGATGGTCGTGCGGCCGAGGTAGATGCGCACGGTCGCCGCGGTGACGCGGTCCACCGGCAGGAGCTCGAGGGCGGCGCGGTCGTCCACCACGGAGCCGAGCGCGCGGTGGCCGTGCATCGGGAGGACGCGCGTGGCCGGATCCGCCCACAGGTCGTCGAACAGGGCCGGCGAGTCGCGGACCAGGCCGTCGCGGTCGACGCCCTCGCGGGACAGGGGCAGACGGGAGAGGAAGCTGTCGAGCACGGGGGACCAATCGACTTCGAGGGCGGACGGGCCGACGGGCGGGACGTCTTCCGTCGTGGTCCGCCCACGGTGCGCGTGTGGGGCCGGAAGCGCGTGGCGCGGTGAGACGGAGGGCTCCCAGCGACCTAACCTGTAAGGCATGGCCAGATCCCACCTCACTCTAGCCGCGTTGGCGACCTCGGCCGTCGCGGGGCTCGACGTGGTCCGCAGCACCCCCTTCACGGCCGGCGGCGCGGGCGACTTCGACTCCGCCCTCCTCACGACGAAGGACGGCCGCGAGCTCCTCGTGCGCGTCCCGACCACGCAGGCGTCCGAGTCCGAGCAGTCCGCGGACCTCGTGGCGCTGCGGGCGCTGAGCACCGGGATCCGGTCGCGTCTGCCGTTCCGCGTGCCCGAGTTCCTGGGGCAGGCGCCGATCAAGCCGACCCGCGGCTTCGTCTACGAGCACGTGCCCGGCCGGGTCATCTCCCTCGACGAGATCCCCGCCGGCGACGGCCTCGCGCGCTCCATCGGCGCCGCCGTCTCCGCCGTGCACAGCCTGCCGACCGGGTTCGTCGCGGACGCGGGGCTGCCCGTGCTCTCGGCCGCCGAGATCCACAGCCAGACCGCGGCGCTCATCGACCGGGCGGCGGCCACCGCGCTCGTGCCGAGCCTCCTGCTCTCCCGCTGGGAGGAGGCGCTCGATGACGCGTCCCTCTGGCAGTTCCAGCCCGCGGTCGTCAACGGCGCCGTGCAGGCCTCGTCCTTCCTCGTCGACGGCGACGACGTCACCGGGATGATCGGCTGGTCCGAGCTCCGCGTGGCCGATCCCGCCCACGACCTGCACTGGGTGCTCGGCGCCCGTGCCGAGCACGTCGCCGAGAGCGTCTTCCGCGCCTACAACCAGGCGCACCACGTCACGGTCGACCGCCAGCTCAAGCAGCGCGCGCTCCTCTACGCCGAGCTCGAGATCGCCCGCTGGCTGCTCCACGGCACCGACACGCGCAACCCGGGCATCATCGACGACGCCGTCAACATGCTCAGCGCGCTCGTGGACACGGTGCGCGCCGACGAGGGGCAGCGCATCGCGCACGAGACGCTGCCCGTGATGGACGTCGACCAGGTCGAGGAGATGCTCGACTCCCGGCCTCAGCCCACCGTGTCCCCCGACGGCGGACGCGACGCGTCCGGCGTGCGCGCGCCCGACCAGAGCGCAACGAGGTCCTCCTCGGAGTAGAGCCGCTCCGGCTTCAGCGACCGGTCTTCGGCGACGAAGTAGAACTCCGCGTCGATGAGCTCCGGATCGATGCCCCGCCACTTCGCGAACGCGAGACGGTAGAGGGCCAGCTGGAGCTGCTTCAGCTCGAGGTCGGCCGCGTCCTTCGGCGTGCGGCCGGTCTTCCAGTCGACGACGCGGTAGCGGCCGTCGATGAGGAACACCGCGTCGATCTTGCAGATGACGACCTGGCCGGCGAGCTCCATGTGGATCTCGACCTCGACCTCCTCGGGCTTCCTCGCCGCCCACTCGCTCGCCTCGAACGTGGCGCGCAGCCGGTCGAGGTCGTCCGCCTCCACGGGCGGCTCGGTCGGATCCCCGTCGAGCTCGACGCCGGACGCGTCGATGACGTCGGCGGTGCCCGCGGGCCCGTAGCGGGATTCGACCCAGCCGTGGAAGAGCGTGCCGAGCCGGGTCTGCCGGTAGGGCCGCTCGGGCATGGGGCGGCGCAGGCGCGCGGCGACGCCCGCGGGGTCGCTCACGAAGTCCTTGAAGCGGGACGCCGGGATGCGCGTGGGCAGGTCGACGAGCTCGGCGTCCCGCGCGCGGGCGTCGCGCTCGGCGAGGAGCAGGTCGATGTCGCGCGTCCAGACCGTCTCGGCGTGCGGATCCGCGACGGCGACGGCCTCCGCGGCGGCGCGCACGCGGGCCTCGCGCGGACCGAGCGGCGGGAGCGGCCACGCCACGCGGGCGGATCCGGGCTCGAGCGGGTTCTCCTCCAGCTCGGGCGCCTCGGGCAGCGCGTCGGGGGCGATGAGGCCGACCTCCTGGATCTCGCGCAGGAACGCGCCCGGGCCCCGCGGCTTCTGCTGCGTCGACCAGAACGAGCCCGAGAGCAGCAGGTCGGACCGCGTGCGCGTGACGGCGACGTAGGCGAGCCGCCGCTGCTCGGCGGCGTTGCGCTCCTCGAGCTCCTCGCCGAACGCCTCCATCGCCTCGGCGAAGTCCTTCTGCGTCTCCACGCCGCGCCAGGCGAGCGACGGCAGCTCGGCCGAGTCGCCGCGGAACTCGAACGGCAGGGCGCCGAACGCGACCCAGCCCCTCTTCTCCCGGAGCGTGCCGGGCAGCTCGCCCTCGACCATGCGCGGCACCGCCACCACGTCCCACTCGAGGCCCTTCGAGCCGTGGATCGTGAGGATCTGCACGGTGCCGGGCTCCGGCTCCTCCGTGCGCGGCGCGA
>Ga0265780_10008093_pt1 | contig 12817 bp, 11 predicted proteins | sample P1T30metagenome_FD_192432 | JGI IMG/M metagenome (GOLD analysis project Ga0265780, IMG submission 192432) | Plant litter microbial communities from East Loma Ridge, Irvine, California - P1 T30 | ecosystem: Environmental > Terrestrial > Plant litter > Unclassified | place: USA: California...
GGTGGCGCCGCGCAGCGCTTCCTGCGGCGTCAGGCGCCACAGCGTGCAGGCCATGTTCAGCGCCAGCAGCAGCGACGTCATCGGCGACGTCCCCGGATTGCAATCGGTGGCCACCGCCATCGGTACGCCGGCCGCACGCAGCGCCGCGATCGGCGGCGTCACTGTCTCGCGCAAGAAGTAGAAGGCGCCCGGCAGCAGCACCGCCACCGTGCCGGCCCCGGCCATCGCGGCAATGCCCGCGGGGCTCAGGTGTTCCAGGTGGTCGGCCGATAGCCCCCCGTAACTGGCCACCAGCGCCGCCCCGCCCTGGTCGGACAATTGTTCCGCATGCAGCTTGACCGGCAGGCCGAGGCCTCGGGCGGCCGCAAACACGCGCGCGGTCTGGTCGTGGCTGAATCCGATCCGCTCGCAGAAGGCGTCGACCGCATCGACCAGGCCGTCGGCGGCCAGCGCCGGCAGCATGCGCTCGCATACCTCGTTCACATAGTCGTCGGGGCGGCCGGCGAATTCGGGCGGCAGCGCGTGGGCGCCCAGGAACGTGGTGGCGACCCGCACCGGCAAGGTGTCGCCAATCTGGCGCGCGGCGCGCAGCATGCATTGTTCGGACGCCAGGTCGAGGCCGTAGCCGGACTTGATCTCGAGCGTGGTCACGCCTTCGGCCAGCAGCGCGCGCACGCGCGGCAGGCTGGCGGCCACCAGCGCATCGATATCGGCGGCGCGGGTGGCGCGCACGGTGGACATGATGCCGCCACCCTGGCGCGCGATGTCTTCGTAGGTGGCGCCGTTCAGGCGGGCTTCCCATTCATTGCTGCGGTTGCCGGCGTGCACGATGTGGGTATGGCAGTCGACCAGGCCCGGCGTCATCCAGGCGCCGCCGCAATCGTGCTCGCGCGCTGCCGGCGGCGCATCGCGGCGCGCACCCAGCCAGGCGATGCGGCCATCCGTCACCGCCAGTGCCGCGTCAGGCAGCTCGCCATAGCCATCCACCATCGTCGCCAGGTGGACGTTGACGAACAGCAGGTCGGCCGGCGCGTCAGTCATACATCGCGTCGTCGTCGTCTTCCGAGTAGTAATGGATGTCGACGATATAGATGGTGGCCTGCCCGGCCTCGAGCTTCCACACGCCGCCCTGCTCGAGCACCACGGCATCGTAGCGCACCAGGCCGAGGCGCTCGGCGTCGCTGGCCAGTTGCAGGCTGTCGCCCTCGGCCAGGAACAGTACCGTCACGTCGGCGCGCGCCACGAACGTCGAGTCACCGCTCAGGCGGCGGCGCCCGAACTGGTGCCAGCACCGCTCGCTGCGCGACATGACGTTGAAATCGGTGGTCTGGCCGCGACTGAGCTTGGCATGCACTTCCGAGCTGCCGTCGAAGGCGACCACCGGCATCGCGTCGCTGATCAGGGTCGCCTCGCCGTCGATCTGCAGCGTCATGCCATGGCCCTCGACCAGCGCCAGCGTGCGGTCGACGCCGGGGAACTGCGAAAACGCGCCATCCTCGGCAATGGTGGCCAGGCTGACGCGCCAGTCGAAGTCGTCGAAGCCGGCGTCCGGCGGGCCGATCGCGATCTCGATCGTGCTGCCGCCACCGTTCTTCCACGGCACCGGCGCCAGGCCGGCAAACGGAATCAATACACTCATCTATGCACCTCGCAAAAGCCCGATCGCCTGGCGGTAGCGCCGGGCAATCGCATCCTGCGCGACATGGCGGCCGCCCCGTACCACCCAGCGTCCACCGCACAGCACGTCGCGCACCAGATTGTCGTTACCGCAAAATACGAAACGGCCCAGCACCTCGGCCGCGTCCACGCCATCCAGGTTCGAGTGGCGGTCGTCCAGCACCAGCAGGTCGGCGCGCATGCCGGGCGCGAGCGCACCGACGCGGCGCCCGGCCGCCTGCGCGCCGCCGGATACCGCAGCTTGCCACAGAAAGTCGGCCACGTTGCGCTGCGCTGGCGTGTGCGCCACATTGCGCTGCTGGCGCTGCAGGCGCTGGCCGTACTCGAGCCAGCGCAATTCTTCCACCGGGCTGTGCGACACATGGCTGTCGCTGCCGATGCCGAAGCGTCCGCCGGCCGCGATATACGGCGCCAGCGGGAACAGGCCGTCGCCGAGATTCGCCTCGGTGGTCGGGCACAGTCCGGCGACCGCGCCGCTGCTGGCCAGTGCACCGGTCTCGTACGCATTCAAGTGGGTCGCATGCACCAGGCACCAGCGCGCGTCGATCGTGACCTGTTCGGTCAGGTATTCGACCGGGCGCTGTCCGACGCTGGCGAGACACTGCTCGACTTCGGCCTGCTGCTCGGCGATATGGATGTGCAGCGGCCGCCCGGCCGGCAAGCCATCCTGCAGTTCCCAAATCTGTTGCCGGGTAGCGGCGCGCAGCGAATGCGGCGCGGCGCCGACTTCGAGCTGGCCACCGCGCAGGGGGCCGAGCGCATCGACGATGCCGAGCACGTCGTCCACGCCCGTGCGAAAGCGTTGCTGGTCGGGCCGCAGCGGCTGCGCGCCGAAGCCGGCGTGGCTGTACAGCACCGGCAGCAGCGTGAGTCCCATGCCGCTCGTGCGCCCCGCCGCCGCCACGCGCTCGGCGGTTTCGGCCGGGCGCGCGTAGCTGCCGCCATCGAGGTCGCGCTGCAGGTAGTGGAATTCGCACAGCGAGGTGTAGCCGTGGCGCAGGCATTCCGAAAACAACTGGGCCGCGATGGCCTCGATCTGGTCGGGCGAGATGCGCGCGGCAAAACGGTACATCAGGTCGCGCCAGGTCCAGAAGCTGTCCGGGCCATCGCCGGCGCGCTCGGTCAGGCCGCCCATCGCGCGCTGGAAGGCGTGCGAGTGCAGATTGACCATGCCGGGCAGGACGTATTCGGCGTGCGCTGCGCCGGCCGGCCGTTCGGCGCCGGCCTCGACCCGCACCAGGTCGCCCGCCTCGTCCCAGGCCAGCAGCACGTCACGCTGCCAGCCTTGCGCCAGCAGGGCGTGGCGTGCGAACAGGGTAGTCATTGCCGTGCCCATCGGGCCGCCGCGGCGATCATCTCGCGCAGCAGCGGCTGCACGGCGGCGGCCACCTGCGGCCGGTAGTCGAACGGCGCCGCCTCGTTCATGTACAGGCACTGGCACATCTCGAGCTGGAGCGCATGGATATCCTGCGCTGGCTGGCCGTAGTGGCGGGTGATGTGGCCGCCCTTGAAGCGGCCGTTGAGGGCGACCGAAAAGCGGTCCTGGGCGCGCGCGATGTCCAGCACGGCGTGTTCCAGGCCCGGCGCGCACGACGTGCCTTGCGCGGTGCCGAAATTCAGGTCGGGCAGCCGGCCCTCGAAGAAGCGCGGCACGACCGAGGCGATCGAGTGCGCTTCCCACAACACCACGCGGCCATGCGCAGCCTTCAGGCGATCGAGTTCGGCGCGCAGCTGGTCGTGGTAGGGGCGCCAGTAGCGGTCCAGGCGGCGCTGCACTTCTGCTTCGTCGGGCTCCATGCCATCCCGGTACAGGCGCTCGCGCCCGAAGGTGTCGACCGGGCACAGGCCGGTGGTGTCCAGGCCCGGATACAGGTTGGTATTCTCGGGCGGGCGATTCAGGTCGATCAGGTAGCGCGACCAGCGCGCCGAGATCGTCGAGACCCCCATCTCATCGAGGAAACCATACAGTTCCGGCAGGTGCCAGTCGGTGTCGGCGCGCGCCGCGGCGCATGGCGCCAGCGTTGCCGCCACCTCGTCGGGAATGTCGGTGCCCGCGTGCGGCATCGATACCAGCACGGGAAGCCTGCCTGCCTTGAAGCGAAAGTCCATTGCGACTCCTGTCCTTAGGTCTTAAGGGTGCAGCACCGCGAACAGTTCCTTGCACGATGCCGACAAGGCGCCATCGACCACCATCCGGCGCGCCGCTTCGATGTCCGGTGCGAAGAAACGGTCGGCGTCGTACGGCGCCACCTGCGCGCGCAGCTGCGCATGCACGTGCTCGAGGTGGGTCGACGTCGCCAGCGGACGGTGGAACTCGATGCCCTGGGCGGCCGCCAGCAGCTCGATGCCGACGATCACCGCGGTATTGTGCGCCATCTGGTCGAGACGGCGCGCCGCGAAGGTCGCCATGCTGACGTGGTCTTCCTGGTTGGCCGAGGTCGGCAGGCTGTCGACGCTGGCCGGATGGGCCAGCGACTTGTTTTCGGACGCCAGCGCGGCGGCGGTGACGTGGGCGATCATGAAGCCCGAGTTCAGGCCCGGTTCGCGCACCAGGAAGGCCGGCAGGCCGGACAGGTTGGCGTCGATCAGCAGCGCGATGCGGCGCTCGGCCAGCGCGCCGATCTCGGCGATCGCCAGCGCCAGCGTGTCGGCGGCAAAGGCCACCGGCTCGGCGTGGAAGTTGCCGCCAGAAATGATTTCACCGCCCGCATCTCCGTCGATGAACAAGAGCGGGTTATCGGTCACGGCGTTGGCTTCGATCAGCAGCGTACGGCCGGCATTGGCGATCAGGTCCATCACGGCGCCCATCACCTGCGGCTGGCAGCGCAGGCTGTACGGGTCCTGCACGCGCTCGTCGCCCACCAGGTGCGAGGCGCGGATCGCGCTGCCGGCCACCAGTTCGCGATAGATTTTTGCCGCCGCGATCTGGCCCGGCTGGCCGCGCACCGCGTGGATGCGCGGATCGAACGGCGCATCGCTGCCGCGCGCCGCATCCACCGACAGCGAGCCGGTGACCATTGCTGCCTCCAGCAGGCGTTCGGCCATGAACAGGCCGTGCAGCGCCAGCGCCGTGGACACCTGGGTGCCGTTGATCAGGGCCAGGCCCTCTTTCGCGCCCAGGACGACCGGCTCGATGCCGGCCGCGCGCAGGGCGTCGCTTGCCTCCACCAGCACGCCGTTGTGGCGCACCGGGCCCACGCCCAGCATCGCCAGCGTCATATGGGCCAGCGGCGCCAGGTCGCCCGAGGCGCCGACCGAGCCCTGGCACGGAATCGCCGGCATGATGTTGGCGTTGTACAGGGCGATCAGGGTCTCGACGATCACCGGGCGCACGCCCGAGTAGCCGCGCGCCAGGCTGCCGATCTTGGTCAAGAGGATCAGGCGCACGATGGTGTCCGACAGCAGCTCGCCGGTGCCCACCGCATGCGACAGGATCAGGTTGCGCTGCAGGGTCGCCAGCTGGTCGTTGGGGATATGGGCCTTGGCCAGGATGCCGAAGCCGGTGTTGATGCCATACGCCGGATCGCCCTTGGCGACGATGGCGTCGACGGTGGAGGCGGAAGCCGCGATGGCGTCCCAGGCGTCGGCCGCCAGGGCCAGCGGCTGGCGCTCGGCCCAGACCGCGCGCAGGTCGGCCAAGAGCATCTGGCCCGGTTGCAGGATGAAGTTGTTGGTATCGGTCATATTGCTTGTGCTCGCGTTACTTGATCATTGGGAGATTCAGGCCATTGCGCTTGGCGCAGTCGATGGCGCTTTCATAGCCGGCGTCGGCGTGGCGCATCACGCCCGAACCGCTGTCGTTCACCAGCACCCGCGCCAGGCGCTTGGCGGCGGCCTCGGTGCCGTCGGCCACGATCACCACGCCGGAGTGCTGCGAGTAACCCATGCCCACGCCGCCGCCATGGTGCAACGAGACCCAGGTGGCGCCGCCGGCCGTGTTGAGCAAGGCGTTCAGCAGCGGCCAGTCAGACACCGCGTCGGTGCCGTCGCGCATTGCCTCGGTCTCGCGATTCGGGCTGGCCACCGAGCCGGTATCGAGGTGGTCGCGGCCGATCACCACCGGCGCTTTCAGTTCGCCCGTGCGCACCATCTCGTTGAAGGCCAGGCCGGCCAGGTGGCGCTCGCCCAGGCCCAGCCAGCAGATACGCGCTGGCAGGCCCTGGAAGGCGATGCGGTCGCGCGCCATGTCGAGCCAGCGGTGCACCCGCGCGTCATGCGGGAACAGTTCCTTGATCTTGGCGTCGGTTTTATAGATGTCTTCCGGGTCGCCCGACAGCGCCACCCAGCGGAACGGGCCGCGGCCCTCGCAGAACTGCGGCCGGATATAGGCCGGCACGAAGCCCGGGAAGTCGAAGGCGTCCTGCACGCCCTCGTCCTTGGCCACCTGGCGGATATTGTTGCCGTAGTCGACAGCATAGGCGCCCATGGCCTTGAAGTCGAGGATTGCGCGCACGTGGATGGCGCAGGTCTGCGCCGCTTCTTTCTTCAGGCGCGCATGCTGCGCAGGGTCTTGCTGGGCCGCCTTCCATTGCTCGACGCTCCAGCCGAGCGGCAGGTAGCCGTTGATCAGGTCATGGGCCGAGGTCTGGTCGGTGACCAGGTCGGGCACCAGGCCGCCCTCCTTCGCGCGGCGCACCAGTTCCGGCAGCACCTCGGCTGCATTGCCGAGCAGGCCGATCGAGATGGCGTCGCGCGCATCCTTGTGCTGGCGGATCATGGCGAGCGCTTCGTCGATGTCGCGCGCCTGCTTGTCCAGGTAGCGGGTGCGCAGGCGGAAGTCGATGCTGCTCTGCTGGCATTCGACGGTGAGCGAGACGGCGCCGGCGAAGCTGGCGGCCAGCGGCTGGGCGCCGCCCATGCCGCCCAGGCCCGCCGTCAACACCCAGCGCCCGGCCATATCGCCGCCGAAGTGCTGGCGGCCCGCCTCGGCGAAGGTTTCATACGTCCCCTGCACGATGCCCTGGGTGCCGATATAGATCCAGCTGCCGGCCGTCATCTGGCCGTACATGAACAGGCCCTTGCGATCGAGTTCGTTGAAGTGGTCCCAGTCGGCCCACTTCGGCACCAGGTTCGAGTTCGCCAGCAGCACGCGCGGCGCGTCCGCGTGGGTCTGGAACACGCCGACCGGCTTGCCGGACTGGATCAGGAGGGTCTGGTCGTCGCCCAGCTCGCGCAGCGAGGCCAGGATCTGGTCATAGCACGCCCAGTTGCGGGCGGCGCGGCCGATGCCGCCATAGACCACCAGGTGCTGCGGGTTTTCCGCGACCTCGGCGTCGAGATTGTTCTGGATCATGCGGTAGGCAGCTTCGGTCAGCCAGCTCTTGCAACTGAGCTGGGTGCCGCGTGGCGCGCTAATCACGCGCGAAGGGTCGAAGCGGGGGTCTGGACTAGCTGCGTCGAGGTGACTGGTATCTTGGGACATGGCGGCTCCTTCGGTCGGGGATACGGCGCGCGCTACCCGCGCGCGCCGCAAAGCTGCTCTGAAGTCTAGGTTGTCTATACAACCTCGTCAAATCATTTCTTGAAGACCTGGCGCCCTGCCACCCACGTCTCCAGCACGCCGGTCTTGTGGATGTCGTAGGTCGGCATGCGGAACAAGTCGCCGTCGATCACGATGAAGTCGGCCTGCTTGCCCGGCTCCAGCGAACCCAGGTCTTTTTCCTGGTGCCCGGCATAGGCGGCATCCAGCGTGAAGCAGCGGAAGGCCTCCTTGAGCGACATCGCCTGGTTCGGGTACCAGCCGGCCACCGGCTGGCCTTGCGCATCCTGGCGCGTGACGGCGGCGTGGATGCCGAAGAACGGGTTCGGCGACTCCACCGGGAAGTCCGAGCCGCAGGCGATGCGCGAACCCTGGTGCAGGAAGCTGCGCCAGGCATAGGCGCCCTTGATGCGTTCTGAGCCGATGCGGGTCTCGGCCATGTTCTTGTCCGACGTGGCGTGGGTCGGCTGCATCGACGGGATGATGTCCAGCGTCTTGAAGCGCGGGATGTCAGCCGGGGTCACGACTTGGGCGTGCTCGATGCGGTGGCGCTGTGCGCCGCTCTTGGTGGCGGTCAGCTCCTTCTGGTAGATGTCGAGGATCTGCTTATTGCCGGCGTCGCCGATCGCATGCACATTGACCTGGTAGCCCTTGCGCATGGCCTTGGCCATCATCGCGTCCATCTGCGCGGTCTTGTAGAACAGCAGGCCGTGCGAGTGCGATTCGTCGCTGTACGGCTTGATCAGGGCCGCGCCGCGGCTGCCCAGGGCGCCGTCCGAATACAGCTTGACGGCGCGCAGCGCATACATGCCGTTGCCGTAGTCCTTCAGCGGGCCCTTGACGGCCAGCTGATCGAAATCCTTGTCGGTGCCGGCGATCATGCCGTACACGCGGGTGGTGAGCTTGCCGCCGTCGGCATAGGCGCGGTACAGGCGGTCTTGGGCCACGTCGACGCCGGCGTCGTGCACGCTTGTCAGGCCCACGCGCGCCAGTTCGCCCAGTGCGCGGTCGAGCATTACGCGGCCCTCGGCTTCGGTCTGCTGCGGCAGCACCTTCGTGAGCAGCTCCTGGGCGGTGTCGACCAGCACGCCGGTTGCTTCGCCGCTGGCGTCGCGCACGATCTTGCCGCCGACCGGGTCTGGCGTCGACTTGGTGATGCCGGCCAGCGCCAGTCCGCGGCTATTGGTCCAGCCGGCGTGGCCATCGACGCGCTCAAGCCATACCGGACGGTCGCTGACGACGCCATCGAGTTCCTTCGCGGTCGGGAAGCGTCCCAGCTTCCAGTTTTCCTGGTTCCAGCCGCGGCCACGCACCCACTCGTGTCCGGCGTTGGCGCGCGCGTAGTCGCCGATCGACTTCAGGGCGCCGTCCAGCGAGGTGCTGTGGAACAGGTCGAGCTGGGTCAGCTGCTGGCCCAGGCCGAACACGTGGCCGTGGGCGTCGATCAGGCCTGGCAGCAGGGTGCGGCCGGCCATGTCGATGCGCTTTGCATTGGGCGCCTTCGCGGCCACGTCGCTACTTGCGCCGACGGCGATGATGCGGCCCTTGTCGTCGAAGGCGATCGACGTGAACTGGACCAGCTCACCCTTCGCGTTCAGGGTATAGCCGTTGGCGTTGTCGATCAGGGTGTCGGCATGTGCCGACAGGCTGCCGAGAGCAGCAAGGACGAATAGGGAAATCTGGCGCGCGCGCATGCTTTTTCTTCTCTCCGATGAATGGGCTCCGCGCCTCGTGGGCGCGGTCTGGAGAGTGTATAGAAAATACTATCTTGGGCATAGCTTTCGCCCATCACATCGCATGGGACTTGGATTCCCGCCTGCGCGGGAATGACGTGCGGACGCTATTTGATTGACGTGTGGGCGCTATTTGATTGACGTGCGGGCGCTATTTGACTGACGTGTGGGCGCTATTTGACTGACGTGCGGGCGCTATTTGATTGACGTGCTGGCGCGATGAATGCTCTGGCTTTGGTCCTCGTCCTTGACCTCCCCCTCGCGTTCGCGCTCGAGCAGCGTGCGCTTGCGCTCGATCCCCCAGCGGTAGCCGGACAGCGCGCCGCCGGTACGCACCACGCGGTGGCAGGGAATCGCCACCGCTACCGGATTGGCGGCGCAGGCGCCGGCCACGGCGCGCGCACCGCCGGCCAGGCCGACCCGTTCGGCCAGCTCGGCATAGGTGACCGTCTGGCCCGAGGGAATCGCGCGCAGCGCCTGCCACACGCGCTGCTGGAAGGCGGTGCCGCGCACGTCGAGCGGGAGATCGAGGCCGATGCGCGGCTGTTCGACCAGCCCGATCACCAGCGCCACGGTGCGCTCGAAGCCTTCTTCGGCGCCGCGCAGCTCGGCCCTGGGGAAACGCGCCTGCAGGTCTTCCACCAGCGGTTCCGGACGGTCGCCGATCAGGATCGCGCAGATGCCGCGCTCGGTGGCCGCGACCAGGATCGCGCCCAGCGAACACTCGGCCACGGCGAAACGGATCGTCTCGCCCTGTCCGCCGGCGCGGTAGTTCGACGGCTGCATGCCCAGCACCTCGTTCGACGCCGCATAGAAGCGCCCGCTGGAACCATAGCCGGCGTTGTACAGCGCGTCGGTGACCGGGGCGCCCTGCTCCAGTTCCTGGCGCACGCGGGCGCCGCGCCGCGCCGCCGCATAGGCCTTGGGCGTGATCCCGGCCTGGGCCTTGAACACGCGGTGGAAGTGGAAGCGGCTCATGCCCGCGGCCTGGGCCAGGGCATCGAGGTCTGGCTCGTGCTCCGACTCCTCGATCAGGCGGCAGGCGCGCGCCACCGCCTCGCGCTGGCGTTCGGCCAGCGGCGGCAGGTGCGGCGCGCAGCGCAGGCAGGGCCGGAAGCCCGCCGCCTCGGCCGCCTGGCTGCTGGCGTGGAAGGCGACGTTGGCGCGTTTGGCCCCGCGCGACGGGCACGAAGGCCGGCAGTAGACGCCGGTGGTGCGCACCGAATAATAAAAGCTGCCGTCGGCGGCGGCGTCGCGCCGCTGCACGGCGTCCCAGCGCGCATCGTCGCTGATATTGTCGCTGTCGTGGCGATCCGGGCTTGTCATGGTAAGTCCTCCTTCAGGCAGTAGCGCCATCATGACGCCGCCACCTGTGCGCCGCACTCCAGGTCTTGCTTTCAAATCCCGATGCTAGAATCGGGCGTGGTCGCACAGGCCAGGCATTCGGAGATTGAGTTTGGAAGCACAGACCGCGCAAGAGAGCATGCAGGAAAAGTCGCCCATTTTCCAGCAGATCAAGGATTACCTGGTTGGCGAGATCGCCTCCGGCCGCTGGAAGGAAGGCGATCTGGTGCCGTCGGAGCAGGCGCTGGTGCGCCATTTCGGCGTCTCGCGCATGACCGTCAACCGCGCCGTGCGCGAACTGACGGCCGAGCAGGTGCTGGTGCGGCGCCAGGGATCGGGGACCTATGTTGCTCCGCAAAAGTACCAGGCCACCCTGGTCGAGATCCGCAACATCGCCGACGAGATCCGCGCGCGCGGCAAGCTGCACGCCAGCCGCGTGCTGGCGCTGGAGGCAAAGGTCGCCGACGACACGCTGGCCGCCGAGTTCGACCTGGAACCGGGCGCCACCTTGTTCCATTCGCTGATCGTCCACTTCGAGAACGAGGCGCCGGTCCAGCTCGAGGACCGCTGGGTCAACCCGGCCTGCGCCCCGGCCTACCTGGAGCAGGATTTTGCCCGCATCACGCCCAACGAGCACCTGATGGCGGCCGCGCCGCTGCAGGGGGCCACCTATACGATAGAGGCCCAGCCGGCGCCGCCGGAAGAGGCGCGCCTGCTGGCGATCGGCGCCGGCGCCCCGTGCCTGGTGCTGCACCGGCGCACCACCTCGGCCGGCCGGGTAGCGTCGGTGGCCACCATGTGGCATCCGGGACACCTGGCGCGCTTCACCGGCAGCGTCCGATAAATAAATACGGTTAAATGCGGTTTCGGACAACCCGGCTTGCCAGTTTTTCGCGATAATGGCCCTCGATCCGCTTACCCATTTCAGATAATGTCGCTCATGCCTCCCGACACTGCCGCCGATTCGCGTACCGCGCAACTGCGCGTGCTGGTGCTCGACGACGACCATCTGCTATTGGAGGTAATGCGCTCGATGCTGGAAGTCTGCGGGCCATGCGAGATCGTGCTTGAACTCGATGCGCGCCAGGCCCTCGCCCGGCTCAATGAGGCCATGCCCGACGTCCTGATCTGCGACCTGGTGCTGCCCGAGATGGACGGCATCGAGTTCCTGCAGGCCGCGGCCAGCCTTGGCTACGCGGGCAAGGTGATCCTGCTGTCGGCCCTCGACGACGAGGTGCGCGAGGCGGCCGCCGAACTGGCGCGCGCCCTCGGCCTGCGGGTGGTGGGCTCGTTCCGCAAGCCGCTCGCTCCCGAGCAATTGCGCCACGCGCTGGAATGTTGAGATTTTGTACAAAGCCCCGAACACTATTTAAAAAAATGGGGTATTATTCGCCTCATTCCCCGCCTGACACCCTCTAGCCGTTCTTCCAATATTGAAATTCGCACACAGTGCCTCCACCATTGTGTAGCAGCAATATTTGGCAAGGCAGTACACACGGTAGCCGGTCGAGACGTCCCCCATGACTTGTCTCAAGGCGTTAATAACGATTCTTACCTCACATTGAGGAAACCATGAGCGAAAACATCAAACACATCAGCGATGCATCCTTCGAAGCCGACGTGCTCAAGTCCGAGCAGCCGGTGCTGGTCGATTTCTGGGCCGAGTGGTGCGGTCCTTGCAAGATGATTGCCCCGATCCTGGAAGAAGTAGCCAAGGAATACGCCGGCAAGATCACGATCGCCAAGATGGACGTCGACGCGAACCAGGCCGTGCCGGCCCAGTTCGGCATCCGCGGCATCCCGACCCTGATCCTGTTCAAGAACGGCCAGGTCGCAGCCCAGAAAGTCGGCGCAGTCGCCAAGGGTCCGCTGACCGCTTTCATCGACAGCAACATCTGATACAAGTAATATAGCGGCGACGGCGCGCCCGCGCAGTCGCCAGTTTTGGCCGGGAGTCACCCTCCCGCCTCGATTAACCCACGCAGTTCCCTCCCCTACCTAATTCACCCGTCACGGGTCACCCACACACATGCATTTATCTGAACTGAAGGCGATGCACGTTTCCGCGCTGCTGGAAATGGCAATCGGCCTCGACATCGACAACGCAGCCCGCCTGCGCAAACAGGAACTGATGTTCGCGATCCTGAAGAAGCGCGCGAAACAGGGCGAACAGATCTTCGGCGACGGCGCTCTCGAAGTGCTGCCGGACGGTTTCGGTTTCCTGCGCTCGCCGGACGCGAGCTATATGGCTTCGACCGACGACATCTATATCTCGCCGTCGCAGATCCGTCGTTTCAACTTGCATACGGGTGATTCGATCGAAGGTGAAGTGCGTACGCCAAAGGACGGCGAGCGTTACTTTGCACTGGTCAAGGTCGACAAGGTCAATGGCGAATCGCCGGAAGCATCGAAGCACCGCATCCTGTTCGAAAACCTGACCCCGCTGCACCCGAACGAGCCGCTGCGCCTCGAACGCGACATGAACGGCGCCGAGAACATCACCGGCCGCATCGTCGACCTGATCTCGCCAATCGGCAAGGGCCAGCGCGGCCTGCTGGTGGCGTCGCCGAAGTCCGGCAAATCG
>Ga0265780_10008094_pt1 | contig 12816 bp, 8 predicted proteins | sample P1T30metagenome_FD_192432 | JGI IMG/M metagenome (GOLD analysis project Ga0265780, IMG submission 192432) | Plant litter microbial communities from East Loma Ridge, Irvine, California - P1 T30 | ecosystem: Environmental > Terrestrial > Plant litter > Unclassified | place: USA: California...
TTCGACGGCCTGGTCGAGCGCCTTGGCCGCTTCCTTCGGATCCTTCTTCTCCTTCAGCTTCTCGGCGTGGTCTTTCATCATGTCGTCCTCGGCCTGCTTCGACTTGAACAGTTCCAGGCGCGAAGGCGTCGCCTTGCGCGGCCAGCTGTTGTTGCCGACGTCGGTGTCGGCGGTTTCCAGGTAAGGATCCTGGACCAGGCCGACCATCGGCTCGTCGGTGACGATCAGCTTGGTGATCTTCTTCGGAGAATAGCGCCATACTTCGGCCGGGATGCGCTCGATGGTTTTCTTGCCGCTCTGGAGCTGGATCTCGAGGATCAGCGGGCTGACCAGGCCGCCCACGTTCGAGAAGTCGACCAGGTACAGGTGCTTGCCTTGCTTGAGCAGGGCTTTTTCCCAGTCTTCCAGGCCATCCACCGCTTCGGCGTACTTGTTGCGGTCGCGGTTGGTGACGGTGAAGTCGTCGTGCTCGTTGTAGAAATCCTTCAGCTCGGGGTGCGCGTCGAGGCGGCGCGGCAGCGTGCCCTGGTTGCGCTGGTCGGTGATCGAGATCGGCTGCGCATCCTTCTGCGCGCGCTTCCACGCCTTCTCGACTTCCGGGTCCTTGGTGCCGACGGAGTATTCGCTGATGCCGTCCACGCTGACGTCGACCGCGTCGGTGGTGTAGAACCAGCCGCGCCAGAACCAGTCGAGGTCCGTGCCGGACGCATCTTCCATGGTGCGGAAGAAGTCGGCCGGGGTAGGGCGCTTGAACTTCCAGCGCTGGGCGTATTCCTTGAAGGCGAAGTCGAACAGCTCGCGTCCCAGCACGGTCTCGCGCAGCACGTTCAGGGCGGTGGCCGGCTTGGCGTAGGCATTGGCGCCACGATTCGTCACCGACTCGGAATTGGTCATGATCGGCTGCTGGTTGCGGCTCTTCATGTAGTCGACGATGTTCCTCGCTTCGCCGCGGCGGGACGGGTAATGTTCTTCCCAGGCCTGCTCGGACAGGAACTGCATGAAGGAGTTCAGGCCCTCGTCCATCCAGGTCCACTGGCGCTCGTCCGAGTTGACGATCATCGGGAAGTAGTTGTGGCCCACCTCGTGGATGATCACGGAGATCAGGCCGTACTTGGTGTTCTTCGAGTAGGTGATCGCGCCGGTCTTCTTGTCCTTGACCGGACGCGGGCCGTTGAAGGAGATCATCGGGTACTCCATGCCGCCGACCGGGCCGTTCACGGAAATCGCGATCGGGTAGGGGTAGTCGAAGGAGTACTTGTTATAGCTCTCGATGGTGTGGATGATGGCCTGGGTCGAATACTGCTCCCACAGCGGATTGCCTTCCTTGGGGTAGTAGGACATCGCCAGCACGTCGGTGCCGCCCCGCTTGTAGCCCTGCGCATCCCAGATGAACTTGCGGCTCGACGCGAACGCGAAGTCGCGCACGTTCTTCGCCTTGAAGCGCCAGGTCTTGCTGGCGCCTGCGCGTCCCTTCTCGGCGGCTTCGGCCTCGGCCTGGGTCACGATGACCACCGGCTTATCGGCCGTGCGCGCCTGCTTCAGGCGCTCGCGCTGGGCGCCGGACAGCACGTCGCCCGGATTCTGCAGCTCGCCGGTGGCGGCCACGATGTGGTCGGCCGGGACCGTGATCTCGACCTCGTAGTCGCCGAATTCCAGCGTGAATTCGCCATCGCCCAGGTACTGCTTGTTCTGCCAGCCGTGGGCGTCGTAGTAGGCCGCCATGCGCGGGAAGAACTGGGCGATCTCGAACAGGTCGTTATTGTCCTGGCCCTTCTTGTCGAATTTCTCGAAGCCCATGCGGCGGCCGATGGCGTTCGCTTCCGGCACATTGAAGCTCCACGCCACGTCGAAGGAGAAGCGCTGGCCCGGCTTGAGCGGCTGCGGCAGGTCGATGCGCATCATGGTCTTGTTGACCACGTGGGCCAGCGGACGGCCGCCGGTATCGCTCACCCTGGTCAGCTTGAAGCCGCCGTCGAACGTCCGGCTCTCGAACAGGAAGCGCGCCGCCTCGAAGTTCAGGCCGGCCTGGCCGCCGGGCGTGGCGGCGCTGCGCCAGGCTTCGCGCGAGGGATAGCTCGAGATGTTGCGGTTGTCGGAGTCGCCACGGAACATGTTCTGGTCCAGCTGCACCCACAGGTAGCTGAGGGTGTCGGGCGAGTTGTTGTGGTAGGTGACGGTCTCGCTGCCGCTCACCGCGCGCTTCGCTTCGTCGAGCGTGACGCGGATGCGGTAGTCGGCGCGCTGCTGCCAGTAGGCGTGGCCCGGCGCACCGGAGGCGGTGCGGGTGTCGGTGGGCGTGGGCAGCAGTTCGTCGAGCTGGCGGAACTTGTCGTCGAAGGCCTGGGCGGAGGCGTTCGACAGGGATGCGAGCAGGGAGAGGGCGGCGAGGGCGAGCGGGAGGCGTTTCATGCGGGTGGTCGTGATAGTGAAAACGGCAACGCGCCTTCTGGGCGGGCTGCCGGTTGACAGTGTGGGGTGGGAGGGTGGACGGCGAAGCTGTCCACCCTAGCCGGTTACTCGGCTTTTTGCGCCTCGGTCTCGGCCGCCTTTTCCTTGGCGTCGTCCTTGGTCTTCAGCTTCTCGTTGTAGTCCTTCATCATGTCGGACTGGTCCCGCGAAGTCTTGAACAGCTCCAGGCGCGACGGCGTCGCCTTGCGCGGCCAGCTGTTGTTGGAGACGTCGGTGTCGGCGGTTTCCCAGTACGGGTCCTGGGTCAGGCCGACCATCGGCTCGTCGGTGACGATCAGCTTGGTGATCTTCTTCGGCGAGTAGCGCCACACTTCGGCCGGGATGCGCTCGATGGTCTTTTTCCCGCTCTGCAGCTGGATCTCGAGGATCAGCGGACTGACCAGGCCGCCCACGTTGGTGAAGTCGACCAGGTAGAGATGCTTGCCTTCCTTGAGCAGGGCTTTTTCCCAGTCTTCCAGGCCATCCACCGCTTCGGCGTACTTGTTGCGGTCGCGGTTGGTGACGGTGAAGTCGTCGTGCTCGTTGTAGAAGTCCTTCAGCTCCGGGTGCGAATCGAGGCGGCGTTCCAGGGTGCCCTTGTTGCGCTGGTCGGTAATCGAGATCGGCTGCGCATCCTTCTGCGCGCGCTTCCACGCCTTCTCGACTTCCGGATCCTTGGTGCCGACGGAGTATTCGCTGATGCCGTCCACGCTCACGTCCACCGCGTCGGTGGTGTAGAACCAGCCGCGCCAGAACCAGTCGAGGTCCACGCCCGAGGCGTCTTCCATGGTGCGGAAGAAGTCGGCCGGGGTCGGGCGCTTGAACTTCCAGCGGCGCGCGTATTCCTTGAAGGCGAAGTCGAACAGTTCGCGGCCCATCACGGTCTCGCGCAGCACGATCAGCGCGGCGGTCGGTTTCGCATAGGCGTTGTTGCCGAACTGGAGGACCGATTCCGAGTTGGTCATGATCGGCACCTGGTTACGGCTCTTCATGTACTCGGCGATCACGCGCGGCTCGCCACGCGACTGCGGGTAGTGCTCTTCCCAGGCCTGCTCGGCCAGGTACTGCACGAAGCTGTTCAGGCCCTCGTCCATCCAGGTCCACTGGCGCTCGTCCGAGTTGATGATCATCGGGTAGTAGTTATGGCCGACCTCGTGGATGATCACGGAGATCAGGCCGTACTTGGTGCGCTTCGAATACGTCAGCTCGCCGGTCTTCTTGTCCTTGGTCGGACGCGGGCCGTTAAACGAGATCATCGGGTATTCCATGCCGCCGACCGGGCCGTTCACCGAGATGGCGACCGGGTAGGGGTAGTCGAAGGAATACTTGTTGTACTCGTTGATGGTGTGGACGATCGACTGGGTCGAGTACTGGCCCCACAGCGGATTGCCTTCCTTGGGGTAGTAGGACATCGCCAGCACATCGGTCTCGCCCTTCTTGTAGCCTTGCGCATCCCAGATGAACTTGCGGCTCGAGGCGAACGCGAAATCGCGCACGTTCCTGGCCCTGAAATGCCAGGTTTTCGTACCGCTGGCGCGGGTCTTTTCCTTGGCCTCGGCCTCGGCCTGGGTCACGATGACCACCGGCTTGCTGGCCGTGCGCGCCTGCTTCAGGCGATCGCGCTGGGCGGCGCTGAGCACATCGCCCGGGTTCTGCAGTTCGCCGGTGGACGCGACCACGTGGTCGGCCGGCACGGTGACTTGCACGTCGTAGTCGCCGAATTCCAGCGTGAATTCGCCCGCACCCAGGAACTGCTTGTGCTGCCAGCCGTAGACGTCGTAGTAGGCCGCCATGCGCGGGAACCACTGGGCGATCTCGAACAAATCGTTCTTGTCGTCGAACTGTTCGAAGCCCGAGCGGCCGCCCAGGATCTTCGACTCGGTGATGTTGTAGCTCCAGTCGATGCTGAAGGCCAGGCGCGCACCCGCCTTGAGCGGCTGCGGCAGGTCGATGCGCATCATCGTCTTGTTGATGACGTAGTGCAGCGGACGGCCGCTGCTGTCCTTGACGGCCTTGATGTCGAAGCCGCCCGGGAAGGTACGCGCTTCCAGCGTGCTGCGCAGGGCGTCGAATTTCACCCCGGTTTCCGGCGTGGCGCCCTTCCAGGCGTCGCGCGAGGGCAGGATCGCGGTAGTGCGCGCATCCGAGCCGGGTTTGTAGATGTTCTGGTCGAGCTGCACCCACAGGTAGGTGAGGGTGTCGGGAGAATTATTGTGATACGTGATCGTCTCGGAACCGTTCAGCGCGCGCTTCGATTCGTCCAGGGTGGCGCGGATCGCATAGTCGGCGCGCTGCTGCCAGTAGGCATGACCCGGGGCGCCGGAGGCGGTGCGGATCGTGGTCGGCGTCGGGAGCAATTCGTCGAGCTGGCGGAACTTGTCGTCGAAAGGTTCTGCTGCGATTGCGGACATTGCGAGGCATAAAGCCGTCAATCCGATCGAGAAACGTATCATGTTTACCCTATTCCTGGGGGTGACTTAAAAAAATATTCTAGTATTTCCCTTACAAAATAAGCGTCTTGATTTGTAACAAGGTTGTTACAAAGAGCATGCGCGATTGAAAAGCAAATTTTTTAAGGCGGTACGTACTGATAGCAGATTTAAATATGTCTATACGAGTTGGGTACGTTGCTTTTTGGGTACTGTTATGCGCCTTGGGACGTATGCACGTCTGACAGATAAGCCCTATTGTCAGAATAATAAATGTATAAAAAAACGTTGCTCAGCTATAATTTTTTGTTGGGTTTCAGGGCATTGTGAAACTTCTATACAAACAGGGCTTTTATAATATTGAAATTAAGGTTTCAGATCTGATACGTCAGTTGGCCTAAAGGAAAAGATGGACGCATTCACACTCGTCGTGGCGGCGGCACTCGTCAGCACGATCATGGCAGGTAGCATGGGCCTCCTCTATCTCGCCAGTTCGCGCCAGGTATGCCTGGTCGACTGGGCCCTGGCCGGCACCTTTTTCGCCATCAGCAACGTCACGGCCGCCATCTCCCTGCATGGCCACGTCGGCCATCCGCTGGTGATCGGCCTGGGCAATACCTTCCATCTCGCCGGCCAGTTCGGCATGCTCGCCGGCGTGTGCCGACACCTGGGCCTGCGTCCGGGCTGGGGGCCATTCACGGGACTGGCCGGCCTGGTCCTGGCGGCGCACACGCTGCCCTTCGTGCACGCCTCGGCGCTGCACCGCATGCTGCTGCTGACCCCGATCATCGCCGCCATCAACCTCGGCGCCGCCTGGCTGCTGTGGCGCCGCCGCGCGCAGACCGCGGGCGCGGCCTACCTGCCGCTGATCGTGCTGGAAGTGCTGGCCGCGCTGCAGATGAGCGTGCGCGCCGGCGTCATGGTGTTCTACGATGGCAAGCTGCCGGGCTTCCTGGGCGGCCGGTTCCTGCAAACGACCGGCGCGCTGTCGATGCTGGTATTCCTCTCGGTCGGCGCCATGGCCTGCGCCCTGATCGTGACCCGCCAGCAGACCCTGGCCCTGCGCCGCGCCTCGCTGACCGATGCCCTGACCGGCTGGCTGAACCGGCGCGCCCTGCACGACATCGCCACGCGCGACTTCCGCCGCTGCCGCCGCACCAACACGCCGGCCTGGTTCATCACCTTCGACATCGACCACTTCAAGGCCATCAACGACCGCCATGGCCATGGCGTGGGCGACGCGGCGATCTGCCACGTGACCACGCTGTCGGCCGGCGTGCTGCGCGGCTACGACGCCTTGTTTCGCATCGGCGGCGAGGAATTCGCGGTGCTGGTGACCGGCGCCGGGTTCGATGCCGTGTGCGGCATCGCCGAGCGCCTGCGCGAACTGGTGGCGCACTCGCCGCTGCACGTGCATGGCGCGGTGGTGGCGATGACGGTCAGTGTCGGCGTGGCCGACCTGGCGCCGGCCGACCAGAAGTGGGAAGACATCCTGCGCCGCGCCGACGAGGCGCTGTACCACGCCAAGCAGCATGGGCGCAACCGGGTCAGCATCCACGGGCGTGACCTGGCGGGGAAGGGGCTGGCGCGCTTGCAGCTGGTAGGGGCGTGAACCCTCCCTGTCCCGCTCAGTCGAACCCGCGCACCGGCAATTCCACCCCACGCTGAATCCAGTTCCGCTTCGAATATTCGGTCCGCCCATCCGTCACATGCAGCGTGAACGCATGGCGCGACACAGCTGAACGATTCGGCGCGCTGTAATGCGGCAGCAGCCCGTGGAAGCACACCAGGCTGCCGGCCCTGGCTTCCAGCGGCACCGCGGTGCTGTCGTCGGGCCAGGGCGTGCCGTCCAGCTTTTCCATGGCGATGCGGTCGCCGTCGCGCAGGAAGCGCTCGCGCAGCGGGCCGCGCTGGCCGCCCGGTTCGACCCACAGGCAGCCGTTGTCGACGGTGGCGTCTTCCAGCGCGAACCAGAAGGTGGTCACGCTGATCGGGGTGCTGTCGAAGAAGGTGGCGTCCTGGTGCCAGCGCACTTCGCCGCCGATGCCGGGCTGCTTGAAAATGTACATCGACTGCCAGATTTGCGGCTGTTCCAGGCCCAGGTCGCGCGCCACCGCGGCCAGTTTCGCGTCGCGGGTAAAGGCTTCGAATACCGGATCGAGGTCGTGCATCGCGTGGCCGATCTTGTTGATCGACAGCGCCTTTGCCTGCTTCAGCTGGCCGTCCGCACCGAAGGCCTCTTCCTCGAAGAAGCAGCGCACCGTGTTATCCGAACCGAGGAACCAGGCGTCGCTGGCGCTCATCTGGTCGCGGGTGGTGAAGATGGCGCGCGATTCGGCCGGGTCGAAGGCCTCGACGATTTCTCCGGCGCGCTGGCGCAGGGCGGCGATCTGCTCGGGGTTCTTGAAGTCGGGGATGACGATGTAGCCGTCGCGCTGGTAGTCGCTGCGCTGCTGGTCGGTGAGCATGGGTGGTTCCGTTCGGGAGTGGTTCAACGATGGTTCATCGGGCGGCCATGGCCAGGTCGGGGTCGACGGTCCAGGCGCCGTCGGCATAGACGCGTTCGTCGTCCAGGAACACCGCGTCGGTGACGACGAACACGTCGATGTGGTAGCGCGCATCCTTGCGCTTGAAGCCCGGCTTGGTGTACACGCCGTGCTTGGCGCCCAGCGACAGGTGGATGCCGCACATGCGCTCGTAGGTGCCGATGTCGTCGACGCGGCGCTCGCGCGTGAAGGCGCGGTTCATGCCGAAGCCGAGTTCGCGCACCCAGACCTCGCCCTCGTCGCGGCGGATGATGTCGAGCACTTCCTGGAAGGCCGGCGTGGCGTTCTCGGTGCCGACCACGCGCCCGCGCTCGACGATCAGGGTGACCGGCGCCTCGGGACGGTTGACCAGGTAGGCGGTGTCGCCGAACACGTGGACCCGGGCGCGGCCGCTGACGGCTTCCAGGTCGCGGGCCTCGGTGAACACTTCGCCGATCGGGAACTGGCCGCCGGCATTGGCCATCGTGCGGTAGTCGCCGACGTTCAGCTTGGCCGATTCGAAGGACGAATCGAACACCAGCACCTCGCCGCCGCCATGCACTTCGCCGCGCCCGGCGCGGTCGATGCGCGCCTTGAGCGCGTGGCCGACGCCGCGGAAGTACAGCGGATCGTAGGCCAGCGCCTCGATGTAGTGCTCGCCCTGGACGCCGGGCATGCGCGACAGGTGCACGTGTTCGATCACCTTCAGGCCCAGCTTGAACAGTTCCACGCGCAGGCGGAAGCCGTCGAGGCGGAAGTTGGTGGACTGCACCAGCACCACCAGGTCCTGCGGCGCCAGGGTCTGGAACAGGTCGAGCACCTGGGCGGGCGTGACCGCGTCGAAATCGACGAAGCGGGCGTCCGGCAGGTTGCGGCGGTAGGCCTCGACCAGGGCGCGCGCCAGCGCGGTGCGGCCGTCGTACACCACCAGCGCCTGTTTTCCGGGGCCGTGCTCGAAGGGGATCGCCAGCACCTCGCGCAGGTGGGCGGCGGCGGTATCGATGGCGTGGGCGGGCAGGGCGTCGGCGGTCATGGCGGCAAAAGGGGCGGAAACAGGCCCGTCATTATACGCCGCGGCGCTTGCGGCAGCTCACGGAGCGGCCGGCCGCTTTGCTGCACAGTCTGGCTGTCGGGAGCGCCATCATGTTGATTCATAAAGGAAATTTACTCATCGTTAAGTTGTTGGCCGTCATCTTGTCGGCCACGCTGGTCTGGTGTGCGACCGCCGCGCCCTCGGCGGCGCCGGTCACGCCGCAGGCGCCGGACGCCATCGCCGTGGAATTCTATGGCTGGTACCTGGAAACCCTGGCGGCCGACCAGGATCCGCTCAGCGACCGCTACGAACGCCTGTCCGGCTATATTGCCAGGGACCTGGCCACGCGCCTGGTCGAGCGCATGCGCGGCAAGCGCCTGCCCGAGAGCGATTACTTCCTGCAGGCCGCCGGCTACCACGGCAACTGGCTGCGCCGGCGCGTGCACGCGATTACCGTGCGCCAGCGCAGCCAGGGCCGCGAGCGCATCGCCGACGTCATCGTCACCCTCGGCGCCGGCGCCGAGCCGACGCGCAGCCTGGCCCTGTCGATGGTGCTCGAGGGCGGGGCCTGGAAGATCCGCCACGTCAATCCGGCCCAGGAAGGGATCGCCGAAAATTCCTCGGACCAGCCTGTCATTTGATCCCTGAAGCACCGCCAGCCGCACCATCGTGAACAGCGCGCCGAAAGCTTGAGCACAGCGCTATGATTTCAAAAGCACAACGGCCCCAACGTTCGAGTGGGCCGTGGCTTTTTTGATGATCTGACGGTGGAGCGAATGGCATACCGATGGGAAACGCCAGCCAGCGTCTGGCTGGAACGCGAGGCGGGCGGCGGCTACGAGCTTGCCGCCAGCGAAGGACTGGGCCGCATCGACTGGCAGGCCGGCGGCGCGGCGCGCGGCCGGCTGGCCGATTGCGCCCACCTGCTGGGCGCCTCGCTGCCGCTGGCCTGCGCGCACGCGGCCATCTATCCCGAAGGTTTCGCCTTCTGTCCCGAATGCGGCCAGCCGCTGCGGCGCCTGGGCCAGGAACGCGAGCGCCTGCCCGACTGGTGGGGCGCCTGGGCCGATCCGCTGCTGCCGCGCCACGTGCCGCATGGCTTGCCGGTCACCTCGCTGGCGCTTGGCGAAGCGCTCGAGGAGCGTCCGGCCGCGCCCGCGGTCGGCCGTCCCGACACCGCCATGCCGGTGCCGCCGAACGCCCATTGCGTGTTCGCCGCCGCCAGGTTCGGCTTTCCCGAGCAGCGCCTGCTGGCGCTGGCGCCGGGGCGCGGCGTGCTGCAGTACTGGGACCCGCTGGCCGAAGCATGGCATGTGCTGGCCGCCGAGGAGGGCAGCGCCGACCTGGCCTTCGATGCCTCCGACTACGGCTGGCTGCCGGCCATCGACGGCCGCCGCGGCGAGGTCGCGCTGGTGCCGACCGCGCGCGGCCTGTACCGCTTGTGGATCAATCCGGTGGGCGAAAGCTTCCGTACCGAGGCCGTGCTGGGCGTGCCCTGCGTGGCCGCGCCGGGGCTGATGCGGCGCCAGCTGGCCTGCCTGGTGAGCCACGGCGCCGGCAGGCTGGCCTTGTGCAGCATGGGCGCCGACCTGTCGCCGGGCCCGGAATACGATTGCGGCGCGCTGCCGCAGTCCGGCTGGACGCGGCCGGTCGGCTACGACGGCCAGCTGTTCTGGCTGCACGGCGAAGGCCAGCTGGCATGGCGTCCGGGTGAGGCGCCGCGCTGGCTGCCCTGGCCCGATACCTGGCTGCCCAGCCTCGACCTCGGCGGCCCGACCCTGGGCCGCGACGGCCGCATGTGGCTGATCGGGCACGACGGCCAGGCCTATTCCTTCCTCGAACTGGGCGCGGAAACGCCGCAGCGCGCCGACATCGACGGTGCGCGCCTGGGCTTCGCCAACCTGCTGTTCCGGCGCGGCCATCCGGTGCTCGACGAACCCTGGTCGGGCGAGCACGTCGAAGACCAGCACGAAGACGATTCGCTGGTCCTGCCGCTGCTGCGCAGCTTCAATAACAACCGCGCCCAGCCCAGCGGCCTGGTGCTGCGCTTCCACAAGTACACCGGCCGCGCCGAGGAAGCGCTGCTCGATCGCGTGATCCCGCGCACCACGGTGGAGTGGATCGGCCGGCGCAACGTGATCCTCGACGAAGTCGCGCGCCTGTCGCGTCCACTGGCCTGCGTGCCTTTCGTGTATGCCAACCGGCTGTGGCTGCACCACCCGGACTGGAACCGGATCCGCGGCTGGAACCTGGAAGCGGCATCGTGAAGCGCGCATTGTGGAGCGGGCTCGTGCTGGCCGCGGCGCTGCTCGGCGCCGCGCCCGCGCACGCCATCCCGCAGGTGGTGCTGGTGCAGGACTCGGGCTGGATGGAGCCCTTCTACAGCGACCCCAAATCGCCCTTCAAGCCGCTGGTGGCAAGCCTGGTCGACAGCGTGGTGCGTCCCGGCGACGCGCTGGTGCTGGCCGCCTTCAACCAGTCGCTGCCCGGCGCGCCGTCGCCGCGCGGCCTGCTGTCCGAAGCCGTCGGCCCCGAGTCCGGCCGCCACGTGCGCGCCGCGCTCGAGAAGCTCGACACCGCGCGCAAGCCGAACGGCGCGGCGCTGGCCGACACCGACCTGGGTGAAGCCGTGCAGGCCGCCATCGGCGGCGTGCTGCAGGGGCGGCCGGGCCTCATCTGGCTGTTCACCAACAACCGCAACAGCCCGAACAACGACCAGGCCACGGCTGCGCGCAACCGGGAATTCTATGCGCTGATCCACCGCGGCCCGGCCATCGCGCGCGCGCTCGCCTTCCCCCTGCGCATGCCGGTGCAGGGCCGCCATTACAAGGCCAATGGCCTGATGGTCTATGTGTTCGCGGTCGGCGCCGAAGGCGAACGGGAACTGGCGCGCCTGCTGGCGCAAGGGCGTGTGCAACGGGTGATCACCGAGCCGCCGGCGCGCCTGAAGCCGCTCGACCGCGACACCGTGCGCCTGCTGCCGCGCAAGGTCGAGGATGCGCCCGGCGTCGCCTTCTCGATGGAGCCGAACGGCATGCTGCGCGCCGACGTCGCGCCCGGCGCGCTGGAACCCTTCGCCACCGTGCGCTGGAGCCTGGAAAACACCATCTACCCCTACACCATCGCCAGCGCCAGCATCGGCGCGCGCTCGGTACTGGGCGGCGACAACCACCGCATCGTGCTCGAAGACGGCGACGTCAAGCGCCTGGCGCCGGGCAAGCAGGCGCCGCTGGCCTCGCGCATGCAGTTGCCGGTGGCGCGCCTGCCCGGCACCTGGTCGCTGGAGGCGATCAAGGCCGCCGGCTCGGCCTTCGTGCTGCCGGGCCGCGTCGAGCTGCACCTGGAACACCAGCGCCTGGAACTGTCGCAGGCCTTCCGCGCGCGCATGGCGGCGCTGTTCCCGGGCGATCCGCTGCCGGACATCTTCACGCCGCCGGCCGAGATCCAGGCGTCCACCGCCACGCTGCCGATCGAAGTGCGGGTGCACTATGGCTCGGCGCCCCTGTACGCCCTGATCGGCGCGGCGCTGGCGCTGCTGGCGGCGGGGGCGGGCGCGGCCTATGCCTTCATGCGGCCGCGCCGCGTCGAGCTCACGGTGGGGGACGAATTGCGCACCATGCGCGCGCGCGCCGGCAGCATCCAGCCGGTCTACGACAAGGCGGGCCAGCAGGTGGCGCGCCTGAAGACAACCATGTTCGGTCACCAGCTGCTCGACCTGCGCGAAGGCGCGCAGGTACGGCTGGGCCGATGACGCGGACACCCCGCAGGAAGGACGACCATGCAACAGAGCCAGCAGAGCCGCGACATCCAGCAGCAGAACCCGGGGTCGGCGCCGGCCGCCGACCCCGGCTTCCGGCTGCCGGACCAGCAGGGCGCCACAACCCCGGACGGCACCTTGCCCAGGACCGCGCCCGACACCGCCCACATGCCGGTCGAGATCGCGCCCGGCGGCGCCACCAATACCAGCGCGGCGCCGCTGCGCGACACGTCGGCGCGCGACATGACCATCGCCGGCGCGGCCATCGTCGTGCTGCTGGTGATTTACTTCTTCGTGCGTAACGCTTACGTGCACCACCTGGTGGTGCGGCGCGTGTCGCCATCCTCGGCCGGCAGCGCGGGCTGGCTGCTGTTCGTCGGCCTGTCCTTCCTGTCGGTGGCGGCGGTGCTGGCCGTCGTCAATGCCAGCAAATACCTGACGCTGGCGGTCACCGGGCCGCTGGTCGCGGTCGGGCTGGTCACGCTGATCGCCGCCCTGTTCGTCGGCCGCCGCTGAGCCGCCCGCTGAACCGCCTCCAGAATCGCAAGGACAAGAACCATGGCAGATTTCCCCGACCCATCCTCCCTCAACCGCAAGGACGAACTCAAGGTCGACCTGCGCCCG
>Ga0265780_10008095_pt1 | contig 12816 bp, 6 predicted proteins | sample P1T30metagenome_FD_192432 | JGI IMG/M metagenome (GOLD analysis project Ga0265780, IMG submission 192432) | Plant litter microbial communities from East Loma Ridge, Irvine, California - P1 T30 | ecosystem: Environmental > Terrestrial > Plant litter > Unclassified | place: USA: California...
GAGCTTGACTTCTGTGTTCGGAATGAGAACAGGTATTTCCTCAGCGCCATGGGCACCGAAGTAAGGTTTAAGACGCTTTGCGCTGATATAAAAAAAGATCAGTGGGTCTAAACCTTGCTTCGATGTCCAGATTTTCATCTTGAAACATGTTGCACGGATTTATTTGATTGTAAGTATCAACATTTTTTACTAAAATTGACGCTTGCACTTAATGTGATTGATTCACACCAAATACTAGTTAAGTCTTTACCTCATCACCTCTATTAATCTTTTCCTGTAACGGTTGGGATTAATGTCGATGATAAGGACATAAAAAGGCAGTGGGACTATTAGTATGCTTTAGCTGCACGCATTGCTGCGCTTCTACCTTGCACCTATCAAACAGATATTCTTTCTGTGTCCTCATAGGGAAATCTAATCTTGAAGTTAGTTTCGCGCTTAATATGCTTTCAGCGCTTATCTATTCCGAATTTAGCTACTCGACAATGCAGCAGGTGGCCACAATCGATACACCAGAGATTCGTCCGCCCCGGTCCTCTCGTACTAAGGGTAGATCTCCTCAAATTTCCTATCGTCCGTACCGGATATAAACCGAACTGTCTCACGACGTTCTGAACCCAGCTCGCGTACCACTTTAATCGGCGAACAGCCGAACCCTTGGAAGGTGCTCCCCCTCCAGGATGTGATGAGCCGACATCGAGGTGCCAAACAGCGCCGTCTATGTGAACTATTGGGCGCTATAAGCCTGTTATCCCCAGGGTAACTTTTATCCGTGTTCGCTGTCATTCCCACATATACGTACAATAAATTGTACTTACAGCGGTTCACTTGCTCCGACTTTCGTCTCTGCTTGGGATGTACCCCTCACAGTCAAGCTGGCTTTTGCGCATACACTATCACAACGATTTCCATCCGTTGCTAGCCAACCTTTGAACGCCTCCGCTACTCTTTAGGAGGCAACCGCCCCAGTTAAACTACCCATCATACACGGTCCTGATACCGGATAACGGCATCAGTTAGATCAAGATCACAAAAAGGGTGGTATTTCACATTTCGCCTCCACAAATACTAGCGTATCTGCTTCAAAGGCTCCCACCTATGCTACACATTTTGTGACCCGGAACAATGTAAAACTGTAGTAAAGCTCCATGGGGTCTTCTCGTCCTGGTACGGACAGACGGCATCTTTACCGCCAATGCACTTTCACCGAGTCCTTTGCTGAGACAGTGCCCACATGATTACTCCATTCGTGCGGGTCAGAACTTACCTGACAAGGAATTTCGCTACCTTAGGACGGTTATAGTTACCGCCGCCGTTCACTGGGGCTTCAGTTCGGACCGTGAAGCCTTCGCCTTAACCTTCCAGCACTGGGCAGGAGTCAGCCCCTATACATCCACTTTCGTGTTCGCAGAGACCTGTGTTTTTGGTAAACAGTTCCGTGGGCTCTTTTGCTGCGGCCCCCACATCAAATGATGCGAGAGATCGTGCTCAAAAAAGCAATTTGGTGTCACCTCCCCATCGGGAAAAGATAAATCTAATCCTTTTGGAGAGACGACAATATCATTTTGTCTATCTCAGTAAAAAATTTTGATGGTCATAAAAGGATTTGTTCACTATACATTACGTGCCACCGAAGCGGTCGTTTAATGTAAGCGTACTCACTTATACAAAATCCTGTCATTCAAAGCTTGGGAGCTTTGAAGGCTCAAGAAATGTACGTTTTTTTAACCACCTTTTACTAAGTATTTTGAACACGGCTCACATCGTTAGATGTGGGGGCAGACCTTATCCCGAAGTTACGGTCGCTGTATTGCCGAGTTCCTTAGCAAAGGTTCTCTCGTAAGCCTGAGTCTACTCGACTCGAGCACCTGTGTTGGTTTGCGGTACGGGCGGATATAATCACGCGTACATCTGCTTTTCTTGCCAGAGCTTTTGCCAAAATCGTCAGTCCGAAGACTAACTTTCACTCCCCTCACATTCCTGCTGGGTTGGACGGATACATACCATGAATCCGCTTCGACTACTTCTCCGTGAACAGTGTACAAATTATAACCGGTTCAGGAATATTAACCTGATGTCCATCGCCTACGCTATGCGCCTCGGCTTAGGCCCGACTAACCCTGAGATGATTACCATGGCTCAGGAAACCTTGCTCTTACGGCCGACGGGATTCTCACCCGTCTTATGGTTACTCATTCCAGCATTCTCACTTCCTCACGCTCCACCGAACCTTACAGTTCGACTTCACTGCAGAGAGGAACGCTCCTCTACCACGCGAACAACCCTCAGGTTGAACGCATCCATGTCTTCGGTAATACACTTGAGCCCCGTTACATTTTCCACGCAAGATCTCTTGACTAGTGAGCTGTTACGCACTCTTTAAATGAATGGCTGCTTCTAAGCCAACATCCTAGCTGTTTAAGAAATCTCACCTTGTTTCCCACTGAGTGTATATTTAGGGACCTTAGACGATGGTCTGGGCTGTTTCCCTTTCGAGCGCCGAGCTTAGCCCCGACGTTCTAACTGCCAATGTACCACCAACGGTATTCGTAGTTTGTTAAGGGTGGGTAGGATTGCTCCCCCCAGTCCTTTACAGAGCTCTACCCCCGTTGGCTAATTGAATTGACGCTAGCCCTAAAGCTATTTCGAGGAGAACCAGCTATCTCCGAGTTCGATTGGCATTTCACCTCTAACCACAGGTCATCCGAGCACTTTGCTGCGTACGACGGTTCGGTCCTTCACTACCTATTACAGTAGCTTCAACCTGCCCATGGTTAGGTCACCCGGTTTCGGGTCTAATCCCTAGTACTTAATCGCCCTATTCAGGCTCGCTTTCACTATGGCTCCGACAATTGTCTTAACCTTGCACTAGAAATTAACTCGCTGGATCGTTCTACAAAAAGCACGCCGTCACCCCGTAGGGCTCCGACTCCTTGTAGGCACTAAGTTTCAGGATCTATTTCACTCCCCTCCCGGGGTTCTTTTCACCTTTCCATCACTGTACTAGTTCACTATCGATCGTGTATGATATTTAGCCTTGGCAGGTGGTCCTGCCGGATTCAAACAGGGTTTCTCGTGCCCCGTCCTACTCGATAAAACATGTATAAGGTCAAAGTTGTTTTCGCGTACGCGACTTTCACGTCCTTTGGTTAGTCATTCAAACTATTCCGCTAACAACTCTAATTTCTTACCTTATCTGGTCAATGTTAGTTGCCAGTCGCATATCAGATAGCTGAAATTACTTTCAGATCTCTGACATGGTCTCATGTAATATCACAACCCCATCTAAGTATTCGCCTAACAGCTTATCTAGATAAATCTAGAAACTTAAAAGGTTTGGGCTGATCCAGTTTCGCTCGCCACTACTCCCGGAATCATTATTTATTTTCTCTTCCTCAACCTACTAAGATGTTTCAGTTCAGTTGGTTCCCGCCAAATCTCCTATTTTATTCAGAGACAGGTGACACGACATAACTCGTGCCGGGTTTCCCCATTCGGATATTCCCGGATCAAAGCTTGTTGACAGCTCCCCGAGACTTTTCGCAGTCTTCCACGTCCTTCATCGGTCATACACGTCTAGGCATCCACTTATGTGCCCTTGAGTACCTTTTTATGCATTGACTTAACTAGTAATTGGTAATAACCATTTATTACAATTACTTGCCGTCAATCTTTTTAAAAAATTTTCTTACAATCAAATTGTTAAATTGCTGTGCTCTCAAACTTCTTAAAAGCGCATTTCGACTCACAGTGTCTGTGGGCTGTTTCCGCTCTCAAGCTTTACGATCTTATCACCTTAAATCTTTGTCGTCCAGTGATTTGTGCTGTATTTTTTGCAATAAAGAGAACCTCACACGATAACTCTTTAATTCTATCGCCAGAGGTTCTTGTGAACATGCGCTTAACTAAGAGTTAACTATACACATCCGAAGATGGTTTTGCAAGGGGTTTGGGGCATTATTCTTGATGATTTTTCCTGCTAACAGGGGCGGTGTTTTCGAACGGATACTTATACTTCGCCCAAGTACGTCAGATCAGCGTTCTTGAAGCCCTGTTCAAGGTCCGGTTCTACCCCGTCAACCACGGCGCGCAACCGTCGGCCGAAGCCAGTGTGCGACACGACCAGTACCGTCTCGCCGCCCTGCTGCTTGATGAAACGCAGCGCTTCTTGTGCCCGTTCATAAATCGCTTCATCGGTCTCGGCGCCGGCCTTAATGATCATTTCTTCCGTGACCGGTTCCATTTCTACCTTTTTCTTGCCCTGCAGCGTTCCGAAGAAGCGTTCCATGATAAGCGGCGTTTCAATGACCTTGGCGTCATCGTAGCCTATGACACTTGCGACCAAGCGGGCCGTTTCCCGCGCGCGCACCAACGGCGACGCGATGATCATATCTACAGGTATTCCTTCGGCTTTGATGCGCTCGCCGGCAGAAATTGCCTGTCCCCTGCCCGTATCGGTCAAAAGAACGTCAAGCTGCCCCGTCATTAATCCGTCAAAGTTCGCTTCGCTTTCGCCGTGTCGTAAGAAGTAGAGTTTCATATGTATGTCAGTATATATTCTCGGGAAATAAAACACCACGTAAGCGCCTGCGGCGAAGAAATAAAAAAACACCACGTAGTGGTGGGCGATGAGGGACTCGAACCTCCGACCTCGTCATTATCAGTGACGCGCTCTAACCAGCTGAGCTAATCGCCCACGATTACGTGGTGTTTTTTATAAAATCTGGTGGAGTGATGCTGACTTTCGCCAGCTTCACCCCATACATTGTTAAGATTCAAGTGTGGTGGAGCATCAGGGACTCGAACCCTGGACCCCCTGCTTGCAAAGCAGGTGCTCTAGCCAACTGAGCTAATGCCCCACGTGTTAACCTTGAACTCTGACCATTCTAGCGTAAAAACTCACATCTGACAAGAGTTAAGCGCTACAAGTTAATGTATTTCACATACTACTTTTTTTCAAAAAAACAGCTGACCCAAAAAACGGACAAAGTGTTGCTGAGCCAGTTTTAAATCATGGCTCAGGATTTGAAGAGGCGCACTCTTACGCAAGACCCAAGACTTACTACGTCAAGGATTGGAAAAGTATTACACCCCAGAACCCCAAGAAAACAACTGCGAGAACGGGGAACCAAGCCCCTTCTAGCCATTCTCGAAAATTGTCCCATACCTGCCATGGCTTGAGCTTCGAAACCGACGAAACAGCGCGTGGCTCCACGATAGGTTTGTTCGGTGCGGGATCAGTGTTCCGTGCGTCAGGGACCGAAGGGCCATAGTTCGGCACGTTATTAGTCCGCACCAGTTCCCTAGTAACTTCCATGCATCGGTCGCACGTGCAATCAATGTCGAAAGACCACGGCTCCGGGTGGAATTCTGGCCTTTGTCCCATCAGGACATCACCTCTTTCATTTCTCACAAGTTTCCTTGTGTGCGGAAGGTCGAGAAATCTCGACCTTAATCAAAGTAATAACATATTTATAAATGTATGTAAACAAAAAACCTCCGATTTCTCGGAGGTTTTCATGTCTGCAAAGATTTTGAAAACTTAGTAGTGCAAATCAACGTCATATCTCTGTTGAGATTTTTTTGAACTTAGTCCTGTTCCAGATAAACTGGAACTACTTTGTTATGTAAGCTCAACACAACAATAGGACCGACCTAGCTTCACCGATTGCTTGCGCGAATCGATGGCATAACTCTCCCTAGAAAGGAGGTAATCCATCCGCACCTTCCGGTACGGATACCTTGTTACGACTTAACCCCAATCATGCCCCCCACCTTAGGCCGACGAATCGGACTTCGGGTGTTGGTCACTTTCATGGTTTGACGGGCGGTGTGTACAAGAGCCGGGAACGTATTCACCGCAGCTTGCTGATCTGCGATTACTAGCGATTCCAACTTCATGGAGGCGAGTTTCAGCCTCCAATCCGAACTGGGACCAGTTTTGATGCGATTTGCTTCACCTCGCGGCTTCGCTGCGCATTGTACTGGCCATTGTATTACGTTTCTAGCCCAGGGCGTAAGGGAAATACTGACCTGACATCATCCCCTCCTTCCTCCCCGTTGCCGGGGCAGTCTGAATAGAAAAATACAACTATTCACAAGGGTTGCGCTCGTTGATGGACTTAACCAAACATCTCACGACACGAGCTGACGACGGCCATGCATCACCTGTCACCAAGTTCAATAAAGCACTCTCGTCTTTCGACAAAATTCTTGGGATGTCAATCCCTGGTAAGGTTCTTCGGTTATCATCGAATTAAAGAACATAATCCACCGCTTGTGCGGCTCCCCGTCAATTCCTTTATGTTTTAGTCTTGCGACCGTACTCCACAGGCGGGATACTTAACGCGTTAGCTTCGCTACTGGGGGGGTCGATACCCCCAACAGCTAGTATCCATCGTTTACGGCGTGGACTACCCGGGTATCTAATCCGGTTCGCTCCCCACGCTTTCGTGCCTCAGTGTCAGAAATGGTCCAGTAACCTGCCTACGCCATTGGTGTTCCTTCTAATATCTACGGATTTCACTCCTACACTAGAAATTCCAGTTACCTCTACCATTCTCGAGTTCGTGAGTTTGAATAATAGCCTGTATGGTTGAGCCATCAGATTTCACTATTCACTTTACGAACCACCTACGCAACTCTTTACGCCCAGTCACTCCGGATAATGCTTGCACCCTACGTATGACCGCGGCTGCTGGCACGTAGTTAGCCGGTGCTTATTCATAAGTTACCGTCATATTCTTCACTTATAAAAGCAGTTTACGACCCGAGGGCCTTCATCCTGCACGCGGCGTTGCTCCATCAGGCTTTCGCCCATTGTGGAAGATTCCTCACTGCTGCCTCCCGTAGGAGTCTGGACCGTGTCTCAGTTCCAGTCTGGCTGGTCATCCTCTCAGACCAGCTAACGATCGTAGACTTGGTGAGCCATTACCTCACCAACTATCTAATCGTACGCAGGCCACTCCCAAAGCGGATAAATCCTTTAATCCGAAGATCATATGCGGCATTAGACTCCATTTCTGGAGCTTATTCCTCACTTTGGGGCATGTTCCCACGCGTTACTCAGCCGTCCGCCGCTCGCCGCCAAGTAGTAAACTACTCGCGCTGCCGCTCGACTTGCATGTGTTAGGCACGCCGCCAGCATTCATCCTGAGCCAGGATCAAACTCTCCATAAAAATGTCCTATTTTCAGACATATAGACTCAAACATAAACTGACGTTTTGAAACTAATAAATTAGTTTCTTGATTTGCACTACTAAATTGTCAAAGATCTTCGTCTTTGTAATCAACTCCACGTTGCTACGTATTGTCGCTTTGGTGTTACCGTGGCGACCAGACTTAAATTAGTTTACATCGTATCTGTTAGTACGTCAACAATAAAATCGCACTTTATTGTTATCACTTTTACAACTGCCCGATTAGCTCGCCGTCACGTAATAGACGACCAGGCCGACAGCCACGCCGACGACCATGCCGCCGACGACTTCCAAAGGCGTGTGCCCCTTGGCAACGCGGAACGGATGCTCCGGTTTGCGCTTGAGCTGAACGTACAGTTCGCGCAGCGCTATCCCCTGTTCACCAGAGGAGCGACGGACCATGACGGCGTCATACATGACGACCGCTGCGAACAGCAATGCCACGCCGAACACCGCCGAGTCCATTCCTTCGCGGAATGCGACTACTATAAGTAACGAAACGACTGTTGCGCTGTGCGCGCTCGGCATGCTGCCGGACAGGTACAGTTGACGGAGTGATCCGAGCTTACGGCCCTTGATCGTCGCGAAGACCCATTTCAGGCCTTGCGCGACGATCCATGCGAATGCTGCTGCGAGAATGTACGGGGAAAGAATGATTTCCACTGTTATGCCTTTGGCGCGTCTTTCGGCGCTTCAGCTTCGAGGTCTTCTTCTTTTACTTGTTCAGGGACGAAACCGAATGAGGACACCTTGTCGTTCTCACCGGTGCGCATGATGCGGACACCTTGCGTGGTACGGCCGAGTACCGGCACGTCTTTCAGGCCGACGCGGATCGCTTGGCCCTTGCTTGAAATCAGCAGGATTTCTGCCGTATCGGCTTCGAGCGTACGGACCGCGATGATCGGACCGGTCTTCGCCGTGACGACTGCGGCTTTGATGCCGACGCCGCCGCGCTTGTGCGATGGGAAGTTGGCAGCCTTGGTGACCTTTCCGTATCCGTTCGCGCTGATGACCAACAGGTTGCCTTCGTTGTTGGCAACGATGTCCATACCGACGACGCTGTCGTTCGGACGCAGACGGACACCGCGGACACCGCGAGCCGAACGGCCCATCGGGCGGGCATCGGATTCGCCGAAGCGGATCGCCTGGCCGGCTGACGTCGAGATGATGACGTCGTTGTCACCTGTCGTCTTCTTGATCCAGCGCAGTTCGTCGCCGTCATCAAGCTTGATAGCGATCAGCCCGTTGGTACGGATGTTCGCGTAATCCTTGAACGGCGTTTTCTTGACCGTTCCCTTGATGGTTGCCATGAAGAGGTAGCCGTCGTCTTTCGAGTCTTTTGCGTGACGGATGATCGACGTAATCTTTTCTTCAGGTTGCAAAGCGAGCAGGTTGACCGCCGCAACACCCTTGGCTGCAAGTGATGCAGCAGGGACTTCGTACGCCTTCAAACGGAAGATACGTCCCTTGTTGGTAAAGAACAGCAAGTAATCGTGCGTCGATGCCGGGATCAGCTGGTCAATGACGTCCTCTTCTTTGGTCGTCATGCCGCGCTTACCCTTGCCACCGCGGTTCTGTCGGCGGTATTCGCTGACGAGCGTGCGCTTAATGTAGTTTTCGGTCGTCAAAAGAATAACTGAATCTTCTTCAGGAATGAGCTCTTCGTCGCTGAACTTGCCCAGTTCGTGGTTGATCATCTTGGAACGGCGTTCGTCGCCGTACTTCTCTTTCATCTCGAGCAGCTCGCCCTTGATGATTTTGAAGATCTCTTTCTCGTCAGCCAGAATTTCTTCGTAACGAGCAATCGCCTTCAACAGTTCGTTGAGTTCGTTCTCGATCGCGGCACGTTCCAGTCCGGTCAGGCGGCGGAGCTGCATCGCAAGGATCGCTTGCGCCTGAATTTCAGAAAGCTTGAACGAAGCGATCAAATTCCTCTGAGCTTCTTCGCTTGTCTTGCTAGCACGGATGATGCGGATGACTTCGTCGATGTTGTCGAGAGCGATCTTGTAGCCTTCCAAGATGTGCGCGCGTTCGCGAGCTTTACGGAGTTCAAATTCCGTGCGGCGTCGAACCACTTTTTGACGGTGCGCAATGAACTCTTGCAGCATCTCCTGCAGGCCGAGAATCTTCGGCTGGATGCCGTCGATAAGCGCAAGCATGTTGTAATTGAAACTACTTTGCAGTGCTGTCAGCTTGTAGAGCTGGTTCAGGACTTTCTTCGGGTATCCGTCCTTTTTCACCTCGATAACGATGCGAACTTTACCACGGGAGCTTTCGTCGCGCAGGTCGCTGATGCTGATCTTCTTGTCTTTGTACAGTTCGGCGATCTTTTCAACAAGCGTTGCTTTATTTACACCGTAAGGTATTTGGGTCACGATAATTTGGTGACGTCCCTTTTTAGTTTCTTCGATGTCGGCAACGGCACGGACCGTGACGCTTCCGCGACCGGTCAGATATGCCTGGCGCATTGGCGCGCCGCCGTAAACGACCGCTCCGGTTGGAAAGTCAGGGCCTTTGACGTGCTTCATAAGGTCATCAAGCGTCGCGTCTTCGTTGTCGATCAGTTCGATGGTCGCGTCGACCAACTCCCCAAGGTTGTGCGGCGGGATGTTCGTCGCCATACCGACGGCGATACCGATCTGCCCGTTCAGCAGCAGGTTCGGGATCTTTGCAGGCAGCACGATCGGTTCCTGCTCAGAGCCGTCGTAGTTATCGCGGAAATCAACCGTTTGCTTTTCGATGTCAGCCAGCATTTCATCAGAAAATTTCTGCAAGCGGGCTTCCGTGTAACGGCTTGCAGCCGCAGGGTCGCCGTCCATCGAGCCGAAGTTCCCCTGGCCTTGGACCAGCGGGTAACGGAGTGACCATGGCTGCGCCAAACGGACCATCGAATCGTAGATCGCGGAGTCACCGTGCGGGTGGTACTTACCCATCACGTCACCGACGATACGGGCGCTTTTTACGAATTTCGCATTGCTGCGGTTTCCGTTCACGTTCATGGAGTGCAGAATGCGGCGGTGCACCGGCTTCAATCCGTCACGGACGTCAGGCAGCGCACGGTCGATGATCACGCTCATAGAGTAACGGAAGAAACTGTCTTCCATGACGTTTTCAAGCGTACGGCGTTCGACGCCCTTTACTTCAGCCGCGATGACTTCGCCTTCTACCGGCAGTTCTTCGTTCAATGGTGTGTTTTCGTCGTTCATATGTTTCCTTTTATCCCCTAAATATCCAGATCATCAAGGTTGGCATTTTTGGCGCGTGTCTGAATGAATGATTTGCGCAGTGATACTTCGTCGCCCATCAGCTTCGTGAATACCGCGTCGGCGCGTTCGGCGTCATCGACACGGACTTGGCTGAGCACGCGGTTTTCCGGGTTCATGGTCGTTTCCCACAATTGGTCGGCGTCCATTTCGCCCAGTCCCTTAAAGCGGGACAGCGTTACGCCGGCTTGTTTTACCAGGTCGGCATCTTCGTCCACTGCAGTACCGCGGTCTTGCTTCTGAGACACGAGTTCCTTCAACGTCGATTCGAGCGCTTCTTCGTCGTAGACGTACTGCTTCTTCTGACCACGGTTAATGCTGTATAGCGGCGGTTTCGCCAGGTACACGTAGCCGCCATCGATCACTTCACGCATGTAGCGGAATAAGAAGGTCAAAAGCAGCGTCGCGATGTGGCTGCCGTCCACGTCGGCATCGGTCATGATGATGATCTTGTGGTAACGAAGGCCGTCGATGTCGAATGCGTCGCCGATACCCACGCCGAAGGCCTGGATCATGGCAACGATTTCCTTGTTGGCGAACATCTTGTCCAAACGGGCACGTTCGGTGTTCAACACCTTACCACGCAGCGGCAGAATTGCCTGCGTCTTGCTGTCGCGGCCTTCTTTGGCCGAACCGGCAGCTGAGTCACCCTCTACGATGTAGATTTCGCTTTCATCCGGTTTCTTGCTGGAACAGTCGTACAACTTACCAGGCAGTCCCATACCGTCGAGCGCGCCTTTGCGGAGCACGTTGTCACGGGCAGCGCGGGCAGCTTTACGAGCGCGGGCAGCCAGGAGGGCTTTTCCGACGATCTTCTTGGCAACGTCCGGGTTCTCTTCAAGATAGTACGAGAAGTATTCGTTCATCACCTGTTCGACGTAACGGCGAACTTCCGGGTTACCGAGCTTGTTCTTCGTTTGACCTTCGAACTGAGGGTCCGGCAGCTTCACCAGGATAATGGCAGTCAATCCTTCGCGGATATCGTCACCGGTCAGGTTGTCGTCTTTTTCTTTCAGCAGGCTGTTTTTGCGTGCGTACTCATTAATGACGCGGGTCAAAGCGGTGCGGAACCCAACGAGGTGCGTTCCACCGTCAGGGGTCAGGACGTTGTTGGCGAATGGTTTGACGAGTTCGGTAAAGGTCTCATTGTATTGCACGGCAATTTCCACCATCGAGTCTTCGACTTGGCGTTCGACGTAAAAGATGTTGTCACTAACAACTTCTTTGCCGATATTGAGGTGTTTGACGTAGCTCTGGATGCCGCCTTCGAAGTAGAATGCGGAGCGATCGTGCGTTCGCTGGTCAGTGACACCGACGTAGATACCTTTTGTCAGGTACGCCTGGTGGCGAATGTAGTCGACAACCCAGTTGTAGTCGAATTCGACAGTTTCTTTGAAGATGGTCGGGTCCGGATAAAACGTTACGGTCGTACCGTTGCGTCGGTCAGTTTTGCCGACTTTCTTGAACGGAACTTTCGTGGCGCCCCGTTCGAATTCGATACTGTAAAGCTGGCCGTTTTGCACGACTTCCGCGATCATCGTCGTCGACAAGGCGTTTACGACGGACGAACCGACACCGTGCAGCCCAGAAGACACTTTGTATCCCCCGCCGCCAAACTTACCGCCGGCGTGCAGGACCGTCAAAACGGTTTCAAGCGTCGAAAGCCCGGTTTTCGGGTGCTTGTCGACAGGAATACCGCGACCGTCGTCGGAAATAGTAATGCCGCCGTCATCACGGATGACCACTTCTACTTTGCTGGCATAGCCCGCAATTGCTTCGTCGATCGAGTTGTCCGCGATTTCTTTAATAAGGTGGTGCACGCCGTCGAAGCCGGTGCTGCCGATGTACATTCCTGGTCGCTTGCGAACCGGTTCAAGCCCTTCAAGGACTTGAATTTGAGAACCGTCGTATGCGTTGTCTGTTTTCTGTTGAGCCACGATTGATAAACCTCTTTTTCCCCTATTTTTTCCGCCGAGTCCGAATTGAATTTCAGAATGTGCCGGTCTTTTCTAAACTACGACTATTATACCCGAAAACCGTAAAACGCTCAAGTATCTTACATATATATACATAAGGGTATTGCACTGAACACATTTATTATGCTAATCTCATTTCTAAGAGGTACGTTTTGTAAGTACCAGCACTGTGCACAAATAAAAAACATTATATAAAAACCGGAACAAACACATGTTTAAAAAAATCGTATCCAACCTGTCTTTCAGCCCGGCGTTAGTCGGCCAGCTCGGCTTCTACGCGAAGCGGCTGCGCAAAGAACAAATGACTCGCCGTATCGGCTTGGTCTTCGTGGCCCTCGCGCTCGTCGTGCAGTGCCTGACGGTCTTCCAGCCGCCAG
>Ga0265780_10008097_pt1 | contig 12815 bp, 10 predicted proteins | sample P1T30metagenome_FD_192432 | JGI IMG/M metagenome (GOLD analysis project Ga0265780, IMG submission 192432) | Plant litter microbial communities from East Loma Ridge, Irvine, California - P1 T30 | ecosystem: Environmental > Terrestrial > Plant litter > Unclassified | place: USA: California...
TATCCAGCGGCGTTGGCGGCGGCCGGAGTTGCGAGCAGTGCGGCGCCAGCCAGCACGACCGCGGCGATGAGCTTCTTCATGAAGTAGTTCCCCTAGTGATCTGATCTGACAGACCCTGATACCAGAGCCCTGCCTCCGCAGATGTCAATCCCCCACGACCAGTGATGGCGAGTGCGATTGGCGAAGTTCCCTCAATCTAGCGGAGTTTCACAGATTTTTGCCACCCCTCATGCAACGAATGCGTGAACTCCGGCTGGATTCGCTCACAGGTTCGGCTGCCCGCTCGCCTCGCCGAGGGGCAAGAACGGCACCTTCAGGCGAGGAAACACCAGGTCAGGAGGCGTATCGCGTGCGGCTGATGCCGATATGCGCCCGCTGGGAAAGACTTCCGTGCCCGTTCAGGTCAGCTGGATCCCCCCGGAGTGGGGGTCTTCCGGAGCGACGTTATGTGGCGAATCGCCGTGCGTGATTACGTCGGAGTGCCGCTCTGGGAGCCGTATAGTTCGCGGTCGCCTTCGCGCGTCGGCTGCTCAGCCGACCGGAACCGGCTTCGTGCAGTCGAACTGCAGGGGCTCGACCTTCGACTGCCGCACCCCGGGTGTCGAATCCGCCTGGACGCCGGCCTTGGCGTACTTGGCATCGCCGAGGAACGCCACACGGAACGTCGTGCTCTGCCCGGGAGCGAGGAGCGTGCGCAACTGCGCAACCGGGTGGTCGCCGTCGACCGTGGTCTGCAGGCCAGCGGCCTTCCCGTCCTGCGACGCGCCGAGGTAGATCGCGTTGGGCGGTGCGTAGACCGCGACGAGCGTCTTGATCTTGCCGGGCTCGGTCCCGAAGTCCCCACCGCCGGTGACGTAGCGAGGCAGGCTCGTCGCGGCATCGGCTGGAGCGGTGTTCTTGAGCGTCACCTCAACCACGGACGTCGGCCGCCCGTCCTTCCGGCACACCGAACTGCCGACCGAGACCTTCTTGTCGAGGTAGTAGTCCATCTTCGCGGCGGTGCCGTCGTTGAGGTACACGCCGAATTCGCGTGTGCTCGCGCTGGCACGCGGGAGATCACCGGCAAGGGGCGTGTTCTGGAGCTGCCGCTCTTCGCCGTCCTTCCCGCTCCAGAGACGAAGTCGGTTCTCATCGGCCCCCTGAGCCAGCGCTGCCATGAATTTCTTCGCATCGAACTGACCGCTAGAGATCTTGGTGAACACGGTGCTCGCGGCCGAGGCGAAGAAGGCGTCTTGCTGGTCGCCGTTCTGGTACTTGGCGTAGACGTCACTGAGGAGCACCTTCGCGGCGTTGTCGGCCGTCAGCGTGTCACCAGTTGGCAGCTGCACCGGGCCGGTCGCGCGGAGCAAGTACGACAGCGTGACAGGGTCCATCGACAGGACCCCGTCTACCTTCTCGCCGAACCGCCGATTCCACATCTCGCGAGCGAGTTGCGCCGAGACATCGAAGCGAGGAGTCAGGTTCACATCCTGCATGTACTGACCGGTGATGGAGCCGTACAAGGCCTTCGTGTCGTCACTCAGCGGCAGCACTGGTTCAGCGAACTCTCCGAAGGAGGACCCGGAAACCTGGTCACCGAGCCGGATCGCTCCATCCTGCGCATGCAGCAGAGCAACAGCACCGGATATCCCGCCACCTGCACGGAGCTCCGCGTTGTTCTGGAAGAGAAGGAGGTACTTCCGCTCCCCGTCGGACCCGAGCATGGCAGGCGCCAGCTGCACCGCTCGATTAGCGACTTCGGCCTGCTGCGAGACGGTCGACACCGCATTCCGGAGGCGGTCAACCGCGTTGGTGACTGGCGACAGCGTCGACGACGTGTCGATGCGGGCTGCGTCGCGATCGGCCTGCTGCAGTGTTTTCGTCGCTTTGGCGACCGCCGGCTGAGCGCGTACCAACGGCTCGAGATCGACTTTGCCGTTCTTCGGTGCGAAAGCGTTCAAATTCACATTGTTGATGACACTGGCGACCGGCTTCACAGCACCAGTCGAGATGTCATCCACGATCACCGACACATCGCGGACTGCGCGCAGATTGGTGCCAAAGAAGGGAACATGCTGGAACGCGCTCCACACGGGGTCGCCGGTGAGCGACCGCGCTGAGGACGCATGATCACCGAGAACCCGAGCTGTCTTCTGCGCGGCCTTGGTATCGCTAGCAACGAGCTGCGAGCGAAGCGTGCCGACGAGTTCAACCGACTCTTCGAGGTCTCGCTTCGCCATCAGTCCTCGGATGCCGACCCATGCCACGGCGAGGATGAGCAACATGACGAAGGCCAGGACGACCCACAACACGGTCCGGCGCCTGTGGGTCCGTCGTGTTGGGATTCGCCGCGACTCGGGAAGGTCGGACATGCGCCAATCCTAGGGTTCGACTGTCGGTGTCGGCAGACCTGTGCGCATCCGACGCCGAAGGTGCCGGGGCCCCCAACGCGCGGGCGTCAGTCGACAGACGAGCGGAGGCCTTGGATGCTGCCCCGAAGAAGAGCTCGTGTTTTCGCGTACTTGGCGTCCTCGTGCACGGCGATGACCAGTGCCTTCCGAACGAGGACTGCGAGCGCTCTTGATCTTCGGTTCGGGACCACCTGAAGGTCCATCGGACTTCGCCGATGCTTCCGCGCGTAGTACAGGACGTCCTTGGCCATTCGCTCGAGTCGTTGTGCGCTGTGACCCCACGCGGTCGCACGGCCCTGACGTCGCGCATCACCGATCGAGTGATGCAGCGCAGTCCGGTGGTCGATGCCGATCGCCCGCCCACTCGACCGGACACGGAGGCAGAAGTCGAAGTCCACGTAGTCGATGAAGAGTGCCTCGTCCCAGCCGCCGATACGCCTCCAGTCGTCGACACGAATGAGGGAACCGGACGTGATGCACGCGTTCACGCGCTCGAGCCCCCTCCCGTCGTGGGACACATCGGACTCGAGGTTCCGATCATCGATGCGTGGCCCGACCATGGCCAAATCCTCGTTCTCGTCGAGGTCTGCCCGGAGCGTTGCCACGAGTCCCGGCACGGACACCGAGTCCTGGTCCAGCATCAGCACGAGCTCCGCGTGCTGCGACTCTGCGCTCTGCACCGCGATGTTCATCGCAACGGACAGTCCCCTGTTCACAGCGAGACGGTGGAGGACGACTTCTTCGGGGAGGTCGTCGGCGAAGGTGGACGCGTTCGCCGACCCGTTGTCGACCACGATGACCGCGTCCACCTGCCGAGCCACTGCTCGAAGGTTCTCAGCAAGGATCCCGAGGTCCGGTTCGTACGTCACGATGCATGCGAAGGTCCGCACTGGGTCCCCTTTCCACATGGGCGTCCATGGAGGATCGATCGCCCATGCGAGACTCAGCGTACGTGACCGCCAGAAGAGACCAGGAGTGTTCGTCCATGACGGCCCCGACCCGCGACCACTCGAAGTCCATCCGAATCCACGTCCACCTCCGGGGGGCCGACGTAGCGCTCATGCCCTCGATGGGGCCGGCGGAGATCTGGTACTTCATCGCCCACAGCGACCTTCCCCCGGAGAACGAACTCCCGACCTGGTGCGTCCGCGTGACGCCGCTCTCAGCTGTGCGACGAATCTTTGCTACGCGGGCGCACACGATCGAGATCCCGGAGCCGCTCTGGGCCCGGTTCCTCCCGACCGGCCTGACCTTGATGGTCGCCGCTCGAATCGCACGGCTGACGTCAGGTAGACCGGTTCGGACTGTCTTTTACGCGCTCGAGAACAACGAGCCTGACCGCGCTTTGTTCGGGGACTCGCCGGTTCCCGCTCCGCTCCGTCGCACGTTCGTCCGCATCCTTGGGCTGGTCGAGAGCTTCCTCGTGGACCGGGTCGCATTCGGCACTCCCGCCGCGCAACGGACCTACGAAAGCATGGGGACGCTGCAAATCAAGGAGTCGCTCGTGATCACAGAGCTTCCCGCCCGCCCGACGGCCGCGCAAGACGACCAGCCGGGGAATCACAACAACGGTCAGGCGCTATTCGTCGGCGGCCTCGAGCGTCGCAAGGGTGTGGGGCCGCTGATGCAGGCCTGGGCGGACGTCGAACGAATCAGGTCAGATGCGAGGATCACGATCATCGGCAGTGGACCTCTCGCGAACGAAGTGGCCCGCTGGGTGGACGCGAAACCCTCAACTCGACGTTACCTCGGTCAGGTCCCGCACGCCGAGCTAGCCGACCACTACAGGTCGGCTGACGTACTCATCGCGCCAAGCGTGAGAGACGGTCGCTGGCGAGAGCAGGTAGGTCTGCAGCTGCGAGAGTCCTTGAGGCAAGGGTTGACACTCGTGGTGACCGACGAGACCGGACTTGCGGATTGGCTGGCTCAGAACGGACACCATGTCCTCTCGCTTGAAAATCTGACGGTCAGCCTGCCGAAAGCAATCCTCTCCGCGCTCGCGAACCCGATTCCCCGCGCGACCGTGCGATCCTCGCTACCGCGGGAGGACGGACGGGTCGCCGCCGACAAGTGGTTGCACGGCTAGTCGAACCAGCCGTGCAGGCCTCCGCGTAGCCCTGCCCGGATGAAGCGTGCGCCGACTAGTATGTGGAAGCTGGTCGGGCGTGATTCAGTGTGTCGTCATGGCTCAGAGCCGTCGAACCAAGATCTCAAACCGAAGTGGAAAGGGACGCCGTGGGGGCTCCTCGCCGACCTGTGTCAGCCGATACCGTCCACGACGTCGTGCTGATCAATCCGCTCGGAGGTGCGCTGCATCACTACACGAGGCAGCTACTTCAGACGCTTCAGAGTTCTGAGCTGCAGGTGAGAGCACTCGAGCTCTACGAACCGTCGATATCCGGCGGTTCTCGGGTCAAGTGGCTCCGAGATTACGTCGCCGCGCTCCTGTCCGTGCGCGGCAGTAGCGCTCGCGTGCTCGTGACATGGCCCGTCCTGGGGCACATCGATCGACTGCTTGTCCCACTACTGACAGGCGATCGCCGAGGTGCTGTCATCATGCACGATCCGCGTCCGCTGGTCCGTGCAGTTGGTTACGGGCCAATCGCCACATGGCTGGCAAAACGCGTCGCAGACTCGGGAACGTTTCTCGTACACAGCGTGCTGGCGCAGAAGGAGCTCCTAGCCCAAGGCGTACGGGCAGATGTCGTGCCGCATCCGATCATCGCGTCCGCAATTCCCCGAAGAGTGTCCGGCACTCCGATCATCCGAGTTCTCGGGCAGTGGAAGCCTGACCGGGACCTCAACTTGCTCACGGCGCTGGCGGAGCTCTTGCCGGAGGTGACACTCGAAATAGTCGGCCGCGGATGGCCGTCAGTCCGTGGCTGGAATGTTCGGGACGAGTTCGTGTCCGAAGACGAACTCGACTCACTCATCGCGACGAGTTCAGCGGTCCTGATCCCCTACCGGCGCTACTACCAAAGTGGTATCGCTGCCCGGTCGCTTGAGATGGCCGTGCCAGTCGTAGGCCGCAGACTGGAGCTTGAACCTATGACAGGCGCAAGCTACCCTTACCTCGTCGAGACGCCGGACCTCTCAGACTGGGCAGATCGCGTCAAGGCTGCCGTAACGAGCGAACAGACAACGCTGGAGCGGGTACGGCGCGAAGTGGCGGGACGCGCACTGGAGTCTTGGCAGACCTGGGGGCGTTCATGAAGTGGGACGTACTCGATCTTGGCCCGGCTCCAACCGACACTGGTGAACGATGGAATCATGACCCCCGTATCGGTCGGGTAGTCCGGCTCGCTCGACCGGCACCTTCGGGCCGGCGGTTTGGCTCGCGAGCTCTTGGTCTTGGCCTCGACGCATTTCGAGTGGCTCTCCGGGCCCGCTTCGTGGCAAGGCGACCCCTCATCGCGATGAACCCGTGGACGACCGTGGCAGCGCGGTTAGTCGGTTTTCGGGATGTCTCTACCGTCGGCTTGTATGCGAAGGAGGATAGCCGGAGCTGGAAATTGCTCCGTGCCGCGATCGGCAATCGCCCGGTCGTCACGCTTTCTAAGCACGAAGCGGAACGGTGGCAGACCGCCGGTGGGCGGGCTGCCGCAGTTCGATACGGCTCAACCTTCCCCGAGCTCAACGAGACTGTGGAGCCTCAAGCCGTCGGAGCGGCGACGCCCACCGGCGTGACCGTCTTCATAGGCGGATCCTCCGACCGCGACCCGAACGCGATCGAAACCCTCGTGCGGGAGGTGCGAGCAAGCCATCCTGCCGTACGGCTGGTCATTGCGACCGGTGACCACGAGGCGAGCGACGATGGCCAAGTAGTCCGACTGAGTTCGGTCACACCTGCGCGCTTCAGCGAACTCATCGCCGACAGTGATGTCGTCTACCTTCCGCTCGCCGACAACGGGCGAGCTGCGGGCCACATGGTTCTCGTTGAGGCGCTTCAGCGCGGCAAGCCCATCGTAGCTACCTGGGTCGCGGGAATGGACGAGTACTTCGACGACGTGAACGTGATTCGGGCGGAGTCCGATGCTCTCCCCCAGCTCGTCAGCGTCGGTATGAGTTTCCGTGGGCGGGCGACCGAGGTACATCAGTACTGGAAAGCGCACCACAGCAAAGAGGCCTTTGGCGAGCGAATACTCGATGCATTGGACCGGCTCCGAGCGGGAGGGCCGCGTTGAAACTCAGTCTCGTCATCGTCAACTTTCATAGCTTTGAGTACATTCAACGATGCCTTGCCAGCGTCGACGCCTCGTGGTGCAGTCAGGTCGTTCTCGTTGACAACTCACGTGACCCGCTGGAAGCCGATCGACTCACTTCCCTCGTTCTTCCCGTAACCCACAAAGTCATCATCGAGCCCGACAACCTGGGATTTGGGGCTGCTGCGAACGACGGAATTCGCCTGGCCCTTCGTGATGAGCCCGATCATCCGGTCTGGCTCGTGAATCCAGACATGACATTCCCTGCGGAAACACCGATTGCACTCATTGATCGGCTTTCTCTCGGCGTCGACGACATCCTGAGTCCAGTGATCGTCTCAGGAGAGCATCATGCACTTCAAATCTGGTTTGCTGGCGGAGCTGTCGACCAGCGAACGGGTGATGTAGTCCATGACGACTACCTCTCACCGTACGATCGCACGGAGCCCCCACTAACTCGTTCGACCTCTTTCATGTGCGGAGCAGCACCCGTCTTCACGCGTGACGCTTGGATTCAGCTGGGTGGTTTCCGAGACGACCTCTTTCTTTATTGGGAAGATGCCGAGCTGTCACTCCGGGCGCAAGATGCACGCCTTCGAATGACAGTCCTCGGCCCTGCCGATCCTGTCTGGCACGCGGTGGGCGGCACCGGTCAGGGCTCAGGTCAGAGCGAGGCCTTCTACTACTACTCCGCACGCAACCGAGTCATGATCATGCGCCAGCGCAATGGCTGGTCGGCGCTGGCCCGGCCCCATCTCTTGATTCAGCTGATCAAGTTCGTCTTGCGGCCGGTCCGCCGCGAACGATCCCAGCGGGTCCCAAAGTCACTAGCAGCACTGCGAGGGTACTTCGATGGAGTCCGCTCGGTGCTACCCAGAGAACCCAGCAGTCGGCGACACTGAGGAACGCGCGCACGAAGGCGGCCCGCAGCACAACCAGGTTGCACGTCAAGACTGCACGAACAGCGGGAACCGTGCTTGTTCACCTAGGATCGGGATCTGAGCTCGCCGGCGGCCCCAGGGCCGCGGTACTCACCTGCCTTGCCTCCACCAGCCAAGATGAATGATAGAGCCGAGCGCTTCAACGGACTCGCTTGGGCGCGAGTGAACAGTTACCGGATCGGACCAGAGACATGAGCCCATTGATCGAATTCTCGGTTCTTGCCTTGCTGTTCGTGGTGACTTTCGTGTCCTCGGCTGCCTCGTCACGAGCACGAAATTTCGTTGTCCCGTTCGTCGTCGGAATCACAACCGGCTTATTCGCAGTACAACTTGCGAACATCCATGTCTTCACCCCGATCGTCATCGCGTGGTTTCTAGCGCGCGCTGGTAGACGAGAAGTTAATCTTCGATGGTCGGTATTTGCCCTTCCGCTCGCTTGCGCACCAGTCGCGCTGACAGTTTTCTTCGGCGACCTGGTGGTCAACCCGAACTTGGCACTCCAACTCATGAGCTTCGCGCTCTGCGCCGCTTGCATAGTCGGCGCTTGGCGGGCAGACACGCACCGCCCCCTCTTCCTCGGGCTGTTGACAGCAACGACCGCATCGGCTTCGCTCGGTCTCTTGCAAGTGGCGCACATCGTCCCGACGGATTTGTGGCACGTAGAAGTCTCCGCTCTCGGCCGCCCGACTGGGTTCTATCCTGAACCCGACTGGCTCGGTATGTATGCGGGGGTGGGAGTGCTTCTTGCTTGGCGGCTGCCTCTGCCTGCGAAGATCCGAATCCTCGTTATCTTGATCAACCTTTCTGCACTCGTACTTGCATTCGCTCGCGCTGCTTGGCTCGGCTTCGGTGTGGCCGCCGCGGTCGCTGTTGTTGTCTGGCTTATCCAGCGAAACCACAGCGAACCGATTATGGGAAATGGGCAGTCTGGCCGCTTGCGCTCGCTTTTCTTCACGCTTGTCGCGTTGGTCACCGCGGTGATCGCGCTCCCCGACCTCAGGCGCGACCTCGTCACACGCCTCAACAGCACGTTGACCGCACAAGCCGGCGATGTGTCAGCACAGGCGCGGGTCGAGCAAAATCGCACACTGTCCGCCCTGGCTGATAGCGCCCCTTGGTACGGACATGGCTTGAGTTCGAGTGGGCGTGTTGGGGTTTCTGGTATTTTCTACTCGGCGCAGTCGACTAACTCCGTGGCCAGCAACTGGGCACTCGGCCTCTGGGTCGACAGCGCCTGGTTATCCGTCCCGCTGCTCGCCCTGATCACTGTTTTGCTCATCGCAAGAATCAAACACATTGAGGGATCGCTCCTACTGGTAGTATTGACGAGTTCATTTTTCTCGAACGCGTTCTTCCAACCTTTGACCTGGACGTTGCTCGCGGTGACCCTTGCTACATTCAATCGGCATCGCGACACAAAACGGGCCATCGATTCGGAGGCTACGCGCCGACTTCCTGATCGCGCGTCTCTCAGCCCAGCGATGAAGCACCGACCACTTCGCTGAGACCTGACGTGCCAGCACGAAGCAAACTCGTATGTAGGCTGACCGGCTGGCTTGCTCTTCGGCCAGACTTCTCGTCTTGCTCAGATCATCGGGAGTTTGCGAATCTCCGGACTACACGACCCCGTTCGGAGTAGAAGTCCATCGCTTCAGCATTCAGTGACAGGGCGCCGCAGCGAGCACGTCAACTGGACCATCGCGGTTTTGGCCACCGGAGCGGAGACCGGTGCGCACGCGACGAGCACTCGAGTCAGCGCGCTGATGATCGCTTCCGGAGACCACGCCAAAGATCGCGCAGCTCCGACGGGTGCACGGAGTGAAAATGGCGCACGTCAACATCGAGTCTCGTGTGCAAGAAGTACAGATTCAACGCCGCGGCCGTACCGTTCCCCAGCAACGTGGCTAGTGCAGTACCAAATGCGCCAAACACTGGAGCCAGAGCCACAACTGCGATGCAGTTGACAACGACTGCGATAAGGAGGGAGAGGCTCCTGCTGCCGGGTCGGCCGCGCGCACCGAGTGCCGTCCCGGCCACCACGCCTGGCGCCGTGAGCGCGTAGGTGGCCAGCATGACGAGTGCCGCTGGGATTGATGCCTGGAAGCCTTCGCCGAAGAACGGCCCGACCCACAGCGGCAAGGTCACTCCGATGACAACCGAGGCCAGGATCATGACCAAGAAGGTCAAACGCGAGGTCTTCGCCAGCAGTGCGTCGTCTCGGTCTCTTGCATCAGAAGTGAACATGATGGAAGTGACTGTGGTCATCACGATGAGTGTCACGTCGCTGATGTTCACGGCGACCACGTACAAACCCAGCTGTTCAGGCCCGGCGAGTGGATTGAGCAGGATCTGGTCCAGCCTCGAGAGCAGGATGCCCGACAGCGATCCGATCCAGACGCGCCATCCGTAAGCCAGGATCTGACGCTGGGCAGCGGTCGTTTCACTCCGCGGGTGTTTCCTGAGCCGCACGAAGGCGAGCACGCCCACCAGAGGGGAAAGAACGACGATCACGGTTGCGCTCGTCACTGTGAGCATGCCGAGGGTCGCCAGCACAGCGATGGGTGCGAGGCGGGCGACTGCGCCGATGATGCGCTCATTGCGCACCGCAGCCCAGTCCCCGTGTCCCGCAGCTGCTCCTCGGAGAGCGGCCAAGATCGCGGTGGGCAGCAACGAAACACCAGAAGCCTGGATCAGCAGCGCGAGCTGATCATCGCCGGCAGCGATGAACGGGGCTGCGAAGTAGATCACCAGTGCAGCGAGCACGGACACGAGAGCGAGCACCGGCACACTGCGCCAAACGAGCCGTGTCCCACCGTTCCTTCGGGCCGTGAAGTAAGTGATCGCCTCTGGGACACCGACGGTTGCGGCGACGGAAGCAAAGAGGAACGGCGCGGTGGTGGCCGCGAGTTCGCCTCGCTCAGCGACGCCGAGTGCCTGGGCAAGGATAGGAGCGCTCGCGAACGACGCGAGCGGAGCCATCAGATTGCCGACAGCGGCAGCACCTAGATCTCGGAGGCGGCTGCTGGGCTTGTTCTTGGACGCATTCGGGGTCAACCCTCTTTCCCCTTACTTCGCCGTAACAGCGCTCTCAACACTGCTTCATAGCGGGCGCTGACGTCCCGCCACGAATAGTGCTGCCGTGCGCGAGTGATCCCTCGCTCGCTCGTCTGCTCCTGCTCGGCGGGGTCCGATAGCAATGCGGAGATCCGCGCAGCGATGTCATCCCCATTCGCTGAGGTGAAAGCTGTGTGTTCCGGCCCGAGTACCTCGCGATTGTAGACCGTGTCTAGCGCCACGATCGGTGCGCCGAGCGCCATCGCTTGGACGAGGGCGGGGTTGGTACCGCCGACGCTGTGTCCGTGGAAGTACGCACCAGCGTGTTGCCACAATGCGTAGAGGAGGCGGTCATCAGAAAGGTGTCCGAGCCATCGAACGTGAGCATGCCGATCTGCGAGTTCCTGGGCCTTCTGATCCAGGTCACCGCCGTAGCCGCTGGATCCGACGATCACCACGTCCCGGTTCTCCGCAAGTTTCGGCACCGCTTCGAAGAAGGCTTCAATCGTATTCTCTGGCACGAAGCGAGCAACGACCAGGACGTATTCGCGTCGCACCAGGCCCAGAGGCACGGGAAGCATCTCGGTCTCCTCGGCGCCGTACGGGATGAACATACTGGTTTTTCCGAATCGCCCACGCCAGTAGTCGACGATCGCGACCGCGTCGGCGATGAGGACATTCGCCGATCGCGCTGACAGGTGGGCCCCGGACAAGAAGACGAGCTTCGCGAGGCGCCCCCACTTTGCTCGCTCCCATTCGATTCCATCGACGTTGATGGCGACGGGGATGCCCCGCGCCCGCAGGAGCGGGAGCCAGAACCCGTTTGCGACGTTCATGACGAGCGCGACGTCCACCTGGCGGAAGAGCGCATCAAGGACAGCGGTCAGCCCGAACGACAGAGTGCTGAGAGACTTTGACTCGATACCCCTCGTCGTTCTCCGCTCGACGCGGGTATCCGCTTGTGCATCCTCCAAGGTGACGCCTGAACGCCCGTACACCACGACATCCCAACCGGCGTCAACGAGGGCGGGAGCGATGTGCCGAACCGCCGTCTCGAAGCCTCCGTAGAAGCTGGGGTACCCGCGGGTGCCGATGATGGCGACTCGTGGGCGGCGGGACGTTCGGTTCTTCAATATGCGCCTTTCGATGCGACGACGGCGCGAGCGGTCCGCCAGAGGATTACGAGGTCACCCATCAGCGACCAGTTCTCAACGTAGAAGAGATCGAGACGGACCGAGTCCTCCCACGACAGATCGGACCGCCCGCTGACCTGCCACAAACCAGTCATTCCTGGTTTGACAAGGAAACGGCGGTGCACGTGTTGGTCATAGCTCTCGACCTCGCGGCTGAGCGGCGGCCGTGGCCCGACCAGGGACATGTCGCCGATGAACACATTGAACAACTGTGGCAACTCGTCCAGGCTGTACCGCCGCATGAAGCCCCCGACGCGGGTCACGCGGGGGTCGTTCTTCATCTTGAACAGCACGTCGTTGCCCTCGGCCCGGTCCAGCTGGCTGAGCTCCTGCAGGCGGGCTTCGGCATCGACGACCATGGACCGGAACTTGATCATCCGGAAGGTGGTGCCGTTCAGGCCGACCCGCTCCTGGCGGAAGAACACCGGCCCCGTCGAGGTGGTCTTCACCAGTAGGGCCAAGACGAGCAGCACCGGCGACAGGACCAGGATGAGCAGCGTCGAACCGATCATGTCGAAGGCCCGCTTCGTGTAGAGCTTGCGGCCGGTGTAGGTCGGCGTCTCGACGTGGATCAGCGGCAGGCCCTGCACCGGGCGAGTGTGGATGCGGGGGCCACCGATGTCGGTCAGGCTCGGGGCGACGACCAGGTGCTGGCGGCCGGGCTCGAGCGACCAGCTGAGCTGTCGGACGCGTTCCGGCGGCAGGTCGTCGGCGCTGGTGATGACGACGGTGTCGGCTCCGGTGGTGGCGAGGGCGACGGTCAGGTCATCGAATCCGCCGAAGCTCTGCACGGTCGAGCCGGGCAGTGTGCCGTGGGTGCCGGCGGAGACGGCGGCTCCGACGACGCGGTACCCGGCCTCCGGCGAACGCCCGAGCTCGCGCGCCAGGTGCAGCACACTGCTGGTCGAGCCGACGAGCAGGACCTTCGCCGAGTAGTTGCCGCGCTTGCGCTCCGCCACCAGCCATTGCCGCCACATCCAGCGCGAGAGGAGCAGAACGACGATGCCGACGGGAAATGCGATGAGGATGTAGCCG
>Ga0265780_10008100_pt1 | contig 12811 bp, 13 predicted proteins | sample P1T30metagenome_FD_192432 | JGI IMG/M metagenome (GOLD analysis project Ga0265780, IMG submission 192432) | Plant litter microbial communities from East Loma Ridge, Irvine, California - P1 T30 | ecosystem: Environmental > Terrestrial > Plant litter > Unclassified | place: USA: California...
ATGTTCATCTATCGACTCGATACAGTATTCCACTCTCAACAATACTATGTGCAAAATGGTATGCAATCACGCTCACAGCGTCAATGCGACCACCGCATATGCCTGGTACTAACAATCATCATCATACTCATCATGGTCATCACCACCACGCACCCACAATCAATGCCCACTACTCGGCTTCTTCTCCAACTTCTCCGCCCTCTCAATCCACTCCCTACCCACATTCTCAATCACCCTCCCCAACTCCTCCTCCACAAGCTCCACCACCTTCCTCCGCCTCTCATCGAGACCCACATCATCGTCCGCAGTCCTCCTCTTCCTCCCCACAACACTAGCATTCCGCGTACTCGGAATCCTCAAAATCTCCTCCTCCGCCTCAAACCCAACAGCCTCCGCCAGCGCACTCACGTAAGCGCAGAGGGTACTATACGCCGACGCCATCTTCTTATGCACAAGCGTCCGCTTCAGCGAACCCGTCTCGGCCGCCTGCGAGAGGCGGAGATCGTGCGCGGAAGTGTCGGCCTCGCCACCCGACGGAGCCTCTTGATGCTGCTGAGGCAGTCTGGCGGCGTGTTCGTTGCGCTCGCCGCCGGTTTCTCTTAGCTTTTTCGCAGCCGCCGCCGTCTGCTGTGCTGCCTTTTGCGCTTTTGTCGAGTCCGGCGCGCGGAATCTCGAGCCTGCTAGGTCGTGCGAGCAGCAGGGGATGGCGATGAAGGAGCTTTTGTTCAGGTAAGCGAGCAGCGGGGTCCAGGCTGTGAGCTCGTCGGCGTGGTTGGAGATTATGAAGGTGCCTGGGGTGAAGAGGCCGGAGTGCCAGGATTTGGCGGCGTCTTCCGTTGAGGTGTCCATGACGGGAGTAGTGCTGTTGTTTTCTTCATCACTGCTGCTGTTGTTGGGTCGTAGGATTTCCGGAACAAGAAGGGACTGGCGGAGGTGTTGACGGACTTCGGGCGGGAAGGTTGTCCAGGTTTTACGCTCGCGGGCGTCGAAGCCGAAGCCCGGGTAGCCTTCTGAGACGAGGATGTAGACGAGCAGGCCGTTGCCGCAGCCGATGTCGACGAAGCCGGGGAAGGGTGGTTTCTCGTTGGCATTGACAGCAGTGCCATTCTCTGGTTTCACTTCTCCGCTTTCGAATTGACGCTCGGCATCCTCTGCACCACCCGTGGCTTGCTGTTCCTGCTGGGCTCTCCTCGCCGTCGCAGGCACCTGATACATCTGCTGCCACAATTCCAGACAGAAAGCGGCGATGCCCAAGTCTTCGAAGACATGCTTGGACGGGTCCGTCACTTCCACCCACCCTTCGCTGAGTTTCCGCCCGTACTTGGCTTTCAGCCGCGCGTAGGTGTCTTGGTAGCTTTTCTGCGGGATCAGCCTGTCGTGGTGCACGCGTTTCTTGTAGCCGCCCAGTTGCCCTTGACCGTGCTTGTGGATCGTTTGCAGGAGCTTGAGGCCTGTGCGTTGGAGTTTGGAGTCGATCTCTGGGGAAGATTCGAAGGGGTTGTAGGAAAGTGAGAGGGTGCCGGTTCCGGGGCTTGGGTCGTTGGTTGTGGAGTCGCCGTTCATAGTCGGGCGGAAAGTGTGGCGGAACGCCAGTTTTGCCACTCGCGGATGATAGAAGGGTGTCTCCTCGGGCGAGGATGTGTGAGGTATGTACACGACAAGGTGTTCTTCGAGATCTTCGTTCGTCTCTTTCGCTTTGGACAGTAGGATGCAAGTCTGGACCAAAGGTCGGTCGAGTTGTTGGTTACGGGGAATGAGTAGTCGTACAATCACACGCGTTTGCTTCCATCCAGGGAGTTCGAAGGTCCTTGGCTTGTGATCTTCAGTGACCGTCGAAGTATTTTGATCAAGTCCAGTACCACTGTTTTCCGATCCGGTGTCGTGAAGGATGTCAGCACGGAATAGATAGGAGGAAGTGACGTTGGGGTTCTTGATGAAATTCAACATGACTTCCTCGAAGATACTTGCACCGAATGTACACGGCGTCTCCAAGACTGTGAGCCATGTTCCACCAGATGAGAGCTCAATGTCCGGTTTGGTGTTGGTGCGATCGATTGGCTGAAACTTGGAGGGGTCCGATGAAGAGGCTGACGTGCCAACCTTCGATTCTGCAAATTTTGTAGACAACGTTGAAACCATGTCGGGATCAATGGGTGAAGGCGACATTGTTCTTGAATCGCCTGACCGGATAACGCAGGGTGTGAGTTTTAGTTGCTGATGATTTGTAGGCAAACGTGAAGTAACAAAAGATTTAGGTACTGGAATGGCGGGCTATATGTATCGAAATGCCAGAATTTCTGTGACATGGCCAGAGAACTCGGAAAGAGTGCATACCAATTCTGGTACTGCAATCAAATGTCGTAGTTTCTACACTGATTCTACAATGATCGTTTTCGAAGGAGTGCAACCGGAATTCGAGACTATGTTGGTCTATTAGAAGGGTTCGATTCTGATGCTGCCTTCGAATTTATCTAATGAACGACTAAGGGTACGGGTCGCCACCAATAGAGACGGATTAAACACTGGACACTTCACCAACTTCCAATGTGACACTGGGTAAGTGCTTTCATCGGGGAATGTCTGTGCTTGCCATGAGAGCCATCACCGGAATAAAACGCTTTGAATGGTTGTACTTCATTAAAGTCTATCAACTTCGGATGCTGAATGTCGTGATGGGTCGGACCAAGAGCTTCTTCAGGTGCACAGTCTCACTGCAATAGAAGAAATCCCGAGAACTTCAGCACAAAGGTTCAGATGGTCGTTTTGGTGGTGAGAGTTGGGGCCAGAACACATTGGACGCTGATTCTAGTGGTGTGATGGGCGAAACAATTTCAATGGCCCGTTTTGAGGTGAGGTAGTTGAGCCAGAGAACTTCAGTGGCCTGATTTGTGGCAGAAAAGAGTGCAAAGATGATGATCAGATGCAATGCTAGGATTCGAACAGCATCGTCGCTGCACGCTGGCACTCGTGCATGTCTGAATCTCCTCCATCATACAAGACTTCGGCAAGGATAGCAGACCCATTTTCTGGGGTTTCCGGCTCGGAGCCAAGCGTGGTCTTCGCAAGCTGATCAACCATGTCCGCACCCATATCTGCTGTTGCGGTGTGTGAATCTTCGGCAGATGGGGATTGCTCGTCGTCGGAAAAGGGGTCGGGGCAATACGGTGCCCAGCAGTTTGGGAGGTTGTAGGCGCAGGTGTTACTTGGCTGCCCATCAGCGGTTCTAGGGACGGGCGCTTTTGGGCGCAAGCTGTAGCTGAAGGCATGGGGAGCAGGCAGAGTGATCCAGGCACCTCCCTCGTAAAGATATGTCACCTTGTTCATGATCATGTCCCAGGTTCTTGTAATACATGGACCTCGCCATACTACGCCAGGCGTTGACCTCTTGGGTCGAAAGGACTGCAACGACGCTGTCGCAAGCATAGGTATCACGACGGGTCCAACTCGGCAGGGTGCAAGTGCGCACATTCGTCGTTGTTCTTGCATTCGTCATTGATGTAGTGAAAGCAGATTGCATCCAAGTCGAAGTCAACATAGTACCAGCATTTGTAGTCGCCTTCATGTGCGCATACGGCTTTTGGGTAGTGCCAGCAGACTTTGTCTTCCTGTACAGGTGCCTCGTTGTTCGACGTCGATGTCCACATTGTTGTGATTGTGATTGTGATGTGGATTTGGTGGGTGATGGTGTTATCGTTGAGCTGGCGGACGGGTGTGGTTTGGTAGCTGCGGATGATATGAGGTAGAGGTCAATGGAGTGTGCGGCGAGACCAATAGGCGTCGTCGGTCGAGTAGGCGATTGTATTTGCCGTGGTCAGCGAGGGCGATGTCCTCGTTGTCGTTGTGGTGGAGATAGAAGCTTTGGGGTTGCGCGCTTGGAGTCGGGTTTGATGGACAAGGTACTTGGGTCTTCAGCGGTTGTTTTCTGCAAGAAGGATGCTTGTGGTATTGTAGTAAGATTGGATCATAAATCAAGCGCGACTTCATCTTCCTCAGATCTGCCGCCAAGCCAAATCATCGCATGTGATCGCGATCCCTTGACTCCCTTCTCGCTCGCCTCGAAGTCCAGCTCCCAGCGTTCGTGTAACTTACACTATAGTCCTGTAGAGTTCCTCTATCATGTTGTATACTACCGCTCCGAGCGCATGTCCGCCGCGGTCCTCTCGTCACCAGCAAAGTTCCCGATGTGGCCTCAACCGCACCGCTCACTTCTTCTCGTAGTAGTGTGCCATCTCCAAGCCCGCCCTCTTGAAGCCACATTTGACATAGAAGCCTTCGTTCGCCTCCGAGCAGTCGAGGATAGTCTTATAGCAGCCCACGTTCTCCGCGACAAAGTCCAGCGCCTGGATGATCCGCAGACCGAGCTTCTTGCCCTGCTGGTCCTTTGCGACAGCAATGTCTTCAATGTGGCCGACGAGGCCGAGGTTGTGGATGCTACAACAAAAGAATCGCGCCAAAGTCAGCAATTCGCTCAAATCCGAAATGTCCTTCCAATATTCCAGGGAAAAGGCAACTTACAATTTCCTCTCAACCAGCAACGCTCCTGTGCCTACAACTTTGCCCTCGCCGTCCAGGATAACTAGTACGTGCGTGCCAACTGCGGTGCCTCCGGTCTGCTTCATTTCGTCGAAGCGGGTCTCAAAGTCGGCTTGCGAGACTTCGCCTACGGTCGTGAGGACGCGCAGGACATCGAGGAAACCGGCCGAGTAGTCGCCGCGCTGGAGCGGACGGATGGTGTAGGCTTCTGGGAGAGCGGCAGCGACGGCGGGCGAGATGAGAGAGGCGGGGAAGAGGGAGTCGGTGGGAGCCTTGGTGGTGCCGTTCATGGTTGCGGTGGACTTTTGTGTTGTGGTGTTGTGTTCCGTTGTCTAGTGGGGTGGATGGGTGGGGGTGTTGAGAAGAAGGTAGGTTGTGAAGGTGTTTACTTAGGGAGACAAGGTATAACAGACGTTTCAATGGCTTAGCCTGACTGTTGTACTACAATTGTTACTCGAGCACGCGTGGCTCGTTCGATCGAAATAAAAGGCATGTGGCCAGCCCATACTGCTGTGTACGACGTACGTCTGTGCATGGTTCCTGGCGCGACTTGCGGCTTGGATGGACCCTTCTCGAGCTCTGCCGCATTCTATTCTTGGAAATGCGAGTTCTCAGCTGTTTCGAGACCCTTGAAAGCTACATCAACCACATGTTCAATCTTTCTGAAGCTAGTTACGAGATCGTACTGCCATCTTATGTATCGTTCTAGTCCTATGGTCCAATCAATAACGAGGGATTCACTAGGTTGATAGCATTTCGCTACCTAGATGGTCGAATTTGCTTGATGCTACAGCTAGCATTGCAGAGACTCATCGTGTTGAGATGTGACTTCCGCGCCTCCTCCGGAGGCTGGTTTCCTGGATAAACAGCCATTGTTTTACTCGATCAAAGATCCTTAACTCACCGCTCGCCTTCGATCCTTGGATTTACCGGGCATCTTTCTGGAAGCTCATCCACATGGCGACCCGTGTTCTTTTTGAGAGACTTGCCAAATTTGGTGTTTCCCAGTTGCGAACCCTCCAGCCTGAGCGATGGGGAACTTGACGTTGTTGCCGGAGAGTCGGCAGAAATCAAAGAGCAGCGCGCATCGAGGCAGAGATCAGCACGTGCAGGCAGTACAAATGCACCATCCAGTCCACTTCGCAAAAGATCGTGTCTACAACTGCCTGTCCACATGCTCGAAGGTCTCGTTTGCCGAAGAATTGTGCGACCTGATACTGTTTCTCTTCCTAGCTACGCTCTCAATCAGCCAAAAATCGACTGTTTCCATATCTTGGTATTCCTTATGACGCCGTACACCATGCTCAGAACGCTTTTGCAATAAACACCATCTCTCTCAGTCCCTCGCATAAGTAATCTTCCCGCGCTTCGGCGCCTTCTCGTCATCGTCATCTTTTTCGGTGGCTCTCTTTTTCTTGTTTCCAGTCTTTCCGGTAGTGCCTGAAGTACTCTCTGCGCGAGACAAGGACGCGGGGACTGAACCTGTGGGCGTGGCTGCATGCGACGGTGTGTTTGAGTCTGTGCCTTCTTGCGCCTGTTTAACATAGTCAGCAACATGTTGGCGCATGTATACCCTTAATGTGCAGATCTCACCCTCATCCATCCCACAGAGCTTCGACTGAACACTCTGTCCTCGTCCCTTATGCGACCACGCCTTCTGTCGTCGGTTCCGCGTCCGCCCACGCTCACACCTTTGACCCACCCATCGAAGCCGCGGACAATATTTCCAGAGTTGCTCGTCTCTTCCAGATACGCGCCCTCGACCTTGAAGATCTGTTCTTCCAATGCGGCCAGCTGCTCGTCTAGTTTCCGCTTCTTGTCGAGGGTGCCGCGGAGGGTAGTGCGCAGTTGTTCATAATAAGGACGACCGGGTTGGTCAGCAGTCGCTGTGGAAGCATTTGCAGCGTCTCCAGGCGCCTTGTTCTCGGTCATGTTTGGTATCGGTATTGTGATCTGTCCATTGGGTGACGTGTGTTGTCGCGTTGCTCTCTGACATGTGAAGACGGCGAGTCGCGACGAGCATGGCCAAATCGGGTCTAGCGTGGCGTACCCGGTCTTGGCCCCAGCACTTAGTGAGAGCGACTGTACAGCAACCGACATTCACCATCTATCCCTGGAACTACCTACCTATGGATACATGTTATTTCAGACTGGAGCATGTCAGCAGCTGATGCATCCTGCCGTCACAAGTCAGCATACACGCAGCCAACGGCCAGAATACTGCAAAGATGGAAGGCAGCTGAAGCCGTCCGTCTGTTACACCACGTCTGGAGCTCCCCATCTCGAGGCTGAGGAAATTGTGTACTGCACTGCTGTGAGGCTGCAAGTTGACAGTCGTGACCTGCATCACACTACCTAGTCATACTTAGCATCACGACGAGGCTGTACACAGCAGCGACCTGCAAGGCTGAGCATGTGTACTGATGCAGGAATAGCGAGCAGTCGGCTTAGGATTGCGAGACAGTTCTCTTGACAGTTGCATCTGTGGTATTGGACCCAACAGCAATTAAGGCTTGCTGTCAGGTTTCAAAGCCACAGGCGAACTCACTTCGCACACGTCTGCCTCAAGAGGATCTTGGTCCGACCACTGCCGGCTCAATGGCAACATGTACTTGCTGCAGTGCAGGTACTGTATTCACCGGAGTCCACTATGCGGACCGAATCGCTGGTTTCAATGGGAATCTTGAGTCTTTGGCCCCGAAGTGACGGCTGCAAAGTTCTGAGATCCTGCATTATGCCTGCGACTAGTAAGATGTGCTGCGCCAGATCCCATTCCGGTGCTGCTGAAAGCTCATCCATGCATGATTTGACGTGCGGGCTATGTGATGTAGGTATCCGCAGCCAGAGAAGGTGCGTACTCTGCACATTACATACATAAGCCTTGCCAGGCTTATGTGCGCAGATTCCTTTCGAACTCACTTTCTGAAAGTAAAGTTGAGTGCTTTGCTCTTCCCGGATACCACCACAGATTTGACAGACTTCAACGAGTTGCAACAAGATGACAAAATTCTACGAAGATACCGAACCAATTGCGCTCAGCAGTGCTTTACAGTCAGATCCACCAGGACGTGGACACCCTCGCCTGAGCATCGACGGTGTCTCCGGATGGAAGTACCGACGCTTCTTTGGTTTACCACACTATGCCTCACCACAAACTCAATTGGTATTGGTCGCTTTTGTGTGTTTCTTGTGCCCAGGTACGTAGTGTAACGCCATCGGGCTCTGTTCTCCAAGGCTGATAGATCAAAGGCATGTTCAACGCTGTGAACGGCCTCGGTGCCGCTGGCCAATTCGGATCTGAGTCTGGTGCTTCTGACAACGCCAACAGCGCTCTCTACGCTACTTTCGCTGTAGTCGGGTTCTTCAGTGGGAGCATAACCAACAAGCTAGGCATCAAGACCGCAATGTCTTTTGGCGGTCTCGGCTATTCCGTCAATATCGCAGCATACCTATGCTACAATCACACGAAAAATGTCGGATTTGTCCTGTTTTCCGGATTTCTCCTTGGATGCTGCGCCGGAGTTTTGTGGAGTGCTCAAGGCCAGATCATGATGTCGTACCCGCCCGAGGCTTCGAAGGGCCGATACATTTTTACGTTCTGGGCCATCTTCAACCTCGGTGGAGTAATAGGAGCCTTAGTAAGCGATACACTTCTGCCAAAGGGCCAAATGCATTTACTAATTTCTCTTCAAGGTGCCTTTGGGCCAAACCATCCATGTTGACAGCGAAGGGCGTGTTACCGACGGGGTCTATATCGGATTCCTCGTACTCACCTTTGCAGGCGCTTGTCTCGCTTGGACACTAGTCGACGCGAAACAAGTGGTACGGACAGACAAATCACGCGTGATTCTACAAAAGAATCCCACCTGGAAAACAGAGATTCTAGGTCTTTGGGAGACCCTCTTTACCGACCCATATATCCTGTTCCTATTCCCGATGTTTTTCGCATCGAACTGGTTCTACGCCTACCAGTTCAATGCAGTGAACCTTCCAAACTTCAACGTCCGGACGAGATCTCTCAACAACGTGCTTTACTGGATCGCGCAAATCATCGGCGCCTCCGTCTTCGGATTTGCACTGGATTACGCTGGTCTCCGCCGGACCACACGAGCAGTACTCGCTTGGGTCGCATTGTTGATGCTAACATTTGCGATTTGGGGCGGAGGCTACTCCTTCCAGATGACATACGTTCGCAAAACAGAAATCGCAGACACTGAAGATGACAAGATGGATTGGTCGACAAGTGGCTATGTTGGGCCAATGTTTCTGTACATATTCTATGGCTTCTACGATGCAGGTTGGCAGACATGCGTCTATTGGTGAGTTTTCCTGCTCTTCCATGATTCGTTGACACATTCTGATCTATAACAGGTTCATGGGAGCGATGACAAACAACGGCCGTAAACTTGCGAATTTTGCTGGGTTCTACAAGTAGGTGTCTGCTCCGCCCTAATGCTATTATCCAAGATGCTGACCAAGTTCAAGGGGTATACAGTCCGCTGGAGCGGCTGTCTCCTGGCACCTTGACGCCAAAAAGGTGGCATACATGAGTATGTTCATTTCCAATTGGGTGTTACTTGCGGTCAGTCTGGTCATCGCAGCACCAGTGATGTTCTGGAAGATCAAAGACACTGTCTCGCTCGAAGAAGATCTGCGGTTCTCAGATGAGACGATGGAAGATGTGATTCCTCAGTATCAGGTGGACGGTGTTGGTCAGCCAAGGGCTCATCATGGAGTATAACTCATTTGGGCTCAGTGTCGCGGCTGGACGAGAAACTGGGCAAGTCGGTTGGCAACTTGCGTAGCAGGTTGGTAAAATGATCACTACCTGCAGCAAATCGGATAATCCTACAGTCTTACGTGTGTTCAACAGCTTTCAGCCGGTGCTTGAATTATCACCCCAGTGAGATTGCCCGCGCTTCGCCCTCAGCATCCGGTCATGGTTCAGTAAGCAGGTTATGAAATAGTAACCTGACACCTTTAATGCTCCAGATTCGCACTTGCCGGCGGAATATACGCAGTTTGGGATTTCCTCGCCGGTGCGTTAGTCCGGAGCACGTGATGGGCTGATTAAATCCTCTGGCAGAACAATACATCTCGGCCACGTTTTCGACCCTGCGCCATGCACATCCTCGCTACGTCGGGCTGACCACGACCACTGTGCATGTCCGGCGCCCCAGTTCAGTGGCTGGGTCCGTCCATTCACCGCCGAGCACATGTCAGCTCAGCCTTGCAAGCCGATCGCAGCCTTCGCAGCTTGCGTGGCCACGAGTGCAGCCCCAGTGGACCGACGATTCCGGTCGGCCGGTCTTGTGCCACGGATGCAGTCGAGAGACCGAGACCTGCTGCCAGCTAACTAAATTCGAAGCCAGGTGCCGTCTCATGCGACATGGGCATGAAACGGTATGATCAATTGCATTCCAAGGGCGCAAGATGCCTGCACCGACTTGGGCTTTCGATTTGCAAGGCGTACGAGCATTAGCCCACAAGTTGTACTGTTCCTGTAAGTTACTTACTCACAATTCCAATACACCGGTCGAGCCTAACACGCAACCAGGCCAGGAACCAACGAGTATATACAGACCGCTGGCGAGGAGTGTCAGGACGCTTCGAAACAAACTTGAAGAAGCGGATGAAGCCCTTGACGACGCTTCCGTTCGACCGGAAGATATCCGTGTGCTTCTTGCAGCTGGCGAGAGTAGAGATGTACTCAACAGGCTGGAACGATCATTGCATCGCAGGCGGAGTGCGGTTGTCAAGGCGGATGATGTAGGTGGAGACGTCGTCGCGGATCTTCTCAACGACATCGACGAGGTGACAAGCAGGCTTTCCCACGCACTTGAAGCTCTGGATCATTTGGGCGGCACAGGCCGTATTCCGCACAATTTTACGGGCAGTGGCAGCGCAGGCACGCAAACACCCAGGTCTTCATCGATTTTGACGTCAAGCAGCGATGACGGAAACAAAATGAGTGCTGGATCCAGCTCTTGGTCCTTCGGCTCAAGACCTACGAGTCTGTCGCACAGGCAGAGCGTTGATAACGAGCGTGCGCCCGTCTACGGACTCGAAGACGAGAAACAAGTCGTTGCTCCTCGCACTGCATCCAGCCCACCAGTTCCTTTCGACGGCTTCAAACGAAAGTTGCCGGTTATCAGAACTGAACATCAGGCCATGCAGTTCGCATACTTTGATCCTATGTCAGTCGACATTGACAGTGCGTCCTCGTTGATACTGAGCGGACAGCCGAGTCAACACAAAGACCTCTTGCCGGCAGTACCACCTCGCTCCTCTGCTCGTGTAGCAAAGTCTCCAATCGAGAAAGCAGCTGCTCCATTGATCGCTGCGACAAAGAATCGGCAGGACATGCTGGCTCAGGAAAACAATGGTAGTATCGGGAGGTCTACCTCGCTCCGGAGTGCAACACTGCCTGCACAAGCAGCTAAAATTTCTTCTCTTTCGTCGAGCAACAGCCTAAGATTCTCGCAGAGGTCTCCATCGATAAGAACGAACAGGGATGCCCACAATGGAAGCCCACACCACCACCGTTCATCTCCAGTTGCTCCCCTCGCGGAAGAGGAAGACTCGGAACAAATACCAGCGGAAGCGCCAGGGCACCACACGACTGAGCTTCGACTCAACGAGACCCGAACTACCACTTCCTATCGTCTCATCCCGATTCGTCCTCCCGCACGAATTTTGTCTCACTCAACACCAGCAGTAAAGTCAAGATATCGCGTCGTGAACTCTGAGGAGGCAGCTCAAGGCTTGGGACCATTTGCTTTGCCAGATGCCCAGAGTCCTCTATCTTCACCCGTGTCGCCACGGAGAGCGATACGATGGGCATCAGAGCCCAAGACCAGACACGTCTCCGAACTGGGCGTCACGCGCACGCAATCGGATCAAGAGATCATCGCGGAGTCCAAGCTAAACGAAGATTTCGCCAGCGCGATCATTTCCTCCTGGAACGCTGGATTATGGGACCAAGCAAAACACAACATCGAACTCCATTTGAGTCGGTACTCCGAGAGCAGAGACGATGGATTGAATAGGAGATTACATCACATGCTGGGTGCGATTGCCAGTCTCAAAGGTGAACCCGAACAGGCACTCCTTCATTTCATTTCGGTATTCTCGTCACCTGTCGAAGAATCGTGCCAATTAGATGCCGGGCACTGCGCTGCTGCATATTGGATGGGCGACATCTACGCTCTACTCAACCGCAGAACCGAAGCTTTGCTAGCTTACTCTATCGCCTCGAGGAACCCGCTTCTCCAGGACGCCAAATGGCTGCCGATGTATCAGCAGATCCTCGCAGAAAGGGAGACATGTCGTCGCGGAGAGACAAAGACCGGCGTCAACATCGACTGGCAAGACACACAAGACGACAAGCCCAAAACCGCCGACAGCATCCTCGACCCCAAAGTCCTAGCCCGAGACGTCGCAAGATCGCTCATCCAAGCAGACACACAGCCAGTCAGCTTCAGCCGCAAACTCGACCCGAACCGAAGCAGAGCAATGGCCTTCCACGACCTCGGCCTCCAACCCGGATCCTGGCAAGACAAACACGCCCTCCCCCTCGAAGCGACAACCCTAGAACCCTCCGGCCCATGGCCCCTGCCCTTCGACCCCTTCTTCGCCCTGGGGAACGTCCAGCAACACAGACTCCTCGGCGGCCCCGAAATTGACCTCCTGCAAGCCGGCCTGTCAGCAACCAAGCTCCCTAAGAAAAGACGGCTGGGCTTCAGCTGCCCGGACCTCCGGTGGCTCATCCTCACCCTGCGCAAATGCCTCGCGAAACTCGACATGGCGTGGTCCGAGGTGATGGTCGGGCAGAGCCCCAGGTTCGTCGTCCGGTATGCCGTGTCGGAAGCCGGCGTCGTGAAGACACATCTCTTCTCCGTGCCCGTGTATCGGTTGAGTTTCAGGCCTGGCTACGGCGTGGACATTTGCTCTGATGGGATCTGTAGTTCGAGGATCAAGGCTGTTGTGCCGAAGACTGAGAGGGGAGGAGTGCACGGCGACGAAGTCAAGCGGGTCAAGAGGATGGTGCGGGAGTTTTTGGAGACTGCTGCGAAGCGGGATGAGGCGATGGAGAGTAAGGCTTCGGCTTCTTCGCCTGCCATGAGATTGATGGTTTGACACACCCTGTAGAGGGGATTGACGATGATGATGATGATGATGATGATGGGATTAATGTAATTGGACTGCGGTCACGATGTCTATTGCCATCTGACATTTGATACTTGAGCCATTCGAATATATCACAAAGGAGAGAAAC
>Ga0265780_10008102_pt1 | contig 12808 bp, 10 predicted proteins | sample P1T30metagenome_FD_192432 | JGI IMG/M metagenome (GOLD analysis project Ga0265780, IMG submission 192432) | Plant litter microbial communities from East Loma Ridge, Irvine, California - P1 T30 | ecosystem: Environmental > Terrestrial > Plant litter > Unclassified | place: USA: California...
ATATGCACCATTCACCTCAAGTTTTAAATACTGGCGGATAATTTGCGTTATCAATTATATAACAGGAATTTACCTTTGTGAGTAAACTGGTAAACTCCTTTGCTTATACTAAATAATTGCGGCAGTCTGTAGCTCCCTTATACAGACTGCCTAAATTATTAAACCTGTGCCTTGAGTTAGTGGTGCGGGTTTTTTTATGACTGATTGTAAACATAAAGAGACTTAACCGACACATTTATAGTGGTAACCTCAAAAATTATTACAGTTGAAATTCCTGCTGTACATTTGTCTCAGGTTTGAAATTAATAGGTTTGATTTGATTGATTGAAAAAAATTCTGTTCTGCCCCCAAAACAGAAAAACACAACAACACTTGCCCCCAAAAGTATGTTGTTACTAAAAAACCCTGAGTCTAACGATTCAGGGTTTTTTATTTGCATTTTGTCCCGTCCTGAAAATAGCGATACACTACTATAAAATCCATTTACCGACACATTTACCGCAGTAACCTCAAAAATTATTCTGGTTGAAAATGGTGCCGTAAGTTTGTCTCGGTTTAAGATTGATGATTGGTTACAATGTCCTGCCGCTGCCCCCAACGGCAGGACGAAAATTACAACAGAACACTTGCCCCTCAAAAGTAGGCTGTTATTAAAAAATTAGTTACAGATAGACTTGTTTCCTGTTGAGTTTTCAGGGAATTATATTCCAGGTTGCTTTTTTGTAAGAATTTCATGTTTACCTACAAAATGCTGCCGGTTACCTCAAAAATTATTCTGGTTAAAAAACCTGTAGTATGTTTGTCTCAGGTTTAAGGTTGATCATTGATCACACATTACAGCCACCTGCTGCAAGCCCCCAGCGGCAGGCTAAAGCTAAAACACAACATTAGAGAACCCTGCCGGAACCACCCGCAGGGTTTTTATTTACAATTAATGTAAGTAATATGTTGGTTAACCTACACATTATCAGGGTTTGCCTCAAAAATTATTTTGATTGAAAAACCCGCCGTACGTTTGTTTCAGAATTAAGAACATTACTAAAAGTTTTGATTGGTTATATAAATTGGTTGGTTGGTTAAAGCCCTGTCGAGAGACAGGCGAATGGCAGTAATGCCCAAAGAATTACACTACTTACTACTACTTGAAAAACCGGTGTACTTACTGCACCGGTTTTTTTATGCGCGTAAGTGATGCTTTAAGTTTACCTACAAAATACCTGTAGTAACCTCAAAAATTATTTTTGTTTAAAAACCCACCTTAGCTTTGTCTCAGGTTTGAAATTAATAGGTTTGATTGATTGATTTAATAAGCCCTGTGTTGCCCCCAAGACAGGCGGTCCGGCAGCAATGCCGGGCGACTCATACGGCATGCTATCGCCCCCACTAGTGTGCTGATGTTTTAACAAGAGGTTGTATCATTAATAATGATCAGCCTCTTGTTATTTAGTGCAGGGCAGGCTAGATGTCTTAACTCAAAATTTCGTCAATAACTGTATTTGCCTGTACAAAAAGGGCATCATAATGTGCCTTATCCCTTTCGCCTTCAAACCCTATAGTGTCATAAAGAAATTCAACTTTGGCATCGATAACACCGCAATAGTCAGATAAGCTTTTAATCATCATGTGGTTCATGTAAGTATAATTGCCTTTTGTGTTAAAAGCTTCCTTAGTTTCTCCCGTTAATGCAATCCACCTTATTTTATTTACGGGCACCTTGTTTCCTTTTCCATAGGCTAATCCGTTAGTCCAAACCCTGTCTATATACCCTTTTAAAATTGCCGGAAAAGAATACCACCAAACAGGAAAAACAATAACCAGAGTGTCAACCCCCTTTAGGCTTTCAAATAACTGCTGAACCTCTTCGGTATATTTGTAATTAATGTTATCCCATCGGGGTTCGTCTACTTCATACATAACAGGATTAAAGCCAGACCGGTATAAATCCAGTTCAGTTACCGGCAAACCTTTATCGGCGACATAACTTTTCATAGATGCTACAATGTGAGCCGTAAGTGAGTCTGTCCTGGGATGTGCCCAGATAAAATGTATTTTTTTCATGGCGTTGACTTGTTCTTTAATGAGCAGGACATACAAATTTATACGGATCAGCATGAAAGCAAAACACATTTAACGAAGTGTTATAGTAACAATTCAGGAAGATGTTGACGGCGAAAACGATTTTATAACTTGTTTACCTACACATTTATAGCGGTAACCTCAGAAATTATAATAGCTGGAAATCATGATGTAGATTTGTCTCAGGTTTGATTGATTGGTTACAAGTCCTGCTGACCCCCCGACGGCAGGCAATTTTACAAAACACATACATTTGCCCCCAAAAAAGTATGTTACTAAAAAAACCTGTGCTTAAGCAAGCGCAGGTTTTTTTATGCCCGTTATAGATGAAAGTTGCTGTTAATCGATTGATTTTTAAAAAACAAGATCAAATTTTACTTCTCACAAAACATAGTGTACTTTTAAAATAAGTTTTAAAGTCATTTTTGGTATAAAAACAAAAGTCCTGCTTCGGGGGTTGCAGGCAAACTGAAATGCATTACGTGCCCCCCACGTTTGCAGCTTTGGTCAAAAAGACCTGTGTAGTTTAATACACAGGTCTTTTTATTTGCGGTAAACAAGAGCATTTCTATTGTTTACCGACACATCTATAGCAGTAACCTCAAAAATTATAATAATTGAAATTCCTGCTGTAGATTTGTCTCAGGTTTGAAATTATTAGGTTTGATTTGATTGATTGAAAAAATTCTGTTCTGCCCCCAAAACAGAAAAACAAAACAACACTTGCCCCCAAAAGTACGTTGTTACTAAAAAACCCTGAGTCTCGCGATTCAGGGTTTTTTATTGCTTTGAATTTTGCATGTAAAACATTAATAATAAATGTTTACCGACACATTTGTAGTGGTAACCTCAAAAATTATTCTAGTTGAAAATTCCGCCCTAGGTTTGTCTCAGGTTTGATTGATTGGTTACAAGTCCTGCCGGGCCCCCACGGTAGGCAAATTTTACAAAACACACACTTGCCCCCAAAAGTATGTAGTTATTAAAAAACCCTGAGTCCAGCGATTCAGGGTTTTTTAATTAATTGCCGCAGTACTATTAATTCCCTGCGGGAAATTTTCTATTCTATAAATATATAATCGCTAACGCGATATTTTTTGCTTTTGTTTCCCAGAGAAAATCAATGTTGGTAGCATCAATTGATACCAATGTCCTATTGCCCGTTAGGGAATCAATATGGGCTGTTGAAGAATAGATGTTTACCGACACATTTATAGCGGTTACCTCAAAAATTGTTCTAGTTGAAAATTGTACCGTAGGTTTGTCTCAGGTTTGATTGATTGGTTACAAGTCCTGCTAGCCCCCGATGGCAGGCAAATTTTACAAAACACACACTTGCCCCAAAAGTATGTAGTTATTAAAAAACCCTGTGTTTAGCAATACAGGGTTTTTTAATGCCTGATATTTTTGGTTTATACGATTTAAAATGGATAATTTATATTGTTTACCGACACATTTATAGCAGTAACCTCAAAAATTATTCTAGTTGAAATTCCTGCTGTAGATTTGTCTCAGGTTTGAAATTAATAGGTTTGATTTGATTGAAAAAAAATTCTGTTCTGCCCCCAAAACAGAAAAACACAACAACACTTGCCCCCAAAAGTATGTTGTTACTAAAAAACCCTGAGTCTCGCGATTCAGGGTTTTTTATTTTTCGTTTACCGACACATATTCGGGTTTTACCTCAAAAATTATAATAGCATATAATTCTGCAATAGCTTTACGGTAAGTTTAAGTTATTTAAGAAATCTGTAAGGAGATTTCTTAGCAAGTCCTGCACAACCTGTAGGCAATTTATAGTAAACATTGCGCTTTTAAGCAGAATGTATTTCTTTTTCACACTTAAAGCCCGTGCCCAGCACAGGCTTTTTTATTTAATGGCTATACCAGTTTTTTTAACCGGATTACCATACCCAGGTGCATACCTTCATGCTGGTTGTTAAAAGCAATACCATCCTCGGTGGATGCAAGGTCAAAACCCATTTCGGTTTTGCGGGCATTGTATGTTGTAAAAATACCATTGCGGTAATCTTCTTCTGTTTTTTGAATGGTAGAGAAAAGAAGGCTTTTCATTTCGTCTATTTCTTCCTGAGTCGCATTACGTTCGGGCTTCGTACCTCTCATATAAAGGGCAATCATGTCTTCGCTGATCATAGGCGCAAGCCCGGACCCTTTATATACTAGTAGTTGCTGTGAAACTATAATGTGGCCAATGTGCCATATTAAATTGTTATTCCATCCTTGGGGTATGGTGTTTAACTGTTCCGGCGTATAGTTGTTTAATAGTTTAGCATATATGTCGCGACTAGTACGGGCAATTTTAAATTCGGTTTCCACTAGTTAGTTTGTGTTGAGACAATGAAATTAATTTTTTTAGTTGCTGCATCTGTTAAAAGCACAAATTAGTTATTCAGGGTTTTTAAACATAAAAATTAAAATCGTTCAATTGATGGCGAAATTTTACTTTTGTAGTATGAAAGCAATATTTTACCTGAAAACCTGCGATACGTGCAGGAAGATACTAAAATCGTTACCTACAACAGAAGGCTTTACGTTTCGCGAGATAAAATCAGAAGCTATTACTCTACAGGAACTGGAAGAAATGAAACGCCTTGCCGGAAGTTATGAAGCACTTTTTAGCCGCAAAGCAACCCTGTACAAAGAGCGCGGACTGAAAGATGCAACGCTTACCGAAGGTGATTATAAAAACCTTATCCTGGAGCATTATACTTTTTTAAGCCGCCCTGTAATAGTTGATGGTAATACAATATTTGTTGGCAACAGCAAACCTGTTGTAGAGGCTGCTATTGCGCATTTGAGTTAAAAACTAATGAGAATTAATTCAGACACCCCCCCTAATGCCTCTCAATAGGGGTTAGGGGGGGTATTAGTGTATAATACTGCCAACTATTTGCTGGCGGCAGCAAACCATTCTTCCAGCACAGGAAAAATAATATTCGATACTTTTAATATCGGGTAAAAAAACATCGATTCGTCCAGTGTTTTCTTTTCGGCGATAAAGTTGTTATGGTTTATTTTTACGAAGAAAGTAAGCAGTACACTTAGTATAAGTATCGTTCTTAATAGGCCTAAAACGGCACCCATTATACGGTTTACCAGCCCAAGTCCGGAGAAATCGGCAATTTTGGTCATAAATTTTGCCAGCAGGGTTATAGCAACCACTACCGCAATAAAAGTGATTATAAAAGACACTACAGCTGCCGTTTTAGGATCTTCGGGCAAATGCCCATCAAAAAAACCTCCTACAACACCGGAGAATTTAATAGCGATATAAATACCAAGCAGCAGCGATACCAGCGATGCCAGTTCTACAAAAAGCCCTTTGCGTACGCCGTTAAAAACGCCATACCCAAGTATGCAGCATAAAATAATGTCTAAACCCGTCATGCGGCAAAGATACTATTGTGTGCACACAAACCAAAAGGGTCACGGGCATTAAATTTCAACTCACTATCTTTGCTTTTTTTAAAACATAAAAATGTCAAGAGACGAACAATTAAAATTACGCTGGGAACAGCTTGTCACTATACTGTCTGATAAATTTGCCGATGGCGATACCTTAGACCTTGATGCCATAATTTACCTTATTGGGGTGCAGGAACTGGGCCAGTTCAACAAAAAATTCAAAAAAGACGAAAAAGTAAACCTTATGCATATTGCTATCTGCCGCCTTCTGGAGCCATTTGGTTATTATGAATTCGAGTATTTTGATGAAGAAGGATGGCCGCACTTTACTGTTAAGGAAGAACTTCCTCCGCTTAAGGCAGGAGAGCAGAGCATATTGATGAAAGGCGCTATAGTTGACTACTTCCTTGAAAAAGGGCTTATTAAATAAGCCGCGTAGATAGAAAAACTGCTATTTGCAGAAAACAAAAATCCCCACGACAGCGTGGGGATTTTCTGTTTTTATAAGGGTTGGGTATTATACAACACCCTGAGCCAGCATGGCATCGGCTACTTTTACAAATCCGGCAATGTTAGCGCCTTTTACATAATCGGTATAACCGCTATCGTCTTTACCATAGGTAATACACGCTGTGTGAATAGCCGTCATAATATCTTTAAGCCTTTGGTCTACTTCTTCACGCGTCCAGCTAAGGCGCAGTGAGTTTTGAGACATTTCAAGGCCTGATGTTGCCACACCACCTGCATTTGATGCCTTGCCCGGTGCAAATAATGTTTTAGCCTTCTGGAACTCTATAACGGCCTCCGGTGTACATGGCATGTTAGCGCCTTCTGCAACACAAATACATCCGGCTGCTAAAAGCTGTTTTGCCTCGTCGCCGTTAAGTTCGTTCTGGGTTGCACATGGCAATGCGATATCGCATTTTACTTCCCATGGTTTTCTGCCCTCTACATATTTAGCTTTAGGGTATTTTTTAGCATACTCGCTAATCCTGCCGTATTGTACGTTTTTAAGATCCATTACAAAAGCAAGCTTATCGGCATCAATACCTTCTTCGTCATAAATATATCCGGCAGAATCAGAAAAAGTAACCACTTTACCACCAAGTTCAATAGCTTTTTCGGCAGCATACTGCGCTACGTTTCCTGAACCGGAAACCACAACCGTTTTACCTTTAAAACTTTCATTTTTGGTTTCCAGCATACTTTGTGCAAAATAAACACAACCATAGCCTGTAGCTTCAGGGCGTATAAGCGACCCGCCAAAGCTCATGCCTTTTCCGGTAAGTACGCCTGTAAACTCGTTTCTTATTCTTTTATACTGTCCAAAAAGGTAACCCACCTCACGGCCTCCTACGCCAATATCGCCTGCAGGAACATCAGTATCAGGTCCTATGTGTTTGCACAGTTCTGTCATAAAGCTTTGGCAGAAACGCATAATTTCGTTGTCGCTTTTTCCTTTAGGGTCAAAGTCAGATCCTCCTTTGCCGCCACCCATTGGCAGGGTAGTAAGGCTGTTTTTAAAGGTTTGCTCGAAAGCAAGGAACTTAAGGATACTAAGATTTACCGACGGGTGAAAACGAAGCCCGCCTTTGTATGGGCCAATTGCCGAATTCATCTGAATCCTGTAACCCCTGTTTACCTGTGTATTGCCTTTATCATCAAACCAGGCAACGCGAAACATGATAACCCTTTCGGCTTCTACCATGCGCTCTAATAGCATTTTATTCTTGTATTTTGAATTGTCTTCAATAAACGGAATTACGGTTTCGGCAACCTCGTGTACTGCCTGTAAAAACTCCGGTTCATTGGGGTTTTTTTTAGTAACAATGTCCATAAAAGACTGTAAGCTATTTGTCATGTTGTTAAGGTTTTAGTGTTTAAGAAAACGTTTTCGTAAATTTCGGCAAATATACATTTTTATTCAAATGTTAAATATTTTTAAAGGCTTATTTGCAAGCGGTTTTTGATTTATTATAAAGAATGTATAAATAAAAAAGCGCAGATAACACATTTTGTAACCGCCTTTGCATTTTATCTTTCTGTATAGAAATGTAAATCTGCAAAAAACGGATCAAAATTGCATTATCTGCGCTGCTAAATATATCTTAAATCTAAAAGGTTTTTGTGTTATTCAAAAGCCTGCTCAATATCTTTAAGCAAATCGTCAATATCTTCTACGCCAACACTAAGGCGAACTAAATCGTCTGTAATGCCAATTTCTTTACGCTTAGGCTCCGGTATAGAAGCGTGCGTCATAAGAGCTGGGTGGTTGGCTAGTGATTCTACACCGCCAAGCGACTCTGCAAGGGTAAATACCTTTACATTTTCAAGAAATGCAATAGCATCTGCCTTAGCACCACTTTTAAAGGTAAACGATACCATACCGCCGTACTGGCCATTCATTTGTTTTTTAGCAACTTCATGATTGTTATGGCTTTCAAGTCCCGGATAATACACCTTTTCTACTTTAGGATGGTTAACCAGGTATTCGGCAACTTTTTGTCCGTTTTCGCTGTGGCGCTGCACGCGCAGGTGAAGTGTTTTAATGCCCCTTAGCACAAGGTAAGAATCCTGAGGGCCAAGTGTTGCACCTGTAGCAAACTGTAAAAAGTGCATTTTATCGCCCAGTTCTGCATCTTTCATGATAAGCGCACCGGCAATAACATCGCTGTGTCCGCCAAGGTATTTTGTAGCAGAATGCATAACAATATCGGCACCAAGGTCTATAGGGCGCTGTAGGTATGGTGTGGCGAAAGTGTTATCTACAGCAAAAAGCAGGTTTTTGGCTTTAGTGATTTTTCCAATAGCTTCAATATCTACCACTTTCATAAGTGGGTTAGTAGGTGTTTCTACCCAAACCAGCTTAGTGTTTTCGTTTATAAGCGACTGGAATTTGTCAAGGTCGTTCATGTCCACAAAGTGGAATTTTATACCCATGTCCTGGTAAATGCGGGTAAACATACGGTATGTGCCTCCGTAAAGGTCGTCCATAGCAATAACCTCATCGTTAGGTTTAAGCAGTTTCATAACGCAATCGGTAGCTGCAAGTCCAGATGAAAATGCAAGTCCGCGTGCACCGTTTTCAATGCTTGCAAGGGCATCTTCAAGGGCAGTACGTGTAGGGTTTGCACCACGGCTGTATTCGTACCCATTTATAAGTACGCCGGGGCTTTTCTGAGCGAAGGTAGATGTTTGGAAAACCGGCGGCATTACTGCGCCTGTGTGCTCTTCATGGTGCTGGCCTCCGTGTATGGCTTTTGTGTTAAATTTCATATAATCGTGTGTTCGTTCTCATTAATTTTAGGCAAATTTACTGTAATTTAATTTTCCGCCCATGCGGAAAAGCGTGTTTTACACAACAATAACACTTATACCATGAAACAACTGCTAACCTTAGCCCTTGCCTGCACGCTGCTTACGGCCTGTAAAAAGGATACCGAAAAGACAACTGTAACCACTGCAGAGACCACACTGGAAGAAACGCCTATGCTGGGTTTTGAAAGTAAAGAGTACAATAAAAAAACGTCCCTGCCATGCAAAGGCGACGTGTGCACGTACGTGTCTATAAGTGTGCCGGAGGCTAAAGGCGTAGAGGGGGTAAGCGACAGCATTAACCATGAGGTGTTTAAAGTAACCAGGAGCATAGTGTACTTTGGTGAAAAACCAACGACTGCTAAAAGCTACAGCGAACTTATGGATTCTTTTGTAGGATCTTATGACGAGCTTGCTAAAAAATATCCTGCCGATGCTATGCCATGGGAAGCTAAAATTAAAGCAACTATAGATTACCAAAGCGACAGTATTATAAACATAAAACTTAATAACTATATGTTTACCGGTGGTGCTCATGGTTATGAAGGCAATCGTTCGCTACTTTTTAATGCTAAAACAGGCAGGACACTTACATATGATAACATTCTGCACGATAAAAAGGCTTTTACGGCATTCGCCGAAAAGAAATTCCGTGCGAAATTTAAAATTCCGGCAGGCAAGTCTATCAATGCCACCGGATTATTTTTTGAGAACGATAAATTTATCCTTCCGCAAAATATTTTTTACAAAGAAAATGGACTGCTACTTTACTACAACAGCGTAGAGATTGGCTCTTTTGCCGATGGCCCAAAAGAACTGTTACTACCCTATACAGAAATTGAAGAGTTTTTAAAAGTGAAGTAGTTGCCTGTTGATAGCTTTCCAGAAAGCAGTCATGATATAAAAATGCATCTTATTTCTCCTTTTTTACAGGCATTTATACAAAAAACACAATAATGGCGTTTTAGCTTATATTTGTGCAAATAATTGCTTTTAATGAAAAAGGTTTTCTCTTTATACTTCTTCTTACTTTCGGTTACTTTTTTTGGGCAGAATCAGCCCTGGAGAAGTTTTTATTCTTATAACGATGTGGTAGATCTTGCCCAGTCGCCAAGCAGGGTTTTTTCTGCGGGCAGTACTGCGCTGTTCGAAAAAAACCTTGGTACAAACGAGTTAAAAACAATTACATCTGTAGATGGGGTTAAGGTAGAAACCATAACGGCTATAATGCACAGCCCTACGTTTAACCGTACAGTTATAGGTAACCAAAATGGGTTAATTATTATAATAAACGGCGATGGGAGTATTTTAAACAGAATAGGAATAGTACAGGAAAGTACTATTGCAGCGACTAAAAAACGTGTTAACAATATTTACGAATACAATGGCAAAGCCTACATAGGCTGCGATTTTGGTATATCAGTTTTAGATCTTGCTACTCTTGAGTTTAACGACACATATTATTTGGGGCCAAACGGTTCCGAAATTTCGGTTCTTCAAACAGCCATACTTAACGGTACTATTTATGCTGCCTGTGGCAATAATGGTATTAGGCTAGCCGCACTTAGCAACCCAAACCTTAATGATTTTAGTAACTGGAGCCTGGGTATTGGCGGTAACTGGTCTGGTGTAGTAGCTTTTGCCGGTTCTCTTTTTGCGGCGAGCGATAACGGGCTGTACCGTTTTACAGATCAGCAGCAAACATTTGTTATGATGCCATCGGCAATTGTAGATGTAAGTGAGGCGAACGGCTTTTTAGTGGTTACCAGCGCTAAGCGTGTAACCGTTTACAACGAACAGCTTGTGCAAACAGCACAAATTAATGTTATACCGTTACCAGAGGCAGAAGATGCAATTTTTAGCTGTGCTACAGTTGTGGCGCAAACATTATTTGTAGGCACAGTAGATAATGGCACATTTTCAGCAGGCTTTAACAGCCTTAATTTTGAAAACATAACCCCTAATGGCCCATCGCGAAGTAATATATTTTCTATAAAAAAAGCTACAGGTGCATTATGGGCAGTATATGGAGATTATAGTTCAGTTTATAATCCATATCCGCTGGAATATTATGGAGTTAGTAAATTTACAGATAAAGGATGGAGCACTATACCCAACGATAAGCTTTTTAATGCTGCATCTATATCAGACATCGTTGTTAGCCCTACAAACGAAAATCTTGTTTATGTATCATCTTTTCATGAAGGACTTATAAAAATAGAGAATGATGAGCCAATTGCACAATATACATATCAGCCAGTTATTCAAAACGGACCTGAATCTTTAGTAGATCCGGAAGTTCCTTCGGCCAAAAGTGTAAGGATAAACAGCCTTGCCTTTGATAAAACAGGGAATTTGTGGATGACAAATGCAAGAATAGAAAAAGCCATTAAATCGCTAAAAGCCGGTGGCGGGTGGAGTTCTTATAACGTAAAAGATGTGCTTACTGAACCTTTTGAAAATGATTACGGCAAGATGGCCATAGATAAGAATGGTACAAAATGGATTCCCAGCACTTATGGGGGTGTGATAGCATTTAATGAATCGGGAAATCCGCAGTTTAAGGTAATTGGTGAAGGAGATAAAGGCAATCTGCCAACATCTAATACAAAGTGTGTAGCTATAGATAATAATAACCGTTTGTGGATAGGCACTGCAAAAGGACTACGCGTTTTACAGGGTATAGATCGTTTTAATACAGAAATCAACCTTACAACAAATGCTATCATTATTCTTGAAGATGGCTTGGCACAAGAGCTTATGTATGAACAGAGCATTATTGATATTGCTGTAGATGGCGGTAATAATAAATGGATAGGTACGGGTGGTGCAGGTGCATTTTTAGTGTCTCCTGACGGACAGCAAACATTATTTCATTTTACAAAAGAAAATTCTCCACTACCAAGCAACACAATAAACGACATAGAGATTGATAATGCTACAGGAGAAGTTTTCTTTGCTACAGATAAAGGTATGGTATCTTACAGGGGTACATCTACAGAAGCATCTGATGATCTTAGTAAAGTATATGTTTTTCCAAATCCGGTGCGCCCCACTTTTGAGGGCAATGTAAATATTAGCGGCCTACTGGATAAAGCTAATGTTAAAATTACCGATATTGAAGGTAATCTGGTTTATGAAACTACAACTGAAGGCGGTACCGTACTTTGGGACACCCGGGCTTTTGGTAAATATAAAGTGGCATCTGGGGTATATATGATATTTATATCATCTGAAGACGGAACTAAAACTAAGGTTAAAAAAGTAATGATTATACGATAATTACAACAGGGCAATTGCCGTATCATTAATAATAATAAAATGCTCGTAAAGACAAAGGCAATAGTATTGAGCGCATTGCGTTATCAGGAAAAAAGCCTGATAGTAAAATGTTTTACCGAATCAGACGGGCTTAAGTCGTATTATGTAAGAGATGCATTTACTTCAAAAAAAAGCAGCCAGAAAACAGTGTATTTCCGGCCGCTTAACATACTTGAGATAGAGGCATCCCATAAAAATAAAGGCACACTTGAATATTTTAAAGAGGTGCGTATGGCGCATCCTTACTTTTCTATAAATACTGATATTACCAAGACTACGATTGCTATTTTTATATCAGAAATGCTTCATCACTGCATTCAGGAGGAAGAGAGGAATCAAAGTCTCTATTCATTTCTTGAAACAGCACTGCTTTGGCTGGACAGCCATGACGGTGCAGTAAATTTTCATTTAATATTACTGTTGGAAATTACTAAATTTTTGGGATTTTATCCTGACGGATCAAATGAAGAGCATTCTTTTTTTGAAATGACCAATGGCGTTTTTGTACGCTATGCATCGTTAAGCTGCCTTACTGCAGAAGAAACACAGTTGTTACGAAGGCTACTACCTTTAAAATTTGATAACAGCACCAAAGCCTTTCATGTTACCGAAAGGCAGGCACTGTTAAAAATTCTACTTGATTATTATGCCTTTCACCTGGATGGTTTTA
>Ga0265780_10008103_pt1 | contig 12806 bp, 11 predicted proteins | sample P1T30metagenome_FD_192432 | JGI IMG/M metagenome (GOLD analysis project Ga0265780, IMG submission 192432) | Plant litter microbial communities from East Loma Ridge, Irvine, California - P1 T30 | ecosystem: Environmental > Terrestrial > Plant litter > Unclassified | place: USA: California...
CTGCGCTACGAGATCTCGATCACGACCGGCCAGAGCGGCGGCTTCCTGGGTAACCTGATCAACAGCCAGACCAGCGGCGAGGGCATGGTGCTCCGCTTCTCGGGCAAAGGCAAAGTCTACGTATGTTCGCGCAACCGGATGGCATTCAAAGCCTGGATGCAGGCTCCGGCGCGCTAAAAAGGAGAAACGAATATGTCAGTCAATCTGCAAAAGGGCCAGAAGATCTCGCTGGACAAGGAAGCCGGCGGCGGCCTGTCGAAAGTGACCATGGGCCTGGGCTGGGACGTGGCGAAATCGAAGGGCTTCTTCGGCTTCGGCGGCGGCGCCGGCCAGCCGGTCGACCTCGACGCCTCGGTGGTGATGTTCGACGAATCGAACCGCCCGATCGACGTGGTGTGGTTCCGCCAGCTCAAGAGCAAGGACGGCAGCATCACCCACACCGGCGACAACCGCACCGGCGCGGGTGACGGCGACGACGAGCAGATCGTGGTCGAACTGAACCGCATTCCGGAACAAGTGAAGGCGCTGGTGTTCACCGTGAACAGCTTCACCGGCCAGAACTTCTCGACCGTCGAGAATGCCTACTGCCGCCTGATCAACGCCGGCAACAACCAGGAAGTCGCACGCTTCAACCTGTCGGTGCAGGGCACGCACACGGCTCAGATCATGGCCAAGCTGTATCGCCATAATGGCGAGTGGAAGATGCATGCGATCGGCGAGAACGGGTCGGGTCGCACGTTCGATGATTTGATGCCGCTGATTACGCCGCATCTGTAATACGAAGCCGGGCTTGCCCGGCTTTTTTCATGGTCTACAACGGCAGCCAGACGGTGAAGGTGCAGCCGGAGCCCGTTCCTTCGCTGTGGGCTTGTACCTCGCCACCATGCAGCGTTACCAGCGTGCGCACCAGGGCGAGGCCGATCCCGAGCCCACCCTGCGAGCGGTCCGGCGTGCGTTCGGCCTGCGTGAACAGGTCGAACACGTGCGGCAGCAGGGCGGCGTCGATGCCGATGCCGTCGTCGACGATGCAGAAGCGCACCCGGGCGCCATCCAGGCTCACGCGCAGCGTGATGGTGCCGCCGCGCGGCGTGTACTTGGCGGCGTTGTTGAGCAGGTTGGTCAGCACCTGCACCAGGCGGGTGACATCGACGTCGACCTGCGTGCCTTCCACCTCCGGTGCCACCTCGGCTGCGAAAGCGTGGCCGTGCGTGTCCATCAGGGGCCGCGACTGCTCCACCGCGCTGTCCACCAGCGTCTTCACCGCCACCCGGCGCCGCTCCAGCTTGACCAGGCCGCGCGTCACGCGCGAGACGTCCAGCAGGTCGTTCACGAGCGACGTCATGTGCTTCACCTGGCGTCCGATCACTTCGCTCGAGCGGCGCACGTGTTCGGGGCTGCTCGATATGCGCAGCACGTCGGCGGCGGCGGCAATCGGCGCCAGCGGGTTGCGCAGCTCGTGCGCCAGCATGGCGAGGAATTCGTCCTTGCGGCGGTCCTGCTCGCGCAGCGAGTCGACCAGGCGCGCGTTCTCGAAGCCATTGGTGGCGATCGCGCCCAGCTGCACCAGAATTGCTTCATCGTCTTCGCTGAAGCCGCCCGGCTTGTCCCAGGCTTCGAGGATGCCGATCTGGCGTCCGGTGCGGCTGACCAGCGGCACCGACAACCATTCCGCGTCAAGTCCGACACCGGGCGGCGGCGCCGGCGCCGGTCCCACGCCGAGCGTGATGCGCGCATGCTCGACGCCGATGATGGCGCTGACCTCGCGCACCAGCGCATGGCGGATCTCGGCGGCCGACAGCAGGGTATGCAGGGCGCGGGTGGCGCCGGCGACCTTGGTCAGCAGGGCGGCCTGGCGCTGTTCGCGGTCCAGGCGCTCGGCCAGCTCGGCCTGTGCCATGACGATGTCGTGGATGTCGCGGTTGGCGCCGATCCACTCGCGCACCGCGCCATCGTCGCCCAGGATCGGTACGCCTTTCACCGCGGTCCAGCGGTATTCGCCATCGTGCCGGCGCAGGCGGTATTCGGTTTCGTAGACGCCGCCCCCTTCGGCTGCCTTGGCGAAGGCGGCTGCGGTGCGCTCGCGGTCTTCGGGATGAATGGCGTCCAGCCAGCCGTGCTGTTTGACGGCGTCGAAGTCCTGGCCGGTGAAGGCGGTCCAGCTCGACGATTCCTCGAAGATGCCGCCATCGGCGACGACGCTCCACACCACTTGCGAGGTCGCCATCACCAGCGAGCGGAATCGCTCTTCGCGCACGCGCAGCGCGGCCTCGGCCTCGATCCGGTCGCTGATGTCCTCGTGCATCAGCATGACTTCGAGGATGCGGCCGTCCGCATCCTTGATCGGGTGGGCGCGCGCGGTCACGCAGCGCTTGCGGCTGGACGCGCCGAGGGCGCCGACGTCGTAGTGGATGGCGGGGATCTCTACCCCCTCGCCAGCCATGGCGCGGCGCAGGTAGCCGGTCACGCCGTGGCGCTGCAATTGCGGATCGTCGAGCACGTTGTAGCCGCCGCCCAGCACCATGGCATACAGCGCGCTGCCTTCGTGGATCTGCCATAGGTCTTGCCAAGCCTGGTTGACGCGCAAGGTGAAGCCGCGCGGATCCAGTATCTGGATGCTCACCGGCGCCTGCTCGAACAGTTCGCGAAAGCGGACTTCAGACGTGGCGTGCGGGGCCGCGGGCGTGGCTGGATGGTCTGGCGATGTCATGGGCAGGAGATAGGAGGCGCGGGGGTCGCCTGGGGCTGCCGCATCATGTCACAGAATCAATATTTATGTCGCTCACCCAAGCTGCATGGAATGCAAGCATGGATTGACGGCGCCCGGATTCACGCGTACTGTATTACTCAATTAATACACATATACGCCATGGTCCTCCACACCAACCAGCTATTTTCCATCGTGACCGGCTCTTCCGAGCCGATCTACCGCCAACTGGTCGAGCAGGTCCGGCGCCTGGTCGCCGGCGGCCAGCTGGCGGCCGGCGCCGAGCTGCCCTCGGTGCGCGAGGTCGCGTCGATGCTTGCCGTCAACCCCATGACCGTGTCCAAAGCCTATAGCCTGCTGGAGGCGGAAGGCCTGCTGGCGCGGCGCCGCGGCCTGGGGATGGTGGTGGCCGAGCAGCCGCAGGCGCAGGGGAGCAGCCGCGAGCGCGCCGAACTGCTGCGGCCGACCCTCGAGCGCGCCGCCAGGGAGGCGCGCGAGCTGGAACTGGACCATGCCACCGTCCTTGCACTTTTCACCCACATCCTGAAGGAACCATCGTGACCGCACCCATCATCCAGATGCGCGATGTCGCCAAATACTTTGGCGGCGCCATCGTCCTGAGCAGCCTCGACTGGGAGGTCCGCCAGGGCCAGGTCATCGGCCTGCTGGGCCGCAACGGCGCCGGCAAATCGACACTCATGGAATGCCTGCTCGGCCTGCGCGAGCTGGACGGCGGCAGCGTGCGCCTGTTCGGCGAGGACGTGGCCGCGCTGTCGGACGCCACCCGCGCCCGCATCGGCTACGTGCCGCAGAAGTCGAACCTGTTCGAGTGGATGACGCCGCTGCAGCTGCTCGACTACTTCAAGGCCATGTACCCACGCTGGAACACGGTGAAGGTCGAGGCCCTGCTGGAGCGCTGGGGTTTCGACGCGCTGATGTTGAACAAGCCGATCGGCCGCCTGTCCGGCGGCGAGCAGCAGCGCCTGTCGATCATCCGCGCGCTGGCGCATGATCCGGAACTGCTGGTGCTGGATGAGCCCGTATCCGCGCTGGATCCGGCCGGTCGCCGGGCATTTCTCGCCGAACTGGTGGACGGCGTGATCGAGCGCGGCACCACGGTGGTGTTCTCGACCCACATCCTGACCGACCTGGAGCGGGTGGCGCTGGACGTCGCCTTCCTGAAGGGCGGCCGCATCGCGCTGCAAGGCCCGCTCGACGAGCTGCTGGAAGGGGCGCGCAACACGCTCGACGGCCGCCGCGCGGAGCCGGTCAGCCTGGAAGACCTGTTCATCGAGGTGACGCAATGAAGTCGCGGCTGCAGGATTACCGCTTGTTGTGGGGCGCTGCGGTTTCACATGGCAATCCCTTCAACAGCCCGATCGTGCGCTTCGGCGGGGCGTTCATCCTGCTGCTGGCGATGGCGGTGCAGTGGAAACGCCAGGGGGTGGGCGGGGCTCTGGCCTGGGCCTGGGGCTTCCTCTGCATCATGCTGCTGCTGAACTGGGCCTATCGCTTCGTTCCGGGCGCGGTCAAGCTGGCCGCGCCGGCCAACGCGAAACTGGTGCCGCGCATGCGCGGACGGCTGGCCGAGCTGTTCTGTCTGGTCTGGTTTGTCGGAACCGCCGGCATCGTGCTGGCGTCATTCAGCGAAGGCGCGCCCGGACTGATGCTGCTCTGGTGCGTCGCCATCACCCTCGGCAGCGCCCTGGCCGCGGCCGGACATCCGGCCGGCCTGCCGGTGCTGCTTGCGGTGGTGTTCATCCCGCTCTCCGTCAAGCGATTCCTGCCAGCGCTGGGCGGCATGCTGTCCCATCCGGCCAGCCTGGCCTTGGCCCTGCTGCTGTCGGCCGGCCTGGCCGCATGCGTGGCGCGGCTGATCTTTCCCGCGGCGGGCGAGCGCCATTGGCGCATGGTGGGCCGGCGCGCACGCATGATGGACACCGCCGTCAATCCCGGCATCCAGCGCGATCGCTTCCCCGGCCTGCGCAGCCGGCGCTGGTATGCGAACACGCTGCGCCGCGACAGCGCGCACCGCGACAGCCGCCGTTTGATAATGCATGCGCTGGGGAGTTCGCACCACGTCGACGAACTGGCGCTGGGCCTGGGCATGCTGTCGGTGGTGGTATTTGTCATCGGCACCTTCATCGGCTGGCAGGTCGGCGAGGAGATCATCGGCGGGATCGGCTGGCTGATCGCCTGCAGCCTGCTCGCCGTGCCGTTCGCCATCAGTCTGCGCCTGGCCCAGGTGCTCACCGCTTATACCGGCGAACAGGCGCTGGTGCGCCTGGCCCCGGCGATGCCGTCCACGGCGCCGGCCTTCAATCGCCACTTCGCGCTGGCCCTGCTGCGCGGCAGCGTCAAGGGCTGGGCGCTGGCTTCCTGTGTCGCCCTGGCTATCGCCGCCATCGGGGGCACCGCGAATGACAAGCTGGTGAACCTGGCCTGCGCCTGCTGCCTGCTGCTGCCGATGGTGGCGGCGCCGCTGCGCAACTATGCGGCGCGCAAGGCGGCCTCGCCGATGCTGCCGATCGTGCTGCTGCTGGCCTCGATCTTCGTCAGCGTGGTCCTCGGCTTCTGCGCCAGCCCGGTGTTCGGCACGCCGGTGCTGCCGGTCGCCGCGCTGCTGAGCATCGGCGTCGCCGGGTTGGCCGTCGTGCGCGGTCTGCGGCTGATGGAGCGCGCGCCGTTCGCCTTCCCGGCGGCGCGCATGGACTGACCGTGATTCAGGCTGCCGCCGCAGTGGCAGCGGGCTTGCGGCCCAGCACCAGGAAGCCGAAGGCGGTCGCGAACACGTACATGCTGACCGAATAGATCGCCGCCGGCAGCATCAGCTGGAAGTCGTCCAGCACCGACAGCGCGACGAAAATCGCCAGGGTCGAATTGTGGATCCCGATCTCGTAGCCGATCGCGATCGCGTTGGACCGGTCCAGTCCCAGCATGCGCGGCACATAGTAGCCCAGGCCCAGGCTGGCGACGTTGAACAGGATGACGGCCAGGCCGATCGAGGCGAAGGAGGTCGTGATCGCATCCCACTCCTTGGCGATGGCGACAACCGCAAGCGCCGCCAGCACCGCCATCGAGAAGCGCTTCATCGGCGTGTCCATGCGCGCCGCAAACCCCGGGGCGCGGTGCTTCACGAACATGCCGATCGCCACCGGGATCAGCACGATGACGATCACCTCGACCACCTTGGCGGTCTGCATCGGCACCACCTGGCCGCTTTTTGCAAACGTGTCGATCGCGAAGTTGGCGATCAGGGGCAGGCTGACGATCGACAGCATCGTGTTGATCGCGGTGAGCGAGATGTTCATCGCCACGTTGCCGCCAAATAGATGGCTGAACAGGTTGGCCGAGACCCCGCCCGGCGAGGCCGCCAGCAGCATCAGGCCGACCGCGTACACCGGCGCCACCCCCAGCACCACGATCAGGCCGTAGCAGATCGCCGGCAGCACCAGCGCCTGCAGCACCAATGCGAGGACGACGGCCTTCGGATGGCCGAGCAGGCGGCGGAAGTCGCCGAGGGTGAGGGACAGGCCCAGGCCGAACATGATCAGCGCCAGCGCGGCGATCAGGAGGGTGGGGAGGAGGAGGATGAAATCGTTCATGCGTGTGTCTCCGCTATTTTGTCGTTGTCGTTCCAGGAAGCGGCCGGCGCGGCATTCTGTGCGCCGCTGGCGGCCGTCTGTACAGTGTAGTGCAGCCGCCGGCCGGCAGGATAAAAACCAGCCGGCCGCCGCCCGCCAGCTTCAGGAAAGGCCAAGCTGTTGCGACAGCGCGGCGATCCGCGCGCGCCAGTGCTGTTGCAGCGCCGGCTTCTGGTGGCGCTGCTTGCGCGCCAGGTCTTCGTCCAGGCGCTGCTCCAGGTCGCACAGCTCGGCCAGCAGCGCCTCCTGGCCCCCGGCCCGTGCCGCCGCAGGCGCGACGATCGGGCGCGCCGCCGCCTGCTCCGTCGCGGCGCGTTCGCCCAGGCGCGCAAAGGCGTCCGCCGCATCCTGCCACTGCTCCAGCCGCCCCTCGTGCACCACCCAGAACCGGTTGCAGGCCCGCTCGACCAGCTCGCGGTCGTGCGAGACCAGCAGGCAGCCGCCTTCGAAGGCCAGCAGCGCGTCGGCCAGTTCCTCCTTGCCGTCGAGGTCGAGGTGGTTGGTCGGTTCGTCGAGCAGCAGCAGGTGGTGGCTGGCCAGCGACAGGGCCAGGAACAGCAGGCGCGCACGCTCGCCGCCGCTCAGGGTGTCGACACGCTGGCCGTGGCGGGCATACGGGAAGCCCGCTGCGATCAGCGCCTGGCGCAAGGCGGCGTCGCTGCGCGCTTCGGCGCGCGCGAACGGCGCCAGCGCATCGGCCAGCGTGGCTTCGCCCTCCAGCTGGCGCAGGCCCTGGTCGTAGTAGCCGACGCCGGCCGCGCGGTGCAGCTTCAGGCCCGGCTCCGTGCGCTCCTCGCGGTGCGCGGTCCAGCACTGGCGCAATAGCGAGGATTTGCCGGCGCCGTTGGCGCCCAGCAGGGCGACACGCTCGCCGGCGCGCAGCCTGGCCTGGGCGACGGCGAACAGCGGAGGCAGGCCTGGCGCCGCGCGCACCGCCAGGTCATCGAGCACCAGCAGGCCGTCGGCGGCGAGCGCGCGTCCGCGCAGGGCCAGGCGCCAGGGCGGGCCCTGCGTGACGAAGGACTGTTCCTCCTTCAGCCGATCGACGCGCTTCTGCATGGTCTTGGCCTTGCGCGCCAGGTCTTCGTTGTCGTAGGTCCTGCCCCAGATGGCAAGCCGCTGGCTGCTGGCGGCGAGACGGTCGATCTCCTTCTGTTCGGCCGCATGGCGGGCGGCGGCGGCGCGGTCCTGTTCGGACAGCGCGGCGCGCGCGGCGCTGCAGGGCAGGTCGAAGTCGTAGAGGCGCGCGTCGCGCAGGATCCAGCTCCTGCGGGTGGCGTTGTCGAGCAGGCGGCGGTCGTGCGAGACCAGCACGAAGGCGCCGCTCCAGCCACGCAGGAAGTCTTCCAGCCACAGCAGGGCCGGCAGGTCGAGGTGGTTGCTCGGTTCGTCCAGCAGCAGCACATTCGGCTCGTGCAGCAGCGCGCGGCCCAGCAGCAGGCGGGTATGCTGGCCGCCCGACAGGGTCGCCACCGGCTGGGCGGCCTGGCCGGTCAGGCCGAGGCGCTCGAGCAGGCTGTCGACGCGCCACGGGCTGTCCGGCGCAGCCGCGGCCAGGACGGCGCGCACGCTGGACGCGGCAAGTTCCGCCGGCAGCTCCTGCTCGACATGCTGCAGGCGGCAGGCATGGGCGCGCTGCAGCATACCGGCGCCGGGTTCGCGGGCGCCGGCCAGCAGCGCGAGCAGCGTGCTCTTGCCGCAGCCGTTATGGCCGAGCAGGCCGATGCGGTCGCCTGCGCGCAGGGTGAGGGACACGTCCTGGAACAGCAGGCCGTGGCCGCTGTCGAGACGAAGGGATTGGGCGGAAATCAGGGTAGTCATGGTCGGCTTTCATGAGGAGGGACGCAACAGGTCCCGTCAGCGAAAGCGCCAACGACAACGGCGAGCCGGGAGCCGACTCAGGGATGGGTGTACGGTGCTCCTGGCCTGTTATCGCGGCGCGATGAAGGGGCAGGAGAGGGCAAATGTGCCGTAGAGGCGGACGCCCGGCAGGGCGCACGACAGGTGACGCATGGTTTCCTCCTTTCTCGTAGGGTGGGTCGAGGGCGCAAACCGGGGGCGCCGCCATGCGCATCATAGGCGCGCGCCGGCGGTGCTGGCTTCTCCCTTCTGGCAGGGCGGATCCGGCTGGACGGGGGCGCACGCCGCGCCCAGGTCGGCGCGCGCGAACGACAGGATGCCCCTGCCGCCATGCTTGGACGCATACAGCGCGTCGTCGGCGGCCTGCATCAGGCCCTCGAGGCCGCGTCCATCGAGCGGGAAGGTGGCGGCGCCGATGCTGGCGCCGACCGCGCCGTCCGCGAGCTGCGGATGCAGCGACGGTCCCAGTGCGTTGATCAGGCGCTGGCCGACGCGGGTCAGCTGGAAGCGCGAGAACTCGCCTTCCATCAGGATCACGAACTCGTCGCCGCCCACGCGCGCCAGGAATTCGCCATTGGCCAGCAAGCTTTGGAAGCGCACTGCGACTGCCTTGAGCACCTCGTCGCCGATGCCGTGGCCGAGGCGGTCGTTGACGTCCTTGAAGCGGTCCAGGTCCACCGCCAGCAAGGTGAAGGGCCGGCCGCTGCGCTGCGATTTCGCCAGCAGGCGGCGCGCCCACTTGTCGAAGAAGCGCCGGTTCGGCAGGCCGGTGAGGACGTCGTGCGAGGCTTCAAGCGCCAGGCGCTTGGCCAGCTCGCTGTTGTCGCGCGCGGCCGCCGACAGGGAGCGCCAGGCGTGCAGCGCCATGCCGACCACGGTGGTGAGGATCAGGACCAGGATCACGGCGGCGCGCAGCAGGCGCTCGTTGAAGCCGTCCATGATGGCTTCGCGCGCGATGCGCAGACGCTCGACCTCGGCGGCGATGATGCTGCGCGCCTGCGCCATCTGCACCATGCCGTAGCCGCCGCGCACCACGGCCAGCGCAGCCGCTTCCTGGCCCTGCCGGCGCAGCTGCACCGTGTGGTCGACCTCGGCCAGCTTGCTTTCGGCCAGCCGGCCAAGCAGGTTCAGGTTGCGCAGGAACGCCGGGTCGCGGTAGCCGGAATCCGCGGCCAGTTGCAGGCTGGTGCGCACGGCGGTGCGGGCGGCGGCATACGGTTGCAAGGCGGCGGCGTCGCCGGTGAGCAGGAAGCCGCGCTGGGAGGTTTCCACATTCAACAGGTTGAGGAGCACGTTGCGGACCTGGATGCGGGCCGCGTCGTTGCGCCGCAATTCGCCCATTGCCTTGCGCAGATCGACGACCTCGCCCACGAAGTACACGCTCATGCCAACGATCATCGCGAGCGCGAGCACCAATGTCGCCCCGCTGCGGCGCAGGGGTAGAGCGGGCACGACGTAGGACGGAGACATAGGGTTCGGTGGCAGGGTCGATCACCCAATGTTATCCGAACGTAAGTATATTCCTACGAGAACTTGATTTTTAGTTAAGTGAAGTGTAACAAAATGTGTACTTCGCCCAACACGCATAAGAGCTCGAGCATGTTCACGCGTTGGCGGCAAGCCGGCGCGAGCGCCGGATCTGGTCGAAGCCGACTGCGAACAGGGTGAGTGCAATCGCTCCGAAGAAGATGTCCATGCCATCGAGCGAGACCGGCTCGAGTGCCGAACGTTCCGGACGTGCCGGGTTGTAGTACGCCTCGATACGCTGCCCCGGCTGCACCTGCGCCAGCTTCGCTTCAGCGCCGGCCCTGGTGCCCGAGCAAGCCCAGTTTTTCGCGCCGCCCTGGCGGCCCCCGTCGACAGAATAGCGGTAGCCGACCCGCACGCACCAGTCATGCGTCTTGCCGGTGCGCTCGACGATGTCGCTGAACAAGACCGTGGCCTCGACCGCGGGCCAGCGTCCCCCGGCGAACTTATCCCAGGCGCGCGGCAGCATGAGCAGCAGCACGAGCAGGCCCAGCACCAGGATGCGCAAGCCGATCAGTCTTACGCGGGCAGGATCGGACGCCTTCGCCGGCACGCCGTCCATCAGTGCCCCTTGCGCTGCACCAGCGCGGTGCCGACGCCGTGGCGCTTGCCTTCGCTGACGGCGGTGACGGTGCCGTCCGGGTTGAACACCAGCGCATTGGCGGCGCCGATTTCTTCCGGTGCGGCTTCCCAGCGGTGGCCGAACGCTTCCAGGGCGCGCGCCTGCGCGCCCCCTGGAAAGCCGGGCTCGATCGAGGTCGCCTCGCCGTTGCGCTCAGACAGGCGCGGCGCGTTCAGGGCCTGGTCCATCGGCATGCCGAGGTCGACGTGATTGAAGATGGTCTGCAGCACGGTGGTGATGATGGTCGCGCCGCCCGGGCTGCCGATGCTGAAGGCGGGCTTGCCGTCCTTCAGGGCGATGGTCGGCGCCATGCTCGAACGCGGGCGCTTGCCGGCTTCCGGCACGTTGGGGTGCGGGCCGCTGAAGTCGAAATCCGTCATCTCGTTATTCAGCAGGAAGCCGTAGCCCGGCACCACGATACCGCTGCCGCCCCAGGATTCGATGGTGAAGGTGTAGGACACCACATTGCCGTCCTTGTCCGAGACCGTCAGGTGGGTGGTGTGGGCGCTCTCCTTGGCCGGAACGCGGGCTGCCTGGAGCGGGCGCAGGGGGACACTCTCGTCAACCTGGAAAGCGTAGGGATCGCCGGCCGCCACGTCGCGCGCGGCCGTCCTGCCGATGAGCGTGCGGCGCTGGGCCGCGAATTCTTTCGACAGGATGCCGGCGATCGGCGCATCGACGTACTCGGGATCGGCCAGGTAGGCATTGCGGTCGGCAAAGGCCAGGCGGCTCGCTTCCAGGTAAGTATGCTCGGCCTGGGCGCGCGGCATGCCTTTGAAGTCGAAACCTTCGAGGATGTTCAGGGCTTCGGCCACGGTCGCGCCGCCGCTGCTGGGCAGGGGCATGCCGTAGATCTCGTAGCCACGATAGGTGGTGCGCAGCGGCTGGCGGATGCGCGCTTCGTAGTTGGCCAGATCGGCCAGGGTCATGCGCCCGGCGCGCGCGGTCTTGCCGGGCGCCAGTGGTGGCTTGTTGACGGCGTCGACGATGGCGCGCGCCATCGGGCCTTCATAGAACGCCTTGACGCCGCCGGCGGCGATCTCGCGGTAGGCCTTCGCCATGCCGGGATTGCGGATCAGGGCGCCCGGCTGCACGGCCTTGCCGTCGCGAAGATACAGCGCGCTGGTCGGCGCATAAAGCTGAAATTTTCTTTCATTTTCGGCCGTCAAATGAGAGAAAATTTCAGTGACTTTGTAGCCTTTGTCGGCTACCGCGATGGCCGGCGCCAGCACCTTCTTGAAATCCATGCTGCCGTAGCGTGACAAGGCTTCGTGCCAGCCGCGCACCGTGCCCGGCACGCCGACCGCCGCGCCGCTCGCGACCGCCGTCTCGAAATCGATGGGCTGGCCGTTTTCCAGGAAGACCTGGGGCGTGAAGCTGCCTGGGGCCGTCTCGCGGTGGTCGATGGTGATGACGCGCTTGTCCTTGGCCAGATAGATCACCATGAAGCCGCCGCCGCCGATGCCGCAGCTGAACGGATCGGTGACGCCCAGGGTGGCGGCCGCCGCGACCGCCGCGTCGATGGCGTTGCCGCCTCCGTTCAGGATCGCGATCGCCGACTGCGAGGCCTGTTCGCTGATGGTGGCGACGGCGCCGCCGCTGCCGGTGGCCACCGGCGTCTTCGCGCAAGCGGGCGCGGCCGCCAGGACGATGGACAGGGTCATCCCGCAGGCGAGCGCGCTTGCTTTCATGGATTCCAGCCTCGAAAAACGACGACGCTTATTGCGCGTACATGTTGAAGGTCACCGGATAGGACACCGGCGCCGCGCCCGCCATGCCGCGCGGCGGCGGTGGCGTCAGGTGATCGAGTTCGATGCGCGAGCCGCGCAGCGCCGGCGACATGTAGCCGGGCTGGCCCTGCACGAGATAGAAGGCCTGGGCCACGCTGCCGACGCGCATGGTGAAGCGGTAGGCCAGGCGGCCCGCCCACATGCAGCGCGCATTGTCCGGGCAGCGGCTGTCTTCCGCACCCTCGTAGGTGACGGTGAGACGTTCGTCCAGCGGTACGGTCTGGCGCTCGTTCAGGGTATAGCGCGCCTCGGGCAGGCGCTCCTGCAGATTGGAGCAGCCGCCCAGCAGCACGGCGGCGGCGAGGGGGAACACACGGAGCAGGGGACGCATCGCTTCATCCTTTGTGTTTTTGGTATGCCCATCATAGCAAACACGGGCCGCCGAGGCACGCACCGTGTCATTTGCGCCGTCATGAATTCAGGCTTGCCGAAGTCATAAACCGGTCACATTCGCAGACTAGACTTTGCCGCGTGGTCCAAAACACATCCCCCAACCAGGAATAGGAATAACAATCCAATGTTCAAGAAGATTCTCGCCGGCGCAGCCGCTGCGCTCGTAATGTCGACCTCCTTCGCCGCTGACATGACCGGCGCCGGCGCGACCTTCCCGTACCCGATCTACGCCAAGTGGGCCGAGTCGTACAAGGCAGCCACCGGCA
>Ga0265780_10008104_pt1 | contig 12803 bp, 8 predicted proteins | sample P1T30metagenome_FD_192432 | JGI IMG/M metagenome (GOLD analysis project Ga0265780, IMG submission 192432) | Plant litter microbial communities from East Loma Ridge, Irvine, California - P1 T30 | ecosystem: Environmental > Terrestrial > Plant litter > Unclassified | place: USA: California...
AAGGCATCAAGTTCAAAAGGGTAACGATGGCGGCAGATGTGGAATGGCCGCCGTCAGGGGTTGTAGAGAAACGAAAACCGCAACCGGCTCTTCGTTTACTGTAAACATGGGTACTATACAACAAGATGTTAACGACGACGACAGCAACATCGAGTTGTCGATGATGAGTATGAATGGTGAAGTCCTGGAACGAGAGGCGAAGAGACACCGCATCTCATACAGGGGCAGCCGACAGCTCGCGACACGGATACAGACATCCCGCGCACCGGTTACTATACATCCGGATACGGCAGCAAAGACCAGAAGCCAAGATGGAAATAATGGTCCGCGCAGGTGGAGCCGGGCTTGCCAGATAAATGACAGGCCTTTGTGCCCAGCAACTTCCAAGAAAACCGGCACGTGTGGCAAAGTTTTCGGGAGGCTCGAGCACCAAACACCGTCGTGTGTTCTCCTGGTATGATCAATCCCGTCATCGGAGCTCAAGACTCTTCAGAAAGGCACTTGCCGAATCTGCCGTACGAACAAGCGTATGATGGCGGGTCTTGGATAGTCGCTTGATTCGGTGGCGTTTGCTTGCGTGGACGTCAGTTGTGTTAGTTCTGGACTCAGGTCTGGATTGTGTATCAACAGCCACCAGCTGTGCAACCATGCAGCTCTGGTATGTCCAACAAAAGGTTCAGCGGTGGCTCCTGACAAGGCTTGTGGAATAATGTCTCTGGGCAGCGCGGTCTGGATCCCATCAAAGGGGAACCTACACAATCGCCATCGACGAAAATTCATGCGAACGCGGCCTGGCATCGATGCTGTCCGTTTCCGAAGCTCCACAAAGGGTGCCGCTACTTGACTTGCGAGACGGGACTCCGTGTGTGTTAAAGAGATCCCCACAGAAGTGGTAAGCGAGACGGGGCGACGGTGACGGGGTCTCCATGGGGCCTTTTGTAGATGTCTTACAACCGTTGCGGGAAATTGCTCGAGTTGTTGTTTCATCGAGGAGACCAGCTCTGGACACCTTTCTCGAGCAGAGACAGAAAACAAGCATTCAGCCAGTCGGAGATGCGACCATTACTGCTTACTGCTGATAACCCTCAGCAGAAGCATGACTTGACAAGCATCAGTCCGCCACGCCTAGGCCAGGCGTTTCTTAGCCAGTCTTGGGGAGAAACCGGGGAGGAAATCGGCAAGAATAGCTCATGCAGCGTGCGGATCAGTCCCCCAAATCCCCACGGAGTCGAAGGTTTCGATGCATCGCATGGAAAACGACACGAGGGCGAGAAAGTAAGATCGTGGGTGCCGTTAGTTCTCGTTAGCAGGCTGGGGGAAGTTGGAACGAGGTTGACGTTCCGATTTTCTCCGCTGCAAGAGTCCGGGCGCGGACGTCGGTGATTGGCTCCGCGAAGTTTCCCGACGTGTTGCCCACCCGCATCATCCCGGAATGGTATGTCAGTTCTTCCATCGCGCCCTCCACAGGACGAGAAACAGGACGGGTGGTTACGGGGGCGGAGTCGTTCTTGATGAGATCCCTTGGGGTATGTACGCCATACCACTCCGCAAACTGGTTTGGAGAACCCCAATCTCCCCGATGTTTGCCTCCGCAAGTGTGTTGTATGATCTGGGGCAAAGACCGCAGAGCATATCGAAAGGCGGATGGACTGGATGTCGAAGGCTATAGCAGGCCAAAGCAGGGCGAGGCTGAGACCGGTAGGTAGGCAAGATCCTAGATTGTCACGTGTGGTGATGATTGCAGTTGCCAAGCCAGTCAAGCATTTCTGCTCGTCCTCAGGTTGTGCTGTCCACACCTCGCATTTCGACTGCCATGGAATTTGGACGTCGCAAAGACCGCATGGCGCGGATAGAGAAGCATGGCAAGCAAGCAGGCTAACAGGTCTCGAGCCCTAACACGGGTGTGTTGAGTTGCCTTGAGTGGGTCGCAACAACTCTCAACTTGCTCGGCCATCGTCCATTAGTCTTTACTGCAAAGGGACAGAGCATGATGTTGACCGGTGTGATCCTCGGAGACGTTCAGCCTGGAAGCTATGAGCAACACCAGTAGCGATACATACAGTACTACTAGATAGACAGCGTGCGTGCGCGATGCTCAAGCCGAAACAAGCAAACACGGTGAGCTGGCCGACGCGATCGAAAATTCCATGCGTTTCGTACCTGTTGATCACCGCTGTGATGTGTTGCCCGTTGTCGGATAGCGAGTGGCAAGGGACTGCCGAAACTCTGTGGTGCACGACACGCCGACATATCACCAGCGTCAGGCTGCAAGCGTTTGGAGGCACAACAGAATCTGTGACCTGCCGCTGGCATGATTCGCGCGCGACGCACAGGTAAATGGGTTTCGTCAAGATGGGTCTTTGGATGGAAACGGGGACTATCTTAACCCCACTAGCTTACACGACATCTCCAGTTGTATCCACACGGAGTTCGGAAATGAGCAGAGAGCGAGCGAGTTTGTCATCGTGTTAACAGTTGAGTGATAAGGAATGAGATTGCTTTGAGTAATGTGTGCGGTAATCAGAGAGGTGCGAGCGGCGTGTCTCTGGGAAGATTGCAGCACGAAATGAAGGCTATGCCCATGCGTGCGGTCCGAAGTCAGAACAAGAAGTCTAGGCAAGGTTGAGCACCGAAAAGCCAAGCAAACTGGGCGGTTCGCAAGAGGATAAGATGCACCAAGATAAAAGGTAACGCAGAAGCTGGGCAGAAGCAAGCGAGGTCAAGCATAAACGACACAGATGCATGCAGGGCGGGCGAAGATAGGGCCCGGGAGAGTGGTCATCCGCGTTTCCACCGCAGCAGACATGTCTCTCCACCGGACTATCGCGCAGGCTTGCTTCCTTGACTGGGCTCGCGCGCTCAACGTTCTGTGGTAGCATGGAAGCATGGCTCACATGGAGCATGGCACCAAGGCTCACACGCCCTTGTGTTGGTTGGCAGGGTGTGGTGGTCTCGGGGCGGCCAACGAGAGAGTGCTCAATTAGATGATATGATCGCGCGCACTCGAGTTTGAGTGAGCGACGGTAGGGCGGCCATCTCACGTGAACTACCACGAAACGACCACGCGAATGCAGAGTGGTGGTCGGCGACAAAATCAGCTCCTCGAGCGCGAGTAGTGCGAAGTATGGTTTCTTGACTGCAGCAGCTGAGTTACGGAGACTGTGAGAGGTTGCCTCGTGTCGACGACAGCCCTACGGCGGTTAAACGGCATGTGGCAGCAGATGGCGGTGTTTTGGCTTCCAGCGTGTGTGAGAGGAAAAGGCTTGGTGCGAAGCTTGGCTCCTACCGTCTGCCTATCACCGCCACTTCTGCCGGCCTTCTACCAGACCGCGGTGCCTGGGATAGACTACAGCACTCCATTTCCCTACCCAAACTGAAGCGCCTGCCTCTCCCTGCGGATGTTCATTGCCGTTTGGACACCGCTGTTGGATGCTTGTGACTTGCGAGTCCCTCACCGCAGGCATCCTGGCCATCTCGCTGTCGATGAATAATCGAACAACTGCGGCTCCTACGTGTAGATCGCCGGCCACTTGTTTTTCGCCTCTCATACTTTGCCCAAAACAGTTCCCACGGCCGCCTCCTACTCGCCCGCGGCAGGTCCCGACATCCGACCCTCGTCTGCCTGCCGTCTTGTCCTGCCTGTATCTTCCACCTTCGTCTAGCGCAAACCGGCGAGTGTCTGGGAATTTTCGGCCTCAACGCACACACCCTCTATTACTTCACGACGTGGACCCAGCTCACCTCCACAAGCACGGCCCAAGTAGCATTGTGGGGCGTCACAACATCTGTGATGTCCATCGTCCCCAGCAGTAGTGCAGTCCCTTCGGCGCGACCTGAAGAGTTGTGATGCCGATCAGACATCCGGCAAAGTCATGGCTCATTTCCAAGGCCATGCCCCAGGCCTCACTCCGTAATTGTGGGGAGCCAGGTGGTCAGCCATTATATACTGCTCTGCCCGGCCTCGAGACCTGACAAGATTCATCGCCCTCCGACAGCTCAACTCCTCCCCACAGCGTTTCGTTGGACCTTCGCCCATCCACTCCTTCGTTGGATTGGAATAGCAGTCTTGCTACCACAACACAACAACCTCTAGATCCGTTCCGGATCTCCTCATACATCACCATGGTCCTCAGCGGAAAGAAGTTGGAGGTCGCCCAGCTATTGCTGGTCGTCATGCCTGCCTTCGTTCTCTTCGGTTACAACCAGTCTGGCGTTGGTGGTCTACTCTCGCTCAAGGACTTCGCCGCCACCTTCCCGGAAATGGACACTGTCAACACCACCGGTGCTGAGAAGACCAACAAGAAGACCATCCAGGGCGCCGTTGTCGCCATGTTCACCATCGGTGCCCTGTTCGGTGCCTTCTCCTGCTCCTGGTTCGGCGACAAGCTCGGTCGCCGCAAGATGATCTTCCTGGCTGCCTGCCTCACCCTCATCGGCGAGATCCTCCAATGCTCCTCTTTCCACATCGCACAATTCATCGTTGGACGCTTCATCCTCGGATGGGGCATTGGCCAGCTCTCCGCAACAGTCCCCGTCTGGCAATCCGAGTGCTCCGGAACCAAGAACCGCGGTGCCCACACCGTTTTGGACGGCTGCTTCATCAGTTTGGGTTACCTCCTTGAGTCCTGGATCAACCTGGGCTTCTACGAGATCGACTTCCTCCCCGTCCAGTGGCGCATCCCCTTGGTGTTCCCCATCTTCGTCTCGATCGTCCTCATGTCGACCGTCTTCCTGATCCCCGAGTCCCCTCGCTGGCTCTGCCGCAAGGGCCGCGGTGAGCAGGCTCGTGCCAACCTGGCCAAGTTCCGTGGTCTGCCCCAGGACGACCCCGTGGTTGCCACCGAAATCGGCGGCATTGAGCTCGCTCTCGAAGAGACCGGCCACACCGCAACCAGCATGAAGGACATCTTCACCATGGGCAAGGACAAGCTCTTTTACCGCTTCTCGCTCTGCATTCTTCTCCAGCTGCTTCAGCAGATGTGCGGAAGGTACGTGATAGATCCTCTCTGAACCCGTCGAGATCCAAACTAACAGATTATTAGCAACCTCATCAGTGTCTACGCCACCATCCTGTTCCAAGACAGTCTGGGCATGAGCCCCGAGATCGCCCGTGTCCTCACCGGCGCCTGCCTGACCTGGAAGTTCCTCTCCTGCTTCGTCGCCTTCTTCACCATCGACCGCTTCGGCCGCCGCGCCCTCTTCCTCTTCTCCGGCTTCGGAATGGCCAGCTGCATGATGTCGCTCGCGATCTGCACGAGCTTCTCGGACGAGAACGGCGCGGCCATGGGCGCCGCCGCCTTCTTCATCTTCGCCTTCAACTTCTTCGTCCCCATCGGCTTCCTCGGCGCCAACTTCCTGTACTGCACCGAAGTCGCGCCCATGCGCCTCCGCGTGCCCATGGCGTCCATCTCGACCGCCAACCACTGGCTGTGGAACTTTGTCGTGGTCATGATCACCCCCGTGGCCGTCAACACGATCGGCTACCGCTACTTCATCGTCTACGCCGTCATCTCGGCCAGCATCATCCCGCTCGTCTACTTCCTCTACCCGGAGACCATGGGCCGCTCGCTGGAGGAGCTCGAGATGCTCTTCGCCGAGGCCCCCTCCATCCGCGCTATTGTCAAGGAGTCGAAGAAGAAGCCTGCCGAGGGCGGTCTTGTTTCTGCCCACTTGCGCGAGAAGATTGGCAACGACGACGAGGACGAGGTCGAGTACAAGGTTTGATGCCTTTTTTGAGCGTCGCTTCCATGATGAATAGAGTCCTATTTCTTTTCGAGAGGACATGGTTTAATGAATTTTATTTCCGTTATTATGAATATCATTGCATTGCATTGCACTTATCTCAAGTGATTCAAGTTCAGCTCTCCTGTTTTTAACGTGGCGTCCGCTTCGATGGAAGCACAGGTTTTTGAGTTCCAGCCCTTGGATGTTGTGCGCGTACTCGTAATGACGTGCAGGTCCTCAAGGGTTGTACGGAAACTTGGCCAAAATAGACATGTCAGCGGAGACTTCTCAGGTAGTGACGCGTGGGCGACAAGTCTGCAAGTCTGCTCGTCTGCCCTCAATACGAGCAGTTCGACCATAGTTCCTCATCGCTCGTGTCCCAAGATCTCCTTTCCATTGATCCTTCTGTTCATTCTTCTCTTCCCACAAGACCAACCAAGGCGTCGTCGCAATAGCACATATTAGCGTCTTGGTAGATTTCGATTAGTGACATCTCTCTGTTGAAGAGAAGATGGAATAATGTAGGGAAGAAAGGAGCATTTCCATGAGAGAATGAGGTTGCATGAGACGGGAAGGGAAGGTAGCAACACTTCCGACGCAAGGTTTGTAGCATCGTGTGAGACGACTGACTTACTCTTCTTTCCTCGTCCTTTGCGAATCACTGGTGAGGTCTGTCTGTTGGGTCGCTCTGCAATCCATACAGAGATGCTCTCAAACCCGACTAGACTCAAGTCAACTGACTCACATCATTCGCGAGCTCGAGACGGCCCGAGAAGGATGTACCTCTCGGCCACGCTGGCATATAGTCGTTGTATAAGGATTAAGCATTCCAAGATGTTTTGGTGAGAAGGTGCGGCTGATCCGGGTTCATTGTGAGTTCTTCTTTCCTGTTTTGCGATATAGAAGTACTAGAGTAGGGCGTTTCCGAAAGTTTCTCATTGGATCGCCGGCTTCTGGCTACTGGTCAGAGAGTCAGATACGAGGCGTGGATGTATGCCTTGAGCGTGGTGACAAAAGCCAGCCCAGTCGTTCAATGTGTCGTGCAGCGGGCTCATGGGGAATTTGGCTGGCAATGCATGGTGGTGTTGGTGCATTGGACGCGTCTCGAGTGATGTCTGTTGTGATGTGAAAAGAAGTGTGCGCGAAATTGGCGAGGACGCGATAAGCTGTGGGTTAGCGGCTGTCAGTTCGATCAAGTAGCGGCAACACATGGCTCGCATCTGTCCAACACCGTAATGACTGGAGAGCAAGCACGAGCTCCTCATACTCTGGTGATGTGCAGTCGATCCTTTGACCGCTTGTGTGGTAGCACAGTGCACGGCGGATGAAAATGGCGCCATCGTGTGACGTTGAAGTAGAGCTTCTCTGTCGCGCCTCAAAGATCGCCCAAAGATGTAACCGCCAGTGCGATTACCAATGCATGCAGTGGCAAACGTAACTTTTCCTTCACCCTCGTAATGAAAGATGAGGAGGATGTTGAGTTCGTGTCAGATCTAAACCATCGGTGTCTGCCTTTGTTTCAAGTCTTCTGTGGCGGAGGCCCTGCTCGAACCCCATCAGGTGCATGGACTCAAGGGTCGATACGCGCCAGGAACGCGTGCTGCTAAAGTGCGTAGCGCGCGGTAGGGTGCCGGGAGAGGACCACGGGATGTTCAACGGTGGTGCAATCCAGGGGTGTGCGCGTGTGGGCAAAGTGAAGTGGTGATGCATTGGTAAGCGATAGATGATGGCGACATGGTCAGATCAAGGTGATCGGCAGTGTCGATAGTAGCGGACAGATATTGTGAAATTGATGAGGCTGAGAAGGAGTGGTAGGCTGGATTCAGGAGAGGCGCGTAACCTCTCAATGGAGTGGGCCGAGTGGCCTCTTCTGGCATAGACTGGAGGACTAGCGTCTGGGGAAGACGTTGTTGAAGGGGAGAGAGAAAGACAGAAAGAGAGCGATTCAGACAGCTGGGTTACTGAGTTTGTGTCGATGATTGAACGAATGCTTACAGAGTTGCTGTGCTTGGAGAGATACGAGTCGCAATATCGAGCAGCCGGGGAGAGACGGTGATGTTGAGTTTGTAGATTAATGGTGAAGCAAAGTGCGTGTTTCAGGAAATGCACGGGCGGATCGAGACCTTTTGACGCTGGGGCGAGGCGAGGCTCACAGCCCTGGAGTTCCAGCTGGGCTGGCTGTCTGTTCTATCGTCCGGTCTTGTCGCTCTCAAGCTGTCTGTCTGTCTGTCTGTCTCCCAGCGCAAACTCAAAGACACCAACACTGAGACAAGCAGACGGCCGCCGCCCATACCATCCTGCTGCTATACCACGCGCCTCCTCTCCCCGGCCAGCCACACTGTCCAGCGCGTAGTCGTCCGTCTACTACTACCATCAGCCCCCTGCCTGCCTGCCCGCTCGCGCCTCCATCCGTCTCTTCTCTTTCTCTCAACCCACTCTTCCGACTACTACTCTACCACTAGCACCACCACCACCACCACCACCACAGCCCGGCGCTGCCTCCATCACCTTGTGCACGCCTTCTTTGACGTCGCCAACGGACTCTCATACCTTCAACACCAGCTCCGCGCTGCCTTTACTCACTCTTTCATTCTCACGCATTACCCTCGGGCTGGACACCTGACACCACTTTCACCACAACATCTACCAAACCCACACTCGCTTGACGCGCCTCGCCATTCACCACCATCGGACATCACACAAACTACCTCGCTCCGACATCACACTCTCTCTTCAGACCACTACACTTTGAACTAGCAACACTCGCCCATCACAACAACACTTGATGCCCAGCAACGCAAGCCTTGGCCCATACCTCAACGAGAAGATGAACCACTACGATGGCGGATATGGTGGCGGGCGCAAAAAGTTCAGCATGGGAAACATCTTTGGCGACCCTTTCCCGCTGGCCACGCTCGGAATTGGCATTGTAAGACACCCTGCGAAACCTGCTCTTCCCATGTCGCAGAATGCTAACACTGACATCACAGTCCGGTTGGATGATCGCATTCGTGAGCTCCATCATTGCCGACATACAGGGTGACTACCCTAATTACTCCTGGTGGTCTCTTGCCTTCATGCTCATGTGCATTGTCGCTGTTTTTGTTACAGTCGCAACGGACTCCGTACACACTTATCACGTGGCATTGGTTGGACTGCTATCTGCGGGCTTGGTCTTCACTACCTCATCAGTCAACTCACTCATCTATTACTCTGACGCTGCCAAAGAAGCCGCGGCGGCAGGCTTTATCTTGCTGTCCATGGTATCGGTATGTTGGAGCTTATTCAATTTTGACAAAAGTCCACCGGCTGACAAAACTGGCAGATCGTCTGGATCTTTTACTACGGCTCGCAGCCAACAGCATCTCACCGTCGCACTCTGGACTCCTTCGCATTGCACAAGGATGGCGCGCCCTCTCGCAGCAGCCGATACATGTCGCAAAACCCACACCGACCAGACACTCTTCGCTCCAGCAGCCACCAACCACAAATGTACAATGCCAACCAGCTTGCTGGCTTCGAAACATCATCACCCGTGACGGGTTTCGCAGGAGGTGCAGCAGGACAACAGAACAGAGCCTCAGCATCAGCGTTCCCTCCACCGGCTTCCACCACCACTGGCATGTCTGCGCCCAATACTGGAGTCGCAGAAAGCCAACATCCCACCGAATTCGATTACCCATACCGTGCGAAGGCAATCTACAGCTATGAAGCCAATCCCGACGACAGCAACGAGGTGGCTTTCTCCAAGCACGAAATATTGGAAGTCTCAGACGTCAGTGGACGATGGTGGCAAGCAAAGAAGGAGAATGGAGAGAAGGGAATCATTCCCAGCAATTATGTTTGTGTGCCCACGCCATATGACCATCAACTCCCACTAACGAGATTTCCCAGGTCGTCCTCATATAAATTATGGATGCTGGTTAAGAATCACAGTCGAAAAAACCACACAGGGAAATCCCCACAGAAAGCGCTCTCTTTCCTTTTTTCACTCAGAACTCTGTCGACATGCCGTCTCCGTATGCTGCTGGTACTGTTTGTTGTTCTATTATCACGGGATCATGGCAACAAAATCTTCTCCAGGCGAGGCGTCTGGATCATCACCCGTACCACTATCAAGGAATGGGAACCCGTTCTTTTCTTTTCCTTTCTTGTCTGTTTTGTTCCTTCTCTTCTTCGACTCTTTGTCATGTTCGAATATTAGGGGGATTACCGACGGCCCGAAGCTCAACCAGCTCGCCGGCTTTTTTTTTTTTTTGCTTTCTTGCTTCACACTTGAGTTTTTGGCTTGCTTTTTTGGCTTGCTTCTTGTTCAGAACGCCGCGTTACGATATCCAAGGGAAAGAAAGAAACAAAGAAAGAGAAAACTACTTTGATCGAATCTGTTCTCACCTTTCATTTGGTTCGATGTGGTGTTTTGCTTTTGACGTTGGATTTCTAGGGACAGAGTTGGCCATCCTGTAAATGGCCTTCCTCCGATTAACCGGCCTCCAATCCGCGAGAGGTACAGTCACAAGCATCAATTCTGTACCCATGACCTACCAGCGGATGGTGAATGGAGGAGTAGTGAACAGCGAAGCATGTAATGTTGACAGCAGACGCGAACATGGGTCAATCTTCCTCATCATATGAGGCGCAGCCATTAACACACATGTATTCACGACTTGTCAGCAGTCACTAATGTATGTAGTATGACCCTAACAACGCACTTGCGCGTCAACAGTCGCGTGCTTTGTGTTGCTCGTCACTGCCCATCAAGGTGCGAAAATGATCGAATCCGGCCCCTCCTACTAAAATGTACCATCAGGGTACAGCACCCCTCCACGATATCGGACAACTGAAAGACATATAACAACCCGAACCAATTGATCCATTCGAGCAAACTTACCCAAGCATCAATTCCTCATTCTTCAGAGAATATCGAATCGAACCGAGTCCAAACCAGACCAACCAACTACACGATCCAATTCTCGACGATTCAACCACCATCCAACTATCCAGCCAAATAACGGCGTCACTAAAAATGTCTCTCCATCACCAAAAATCCCACCTAACAACCCTGCCTCCCGAACTCCTTCTCCAAATCATCCCCCAAATCCCTCACTCCCCCAGCACCCTACGCGCCCTACACCAAACCTCGCCAGGCCTGCGCGCCCTTCTCAAAACCCACGAATCAACCGTCGTCGCCGAACTCCGCAGCAACTCGTACTCGATCGCCTCCAACTCAACAACCTCACCACTCTTCCCCTCCCTCCCGCTGAAAACTTACGCCGACCTCGCGGCTCTCCACGAGAGACTGCAAGTCCTGGAGAGCTTGCACGCCAACTGGCTGCACCTGACCTCCCACGGCCCAGAATTGGGTTGGCTGAAAGACCGCTGGGAGAAGGTGCACAAGGTGGGGACGTTGTTGCTCTGGCGGCTGGGGGATGTGGGGGACTTTGCTGCGAAGGCCGTCGCTCCGGAAACCACAACCTCAGCATCCGAATCGCCTGAAGGAGGACCAGATACAACTGAAGTCGGAAAGGAGGAATTGGTCCAATATACCGCTGCCGCAACGTCGCACTGCGCCAAATCGGATCTCCTGCACCTGCTGCCCGCCACGAGCCTCGCTTGCTTGATCTTCAAGTGCTATTCTGCCGTCAAGATTTTGAGAGTCCATGGGCCGGATCCGGTTCATTCGCGCTGTGGCTGGGAGGACCCGGGGTTCAGGTGTGAGGTTGAATTGGCGGTGGAGGAGTTGTTGTTGCTGCATGGGGCTGGGTTTTTTGTGAGCTTATTGGAGGAGGGGAGTAGTCGGAGTAGCGAAGACGGATGGGCTGTGAGGTGAGTGATACCTTCTTTCTCCCCCCTACTCTTGTTTCCCAAATCAAGCCGATTCGATACTGACTCCCAACCAACAGTGCTCTCAAGATTGAGCTCTCCCAGATGGAAGACCGCCAACTCTCACCTATCGCACAGCCGACTCTCATCTCCAGCTTACGCCGCTCTTTCGCGGCGAAGACGAATGGTCATATTGGGAACACTGCGACTAAGATGTGGGAGATTCTCAGCTCTAGTGTGTTTGATGATGTGGACGAGGAGAAAATGGGGAGATTGGTTGGGGGAGAGGCTTTGGAGGGTGGGTGGAGGCGAATGGGTTATTGATTGTGATCTTTTTCTTCTTCCTTTGCTCTCTGGAGTAAGTTTCTTATATGGAGCGTTGTCGGCCGTCCCTCAGGGATGTGGTGAGGATGGACTGCGTGGGTCTTGGGTTGGGGGATGGATGATGTCCTCTTCTTCTTCCTCTCTTTCTTCATTCCTTCTTTCCTAGGGATATGATCAATATGCTGGAGCTTGGACATTGGGCCGAGATAGAAACTTGAAGAATCCAGTGAGACAGACTCCATCTTTATTGGGTTGACTTCAACTTCCCGCTTTCTTCTTGCTGGCTTTCTTCTCGCTGGCTTGGACATCATCGTATAGTTTTGGTCTGGCGAATCATTCTGATGTCGGTTGACGTCTCTGCCGAAGACATCGTCGTCTGTTGAAAATACTTCGCAACAGATTGGATGCTGGATTCATGAGCACCCTACCAACAGAGTCTTTCGGCTTTCATTAGGCTCTTTGACATCCAGAAGATGCACTTCGTGTACTCAAAGGACCCGACTCAGTACTCCATGCGCTCCAGGTGGTCCAACAAGGGCTCATGTTCAAGATCGGCAGCGTCCCACGACGGAAAAAATCCATCACCATGAGGCTCAGAGGACTCGATGCCGAAGTCGCGCACGAACGGTTTGGACTGTGCAGACTCAGCCATTGCTCAGGTCTGATGATGTGGTCGTCCCTATAGTGGTATCGGCATCTTTCGTGGAGTCCAGACATTCTTGTTCCAGTGAGATACAAACTTAGAATGTGAAGAGTTCAAGACCACGAGACGAGACTCTCGGGACATGCGGCGGCGAGTCGAGCGAGCGACAGCTACCAAGATCTCGGCATTCCCAAAAGAGTAACCCGGCCTTTCCAGCTCGAGATGCCGACGACACGACCCCTCTTTCGAGTAACCCACGAGAGCGATTGAGCCGACAAAAGCAAGGTAGCAA
>Ga0265780_10008105_pt1 | contig 12800 bp, 7 predicted proteins | sample P1T30metagenome_FD_192432 | JGI IMG/M metagenome (GOLD analysis project Ga0265780, IMG submission 192432) | Plant litter microbial communities from East Loma Ridge, Irvine, California - P1 T30 | ecosystem: Environmental > Terrestrial > Plant litter > Unclassified | place: USA: California...
AGAGGGCCTCGTCGACGTCGTGGGTGACGAGGACGACCGTGGTGGGGAGGGCGTCGTGGACGTCGAGGAGCAGGTCCTGCATGCGGAGGCGGGTGAGGGCGTCGAGGGCGCCGAACGGCTCGTCGAGGAGGAGGACCGCGGGCTGGCGGGCGAGGGCCCGGGCGAGGCTGGCGCGTTGGGCCATGCCGCCGCTGACCTCGCGGGGGCGGCGTGCCTGGGCGGGGCCGAGGTGGACGAGGTCGAGGAGCTCGGTGAGGCGGGCGTCGCGCTCGGGCTTCGTGAGCTTGCGGGAGGAGAAGGTGCTGCTGGTGCTGGCTATGCCGACCTTGCCGGTCTTGGCGCTCTGCTTGCTCGGCTTCGGGAGGCCGAGGGCGACGTTGTCGCGGAGGGTGCGCCAGGGGAGGAGGCGCGGCTCCTGGAAGGCGACGGCGCAGCGCTGGTCGGTGCGGCGGGCGGGCTCGTCGCCGATGTGGACGGTGCCGGTGTCGGGCTGGTCGAGTCCGCCGAGCTGACGGAGCAGCGTCGACTTGCCGCACCCGCTCGGTCCGAGCACAGCCACGATCTCGCCGGCGGCCACGTCGAGGTCCACCCTGTGCAGCACCGGCCGGTCGAACCGCCGGCCCACTCCGCGCAGGGTCAACGGCAGAGCGCGGGAGGCGGTCGTCGAGGAGGCGGGCATGTCCCGACGGTATGGCGGGGTGGCAGCTGTTGTCGCGTGGGGTGTAACGGGGCGCAACAGTGGTGGGTCAGCTCCAGGCTGCCCGGGCAGCCTTCGCCGCCGGAGACGAGTTGTACTTCCGCAGCGCTTCCTTCGACGGCGCAGCCCTGAGGTGCGTGAGGTCGTCGCGAGTCACACGGAGGGAGTCTTTCGAGACGCCCGGTGCGTAGGTGATGCCTGAACCGTCGGTCTCGATGACGAGCAGGAAGGCGTCGAACGCCGTGTGGTGGTTGAGGCAGAGCGGCAACCCGTTCTGGGCGTTGTCCGCGCCGCCCACGCTCTTCGGGATGAGGTGGGCGCCTTGGATGAGCCGCGGGACGTCGAGGTCGCAGAGAGCGCACTGGTTGCCGTACCGCTCGAGCACGTCGGCTTTGAACCGGCGCTGTTGGTTGCGCTGCTGCACCAGTCGCAGGGTCTGCTTGGGCAGGCCGCCGAAGAGCTCGACCTCGTCTTCGGTCTCCGGCAGTTGGTTGACGGCAGGAAGGGGCAAGACGGCATCGGTGAGTGTGATGGAGAAGGCCGCCGCGTCGTCGTCGTACCTGTCGACGTAGCCGACCCGGACGTCCCGCAGCGTCGACGTGAAGGGGTTGTCCGTCAGGACGAAGAGAGGCAGACCGAGGGCCTGCGCACGTTTGACGGACTCGATCTCGTTCTCGTCGGTCGATCCGGGCCTGTTCGTCGAGGGGTAGTGGTACTCGAGCCGGTCACCCACGATCGAGTTGGCGTATGTCTTGCCCGTGTTGAGGAGCGTCAGCGCGACCCTGCCCGGAGCGTCGCGTGCCCACTCGGCCTGGCCGTCGAAGAAGATCCCCGCCTGGCCCCGGTAGACATCAAGGGCGCGGACGACGGCGGGAGCGAGGCCCCGAGCGTCGCCTTCCTCGGAGAGGCGAGACCAGAGCTCGAGACGGCGAGCATGCTCGCCCGCAGTCCACTCGATGATCCCCACGGAGAAGATCATGGCTCACGTATGCCAGATCTGAACTCATATTTTCGGCTCCGGGTCGAGGGGAGCTCAGAGTGCACGAACAGGGGCCCAGGATCGGCTATGCTGTTCGAGTTGCCTCGGTCGGGGCAACACCAAGAGGTTCGTTCTTCGGAGTGAATTTCTCGGGCTGTGGCGCAGCTTGGTAGCGCACTTGACTGGGGGTCAAGGGGTCGCAGGTTCAAATCCTGTCAGCCCGACACAGACAAAAATAGCCCCGGAAAATCAACGATTTTCCGGGGCTTTGTCGTACCTCTACAAAGTTCTTTTACCCGAAAGCACACGCATAGGTACATGCAAGAAAAAATTTCTCTGGGATTTGCAAAACCTGGTACGCGCCATCTCCGTTAGTGCGCGGAAGATCAGGCCTCCAGACGCTACCTGGCCCTACGAACGCTGGGCAATTACCTGTTTAAAAAAGGCCGAGTTCGCAGGTTCAATTAACATTGCAGCGAGGCGATCCCAGTGGTGGCATGACAACGCGCTTCATTCCTTCTCGAACATTGACAGCTCCACGCCCTCCAACAGCGACCCTGGCTCTACATTCAACGTCGTCGCGATCTCCTGACCAGCGAGTGCAAGCCAACTAGCGCGCGGCCGGCCTCGCATGTCCGGATGTTGGCGCTGTCGATCCTTGTTTTCGAGGCAAGGTCATCGATCGTAAACCCGCGATTCTTGCGCAGGTCCGCGATGATCGCGCCATAGCGTTCCGACTATCAGGTCTAATCAACCGTCCGGCTCACGGCGGCAACTCCCGATCCGCGTGGCTCCGCAGGTTCAAGCCGGATCTAAATGTAAAGTTTCTGATACAAGCTTGGATCTACCGGCACCACCAAAGAAGAGGTTCCATGACCATCACTACGTCCCCGCAGACACAGCGCGTCGCCACGACAGAGAATGTCGTCTGGGCCACCGCTGACAAGTTCCTGCGCAACGTCGTCGAGGAGACCGAGTACGGCGACTACATCCTGCCCTTCACCGTGCTACGCCGTCTCGAGTGCTTGCTCGCAGACACGAAGGACGACCTCATCGAGGTTGTCGATGCTCTCGTGAAGAAGGACACGCCTGTCCGGTTCATCGATGCGGAAGTCAAGCGCCGCTTCGGTCTGAGCTTCTACAACACCTCCGCGCTCAGCCTCAAGGCCATCGCGTCGACCGATGATCACGTCGAGGCCTCCGTCCTGGACTACATCGCTGGCTTCTCACACAACATCGCCGACATCTGGACCTCGTTCGACTTCGCGCGCTTGGTGAAGAAGCTCGCCGACGCCAACCGCCTCCATGCGGTGGTGCGCCACTTCTCGACGCTGGACCTTTCAGCAGAAGCCATGCCGAACACCGCGATGGGTGACCTCTTCGAGAACGTTATGTACCGCGCGTTCGACAAGAAGGGCAAGGCCGCCGGTGCGTTCTACACTCCGCGCGATGCGATCAAGCTCATGGTCGACGTGCTCTTCGCCTCCGACGAGGAGTCGCTGACCGGCCAGAACACCACGCGTTCAATCTATGATCCGACTGCTGGCTCGGGTGGCATGCTGCTGGTCGGCAAGGACCACCTCACCGAGCTGAACCCCGACATTGAGGTCAACCTCTTCGGCCAGGAGCTCATGGACTCGGCTTTCGCCCTCGGCAAGGCCGACCTCCTGATTCAGGGTGGTCTACCGGATGCGATCCGTCAGGGTGACACCCTCGTACGTGACGAATACGCAGATCGCCAGTTCGACTACGTGCTGTCCAACCCGCCCTTCGGCTCCGACTGGGACGTGCAGTACAAGGATGTCCTCGAACAGTCGAAGACTCCGGGCTCACGTTTCAGCCACGGCCTGCCGAGCAAGTCCGATGGTCAAATGCTCTTCCTGGCCCACTGCGCCTCGAAGCTGAGCCCCGCAGGCAAGTCCGGCCACGGCGGTCGGGCTGCGGTGGTTTCGAACGCGTCACCACTGTTCAACTCCGACAAGGGGCCGAACGCGATCCGCCAGTGGCTCTTCGACGAAGACTTGATCGATGCCATTATCGCGCTGCCGACCCAGATGTTCTACGGCACTGGTATCGCCACCTACATCTGGATCCTCGACACCAACAAAGAAGATACGCGTAAGGGGAAGATTCAGCTGATCGATGGTACAGACCTCTGGGATCCAATGAAGAAAGGCATGGGTGACAAGCGACGCAAGATGAGCGGGCCCAAGCGCAAGCTCGTGCATGAGGCCTACAAGGCCTTCGAGAGTGCTGACCCCACGATCTCGCGTGTGCTCACCAAGGAAGACTTCATGTTCCGTGATGTCACGGTCTTCAAGCAGGCACGTCTCGCGACTGTGTTCTCCGAGGAAGCTCTCGAGACCATCGCCGAGCACAAGAACTACACCGACGCGCACGCCGAGATCATCCGCGGTCTTGACGGCTTCGCGTGGAACGACCTGACCACCGTCTTCACGCAGCGCTGCAAGGCCGCCGGCCTGAAGTCCTCTATCGGTCTTGTTGGTGCTGTGATTGACGCTCTGGGCGTCCAAGACGATCAGGCTCCTCTGGCCATCGACCGCAAGGGCAACCCCGTCCTTCTCGACGGCTGGAAGATCACCGAGCGCGTGCCCATGAGCGAAGACCTCGACGCGCACATGGCCCGCGAGGTACTGCCCTTCGCCGAGGGCGCTGCCTGGGACGAGTCCAAGGCCAAGGCCGGCAATGAAATTCCGTTCACCCGAATCTTCTACGTGCCCGAGGAACCGCGCGCGCTCGAAGAGATCGATGCCGATGTAGCTCGTCTCATGGGTGAGCTCTCTGACATGTTCAAGGTGGTGCACGAGGATGCGTAACACTCAATGGCTCGATGGCATACCCGCCAGTTGGATTGTCAGCCCAGCATGGTCAGTGTTCGGTGAACGTGGTGAAAAGTCTGACCACACAGACGTGCATCTCACACCATCACAGACTTTCGGCGTCCTGCCGCAGCAAGAGTATATGGATCGCACCGGCAACCGAGTTGTCCTCAACCTCGCTGGTCAGGACAACATGAAGGCTGTCCGCAAAGGTGATTCGATTATTCACCTGCGTAGTTTTCAAGGCGGCATCGAGACATCCAACCTGGATGGCAAGGTCAGCACGGCATATACCGTGCTCAGCCCAGCACAGAACCTGGCAGGCAACTATTTTAGCTATCTCCTCAAATCCAAGGCATTTATCTACGAGTTGGCGAACCTAACTTTCCAGCTTCGCGATGGTCAGACTGTGAACTACTCGCGCTTCGCTCGGATGTACTTGCCCGTCCCACCTCGAGATGTTCAGCAGCGCATCGCCGACTACCTCGACCGCGAGACCGGTGAGATCGACGCGATGATCGCGAAGATGGACGAGCTCGCGGGGACTCTCGAAGCTCGACGTCGGGGAAGCATCGAAGCCACGTTCGCAGCAGTCATTGACAAGGCACCGTTGTGGAGCCTTACAGATGGCATCATCGACTGTCCCCATACGACTCCTGAAGTAGACGACGATGGCCCCGCTGTGGCCGTCCGTACCTCGTCCGTACGTTCTGGCAGATACGTGCCTGGAAACGGTCTCAAAGTGTCGCTCGAGACCGCTAAGCAACGCAATGGTACGGTCCCCCCTCGTCGCGGCGACATCTTCTTTACTCGAGAAGCGCCGGCGGGGGAAGCCGCTCTTGTGCCTGAAGGTGCGTTTTGTCTCGGCCAGCGCATGGTTCTTCTTCGCATTGATGCTGAGGTCACCGATGCTCGGTTCCTTCTCCATGCGCTGTACACAACCGCAGTGCAAGAGGAGTTCCGCCTGTCAGCAGGCGGGTCTACCGTCGTAAACCTGAAACTCGGGACAATCCGTGCCACACAGATACCGCATGCGCCGCTTGACGAGCAAAAGCGCATCGCCGACCACCTCGACGAGGTGACTTCACGCATCGATCAGATGCTCGCCAAGGTCGCTGACCTCAAGTCCCTCCTCATCGAACGCCGGGCAGCGCTGATCACCGATGTTGTGACCGGTCGAAAGGAAGTGGCATGAGCCACGCACAAGTACTTGAGTACGAATTCGAATCCAATCTCTGCGACGAACTAGCGCAGCATGGTTGGCTCTACGAAAGCGCCGGCAACACCACGACCGCTGGCTGGGACATTGCGCGTGCCATGGTGCCTGCGGACGTCCTGCACTGGCTCTCGACGCAATACCCCGACGAGTACGAGAAAGCGGTGCCGTCGGACCTGACCAACGGCGCGCTCGACCTCGCCCAGCACAAGCTCCTTGACCACATCATCAAAGAGCTTGGCAAGACAACGAAGATGGACCCGATTACCGGGCATCCCGTCGGCGGCCTCCTCGGTGTGCTGCGTCGTGGCTTCACCTATGCCCAGGTCGGCCGCTCAGCGGCGAAGTTCGGCCCGCTCATGGAGTTCCCACCGGAGAACCCGAACCTTGCCAGCGTGATCGAACGCGCAGATGCTGTTCGTTTGCGTGTGCTGCGCCAGGTGCGTTTCGACACGCAGACCAACGAGACCATCGACGTGGTGCTCTGCTCCAATGGCCTGCCGGTCGTCACTCTGGAGCTGAAGACCGACAATACACAGACGGTCAACCATGCGATCACGCAGTACAAAAACGATCGCGTGCCCGGTCCGACACGCGCTCTGCTGCAGCCGGGTCGCGCTCTGGTGCACTTCGCGGTCTCCAATGACCTCGTCTACATGACAACCAAGCTACAAGGTGCTGAGACCGTTTTCTTGCCGTTCAACCGGGGCAGTGACGGCCATGCGGGAAACCCGCCGTCGGAGACTGGCTCAGCGACCAACTACCTGTGGCGCCAAATCCTTGCGCGCCCGACCTTCATGCGCATCCTAAAGAACTTCGCGCTCTTTGAGCCCAACCGGTCGAAGAAAGGCGACGGCCGGCTGATCTTCCCGCGCTTCCACCAGTTGCGGGCCGTTGAGCGCGTCATCGAGGACGTCGAAGCCCGCGGCCCGGGCGGACGCTACCTCATTTGGCATTCAGCGGGATCTGGCAAGACCAAGACGATCGCCTGGCTGTCACATCGCCTGATCCGTCATGTCGGCGCAGACGCGGCAGCGACCTTCGACTCGGTCATTGTCGTCACCGATCGGACCGTGCTCGATGAGAACGTCCGCGACGACATGAATCTTGTCCAGTCCAGCATGGGCCTCGTCGTCAACATCGGCGATGCATCCGGGGCGAAATCCGAGCAGGCCAAGAATGCTCTGATCGCCGGCAACCACATCATCACCTGCACCCTTCAGACGTTCCCGCACGTCATGAAGTTCATCGAAGACACGGATGCGCTACACGGACGCCGCTGGGCCGTGGTTGCCGATGAGGCGCACTCCTCCCAGTCGGGATCCACCGCGCGTGCCCTGAAGGGTCTGCTGGTCGATCTTGAGCTCGACCCGGATCAGGACATCAGTGCCGATGACCTACTGGCCGCAACAGATTCCGCGATCGCTGCGAGCGCGAATATCACGTTCATCGCTCTGACGGCAACGCCGAAAGCCAAGACCCTCCGCCTGTTCGGCTCGAAGGTGGAGAACGAAGACCGCTGGGAAGCTTTCGATACCTATACGATGGCGCAGGCGATTGAAGAGCAGTTCATCCTCGATGTGCTGACCAACTACTCGACCTACGACATGTTCCTGCGTGTGAAGAACACTCTCGAGGATGAAGACGACGAGTTCGACGTCGAGACAGGTCGCGCGGTGAAGGACATCGTGCGCTTCGCCCGGCTGCACCCGACGGCCATCGCGCAGAAGGTGCAAGTCGTTGTCGAACATTTCCGGCGCAACGTCGCCCACATGCTCAGCGGCCAGGCGCGCGCCATGGTGGTCACCTCCGGGCGCAAGGAGGCCGTCCTGTGGTCAGAGAAGATGAATGCCTACATCTCCGACAAGGGTTACGCCGGACTGGAGACCCTGGTTGCCTTCTCCGGCTCCGTCAAGAACGATGCTGGCGAAGAAGTCACCGAGATCTCCATGAACGCGCTTGGCGATGTGGCCAAGGCCTTCCGCGAAGAGGACGAGTACAAAGTCCTGATTGTGGCCAACAAGTTCCAGACCGGATTCGATGAGCCTCGCCTCATGGCAATGTACGTCGACAAGGTGCTCAGCGACATCGCCACGGTCCAGACGCTCTCGCGCCTGAACCGTATGTACCCGGGCAAGTCCGCGCCGATGGTCGTCGACTTCGTCAACACCCCCGAGAACATCCAGAAGGACTTCGCTCGTTACTACACCGACGCTCACGTAGCTGGCGAGGTCGATGCCAATGCTCTTTACGAGCTCTCCGAGCGCCTCGACTCAGTAGGCCTCTACACCGAGGCCCAGATGCGTGCAGTGGCGGAGGCCTACATGGACAAGGCTGGTGGCGAAGCCATCCAGAATGCGCTGGGCCCGATCAAGTTTGCCTGGAGCAGCGGGCTGCAGAAGGCACGGCTTACCAAGGACAAGCCGCGCTACGAAGAGCTGAAGCAGTTCCGTTCGGATGGGATCAGCTACCGCAACGCCTGGCAGTTCCTTTCGCAGATCGTCGACTACGACGACGAGGATCTGCGCTTGCGTGCCATCCTCATGACGCTTCTTGCTCGAAACCTGCATCTGGCCCCGGAGGAGTACGACAGCAGCTACATGGATGGAGTTCAGCTCGGGGGAGTGAAGCTCGTTCCTGAGAAGGTCAACGCCGACTATCGTGTCGACCACGCGTGGGACAGTGACGTTTCGATTGAGCTTCCGAGCTTCACGACCGAGCCCGGTGGCCTCGGGACCAAGCCGCGCGGCCCTCTCGAAGAGGCGATCGAGAAGGTCAATGACCTTTTCGGTGACAAGGGCATCGACGCGGACCCGGGCAGCATCTCCGGCTTCATCACCGCCTATTGGGGCTTCCTCAACGCAGACGAGGAAGCGATCGCAATGGCCAGGAGCAACAACGTCGATCAGCTGAAGGGGTCGACCAAGTTCTCCGATGCCAGCGACTATGCCATGTACCAGGCGTTCCAGAACACCGACGAGATCAAGAAGGCACTCGCCGATCCTGAGATGCTGGCAAACCTTCTGGCCATCACCGCCGAGAAGATGCATGCCGAACACCATAAAGCGAAGGACAGCGATGCCTGAGACTCGTGCGGCGATGCTTGAGGTCGCCAAGCAGGTAGCAAGGCCCGTCAGGCGGCAGGGTGGAGCCAGAACGAGCTCGCTGATCGGGCTGGGGTCTCTCGACCGTCCGTCGCGCGCGTCGAGCGCGGCGACGACATCAACACTGCGACCCTCGGCAAGATCGCAGAAGTGCTGGGTCTCACGGTGCAGGTGACCTCTCAGCCTGATTGAGCCGGCTCCGTCAATTCAAGAACCCCCCGATCGCAATGATCGAGGGGTTCTTCGGACGATTGGAACTCGCCGCCTAGAGACTCATCTCCAGAGCAGCCGCTGCAGTTCGAGCGATGAAGATTGACCGCAAGTTAGCAGAAGGAGTAATCCGAGCTTTGCCCCTCATGCCAGCGAAAATAGCCTTCGCTTCGACCGTCAGTGTTTGGTCGTCTGGCATCTGGGCAATCCTCGCTCGTTCGGGCGTACTCAGTGGGCGATTTGGGATCTGCATCTGGGGTCGCTCGTAGACCAACCGGTTCTCTACGCCACCCTCCACGTAGATGATGCACACCGTGCAATTGGTCGTGTAATCGATTGTGTTGGCTCTGCTGTCGCTCATGCCGCATATCCGATCAGGTCGTAACGAATCGTGTCGGTCGTCTTGGGCGGCACGTCGATCACGGCCAACCGGTAGACGGTGTTCAGTCGCGGATTGAAGATTCCGACATGAGTCAGCGCCTCGAACTCGGGAAGTCTGGACTGCTTGCCCATCAGTAAATACATCAACAGCTGCAGGGCATGATCCTTGGTCGGCTTCGACGCGGAGACCTTGAAGTCCCACAAGGTGTTCTCAGGGAGGAAGTCCCCATCGCCGCTGTCGACCAGGTCAGTGTATCCACCGCGCTCGCCGACAGCAGTCCCCATCTTCAGCCTGCGGTCTCAGCAGTGATTGCGCTTGTTCCATCTCTGGCAGCCCCGACATCGAAGATCCCGGGAGCTTCGGCGCCTATGCGGGGGACGGATACAGGTCCGCTGGCCAGTCAGCCTTCACCACGTGAAGTTCGCACATGGGCTCTCGCGAACGGGCTTGCCGTGGGTGTTCGCGGCCGGTTGTCACGCGATGTGCTCGAGGCTTATGCCGAGGCTCATAGTGTGGCTGTCTAGCCCCCGACGGAGAAGCAGGACCACATGACGGATCAGGATGTCGACAGCCTGTCGACGAGACGAACGACACAGCACATCGGGGCCGCGGGCGAGTTGCTCGTGCAGTACCGACTGCTCAAGCTCGGTATCGACAGCGCGCGCCTGACGACAGATTCGGGCATCGATCTGGTCGTTTACTCACCTGCCACAGGCTCGGCGACGACCGTTCAGGTCAAGACGGTCGAGCGGGCGATGCCCTCGGGCGGTACCGGACGGCACGCGATCGGCTGGAACTTCCCGCATGACACTCCGGCGCAGCTGCTCGCCTTCACCTATCTCGAGCAAGACCTCGTGTGGCTCTTCACTGCAGCCGAGGCTAGACGGGTGGCGCAGCAGAGGTCTCCCAAGGATGTCCGGCGCCTCTACTGGTACACAGACCTGACCATGCGCCAGCGCGACGGGGTGCCCCTCATCCAGTCGGACATGGACAAGTATTTGCTCTCTGGTCGCGCTCCTGTGCTCTTCCCGCGCTGATGAGTGTTCGACCTGATCCGAGACGCAGCGTCAGCGAGCCGAGCGTGCCGGAAGCCGTCGTGGCCGCGGCGCAACGTGCTGAGAGCGATCTACTCGGCGCGCGGCACGACATCGAGCAAGCCATTGCGCTCGTTCCCGCCACCGCAGGGCTCTACGCGGTGTGGGCGGACGAGGAGACGTGGACCGCGCTCGGCCTTCGCCCCGCCAGCGACCACCAGCCCCTCTACGTCGGCAAGTCCGAGAGCAGCCTGCGGGGGCGCGAAGTCAACACGCACTTCGATGCAGGCAAGGGCACGATGTCGAAAACTGGGTCATCCACGGTTCGCCGTTCCTTCGCGGCGCTCCTCGCGCCGAGCTTGGGCCTCCGCGCGATTCCTCGGAATGTCGATAAGCCTGGCTACTTCTCGAACTATTCCCTGCGCGCCGAAGACGATCTGCGCCAGCCCCGCCCGATGCCCATAGGCGCGCGGATCGCGGGGTGCACAGTGCGCACGCGACCGCCGCCTCCTTGGCTCTGGCGGCCTCGCGGCCGGGCCGCGCGTCCCTTATCGTTCACCGGAACGATAAACGGAAGGCCATCCCCGAATGACACCGATCGTCCCCAAACACCGATCCGGCCCGAGCCGACGCACCGTGTTATCCGGCGCCGCCGGGCTCGCCGGCCTCGGCCTGCTCACGCTGGCCGGCTGCGCACCTGCCCGCAAGGACCCGACCATCCCCGAGGCCGCCGCCACCGGCACCGCCGCCCGCGGCGGACGCCTCCGCGTCGCCCGGCCGGCCGCCTCCGCCGCGGAGACCCTCGACTCGGCCAGCTCCCTCTCGGCCTACGAGTACCTCGGCGCCCTCTACAACCGCCTCGTCAAGCTCGACGAGCAGGGTGTCACCGTGCCCGACCTCGCCGAGGAGTGGTCCGCCACCCCCGACGGCGTCACCTGGACCTTCCGCCTGCGCCGCGGCGTCACCCTGGCCGCCTCGGACGAGTTCGCGCTTGGAACCCGACAGCGGGTTCGTCAGACCTGCGCGGTGGGGACAGCGACAGCAAGCCGATCGAGGACATTGTCGCGGTCGGTGAGCCAATCCGGCAGCCACACCCGTTCGACGGTCGGCCAGTTCATCAGGCCGCCGAGCACCTCCACCGGCAGTGCGTCGCGGTCGGCCACGGTGCCTCGTTGCGCCCACCCGGGTCCGTCCAGGAGCACGGCCATGGTCGGTGATCCTGGCTGGCCGGCGGGGGCGACGACCAAGTCAATCTTGAAGTCGGACAAGCCGACGTTCGTCCGCACGTCGAGTCCTCGCGACCTCAGAGCCTCGGCCACGTCCTCGCGGTGCAGGTCGGTGGTCGTCGATGCATTCGCCGAGAGCACCTTCTCTGCTCCTCGCTGAGCCAGCTCAAGATAGGCCCTGAGATCCTTGATGCCTCGGGAGGTCGTCTCCTCCGTCCGGAGGTCACCGGGGTCGAAGCTCGAGAACAGGATGACCTGACGACGTGCCCGCGTGATCGCCACGTTGAGCCGACGCTCGCCACCGAAGTTCGTCAGGGGGCCGAAGTTCAGAGGCAGAACGCCCTTGTCGTTGGCGCTGAAGGCCGTAGAGAAAAGGATCGTGTCGCGCTCATCGCCCTGCACGTTCTCGAGGTTCTTTACGAACAGGCCGTCCGACGACGCATCCAGAGCGTCGATGATGCGCTCGTCACCAGCGTCGCGGAGCATCGACTCGATGAGCGTCCGCTGCTGCGCGTTGAAGGTGACCACGCCCAGCGACGGGGTGCCGGCACGATCAACCGAGAACCGGTGACGGATCTCCGCCACGATGGCGTCGGCCTCGGCCTGGTTCGTCCGGAGCGTCTTGCTGGGGCCCGAACGGAGAAACTTCCCGTCGACCCTCCTGAGGGTGATGCCGTGGCCACCGATCCCGCTGTCCACTGAGCCGTGAGCCGGTGCCGGAAACGACGTGAGACGGTCCTCGTAGTAGTTGCGGTTGCTGAACGCGATGAGCGACTCGTCCTGGCTCCGGTAGTGCCACGAGAGCCACCGGCTCTCGATCCGCGCCTGCTTGCACTCCGCGAGGATGGACTCCTCGTCACGAGCCAGCACGTCCTCGACCTGCGCCTCCGCGTCGTCATCGTCGATCGTCGCCTCAGCGAACGAGGTCGGCGGCATCTGCTTGCTGTCGCCGACGACGACCACCGAGGTCGCCCGGCCCATCGCACCGACTGCATCGGCGACCCGGACCTGCGACGCCTCGTCGAAGACCACGATGTCGAAGAGACCCGATTTCGCAGGGAAGAAGCGCGCCACGGAGTCGGGGCTCACGAGGACGCAGGGCGTGACCTCGG
>Ga0265780_10008106_pt1 | contig 12800 bp, 12 predicted proteins | sample P1T30metagenome_FD_192432 | JGI IMG/M metagenome (GOLD analysis project Ga0265780, IMG submission 192432) | Plant litter microbial communities from East Loma Ridge, Irvine, California - P1 T30 | ecosystem: Environmental > Terrestrial > Plant litter > Unclassified | place: USA: California...
TTCATCTTTTGCTGGCGAACAACGGCCGCCGGTGGGCTGCATGCACTGCGACGTGGAGCGATGACTCACTGCGGCAGTTAGCACGAAAACCTGAAGAGAAAACTGACCGCTTCACTGTCAAGACCCGTGTCCAAGCCAGGCCATGCAAGCTGCAATTCCTTCCCTCCGGCACTCTGTTCGCGTTCGCTTTCAATCTGGGCCTTCAACTGCACCGTCGTTCATCCAATGTCCAAGCTGCTCAAGCGAGAGTTCAAGGCATTGGATGCTTTGCCGACTCAACTGATCACAGGGTATTGCAGATACTACGTCCAGCGGAAGCATGTCCAAATCAGGGTTGCAATCCAGCTCGTGCATGTAAAGGCATGTTCTTTGTTACCTTTGTTACACAAGGCGCTCGTCGTTCGCTCGCAAAAGTCGCTCAATATACATGTAAACTATTGACTATCGCCATTGGCTCGGGCACACAGTCCTACAGGGTAAGTGTGGGCTGCGATCTCCGCAAGCACAGGCGAGTACCCAAACCTTGGTTGTTGTACTGCAGTGCCAATACACCGAAGAGAAAGAAGAAGCGACAGGGACTCTTTGAGCCAGGGCTCTGTCAGCTACAGTCCGGCCTCCAGGAAAGTCCGCTCCGAGATAGGGACCTGCACTTCACCCCATCCTTCCCGATCAAGGTTGTGGCGCGTCTTTGCCGCCCCCAACATCCTTGGAAGGGAAACAGGGGGACCGGGGAGCACGGTTGACCAACCCCATGGATCTCAACACACCCTCAGATGTGCCCAACATGTCAACAACTTCAGATGCGAGACTAAGCGATCGGGGCCTTCGGCTCCTGACGCTAGTCGAACGCCTTTGCAAAGGACAGAGACAGCCTCATCTTGCCTCCGCAATACGGAAATCTATTCCGTCGACAAGCAATGCTGGTCCTTACCTCATTCGAACACTCATGCATTCGAGCACCTGCGCCCGGGATGCGAACTTGGTGCATTATCACTTGTCCATGTCGGCGCTTCGCGATACTGCTCGCTGTTTTGGAGCATCTCAACGAAATGGGCAGGATCTAGAACCCGTCTCACGCAGCCGCTGGCGTCTCCACCACTGCTCCACACCGATGTCCCGCAAAGCACGTTCTGCCTGCGGAAACGGTCAGCCGTGGTCGGTGCCCAAGAAAGCGGCAGTGAAGGATTCAATGCGTGATCTATGCAGTGCTGAACCACTGGCGACAAGACTGCACATCATGATCGCCGTCTAGCGATGCATGCTCAAGCGAAATGTATCCCCAACTTCATCTCCACATGCTCACTTGCTCATCAAAGCTAATCGGTACATGTGCTCCTTTCGGTATCATGCATGGCTGCAAAAGCAACCGCGAAGTCGACAGGCAATTCAAGCCGAACCACCGCCTAGCTTCCTTTAGTGCCTGATCAGCAGCAATTTACAGTATGCCTCACTTCTGAAGCTACTGTAGCACTCTTGGGTCTTGTACAAGGAAGTTCTCGGTCGGAGACGGCACTTCTCTGTGGAAGCTAGGATAGGTGAGCACCGAGAGTCTCTCCTACTGCCGGGCCAAAACTGTGACACATTTGCGCAGTGTTCTAGAATCAATATATGGGCTTACCATCTAGAATTGCTCCTAAGCTGGGGATATGCTTGCTGTCTTCTCCCGTGGGGGAAACAGCCACGGGCATGAAGCTACACGTTGTGTCTAAGCCACCTTCAGGGGCAAAAGTCACGAAACATCACAGGCACCTGATGAATTCAAACAAGCTCCAAGTTCCAAGTACAACATCGCAAAAGCAATGTCAACAACTTCACTATCTTCAAACATACTCACTCCGCTCCCTCACCCAACCCGCCCGGGACTCGGCGCTACTTCCCCACTCTCCCAAGCCCTCTCCTCACTCCCCAACACAAACTCAATAACTCCGCCCTCAACCATGACATCCTCATGACTGATCCAATTCTTCGTCCAAGCAACCCCATTCACCTTCACACTCTGCACATAGTAACTATCCTGCCCCAGCCCCTGCGCCGTGATGCGCAGCGTTCGGTTGTGATTAACCGTCATGTTCATGTCCGGGAACCAGGGCGACGAGAGCAGATACACGGGCTGCGTGACGACGGGGTAGAGTCCGAGCATTTGCCATATGAGCCAGGAGTTGAGCGCGCCGGCGTCGGAGTTTCCGGGGAGGCCATAGGGTTGATTTTTGAAGCTAAGATTGCGTGTAAGTATAGAGACATGAAAGAGTGATGGGATTGGAACGTACTACTGCCTCGCGAGTTGGCGGGATACGTGCACGCTTTTATAGGACTTGTTGATGTAATTATATAGGTATGGTGTTTGGAAGTCTGGTTCATTTCTACGATTTCGAGTCAGCACTTCCATGTAGGTCAAGAGAGCGGTTAGACAGTACGTACCCAATATTCATCAACGTGTTTATCCCAGCGCCATTGACGCCAAGGTCCTGCTGGCTACTATTCGGTTGAAACATATAATCCAACCTCGGTTCAAACGCGCCCGCCCCGCCCATGAACCCGATCAAAGTCCACATATCATGCGGCACATTGAACGAGTACTCAAACGGCGTCGCCTCGTACGTAACCGCGCTCCACGAGCAATCCCCACACGTCGCTGGATTATACCCCGATGAATTGAACGTGCCGTCCGCCAGCCTCGGCGCCAGGAAGCCCGTGAACTCGGGCGTCGTATTCGTGCTCTTCACGCTGTGATCCCAACTCCTCTGCCACCCCATCGCGCGGTGCAGATACTTGCGCACATCGCCGGGCTTCTCGCCGCGCGCGACTTGGCTCAGCGCGAAGTCGTTGACTGCGTATTCCACCGTGCGGGAGATACACCGCTCGTTGCGGTCTTGACTGACGTAGCCCAGCTCGATCCAGTCTTTGAGGGCTGCGCGGCCTTCTTTGTCTTTGAAGCGCAGGTCCGGGACGACTTGGGCGTTGGTGAGCATTGCGGCGTAGCCGTCGGTCCAGTTGATGGCGCCGCGCAGGCCCTTGATGTAGGCGTCGGCGAGGACGTTGTCGGCGTTGCTGCCGCCTTGGCTGAGGCCGTTGTAGTTGCCGGATCGGCCGTCGGGGAGGAAGCCGTCGTGGCGCCAGATGTCGATTAGGGCGCGGATTTGGGCTTCGTATGCTTTGGGCTGGATCAGGTGGTGGAGTGAAGTGGTACAGCGGAATGTGTCCCCTGAGCAGGAGTTAGTTAGAGGTGACTTGCCAGTTGCAATGAACTTACAGATGGCATAGAAGTCGTCATAGTACGGCTCATCGGAATCCCAGAGCGGGTTCTCGCCAGTGCGGTTTGATGGCATCAGGTGGGAGAAATAGAGCATCGAATACAAAAGCGTAAGGTCGGTCTTGTTGGCTGATACGCCTGTGTCCACGCTGATGGTACTGAAGATGTCTTTATTCCACACATCTACAGCAGCATCGACCGTCTCCTTCAGATGCCAAGATGGTATTTCTTCATCTCTGAACGTGCATGCCTGCTCTTCCGAAATAAAAGATATGCCGATCCTCGAGCGCACACAAGAAGCAGCTTCGGTCTCATTCCACGTAAACAGCGCGCCAACAGTGTCATACCGACTTGCCGCTTTTCTGTGCTTTCCTCCCATGTTCGGCGTAGTCGAGTTCTCCGCATTGAAAGCCTGAGCTTGATCCGGTGCCGACTCGAACTCTGCGCAAAAGAAGACTTTGTACGGCGCCCCTTCATTCCAGCCAGCTTCATAAACGCCGTAACCTCGATACTCCTTGCCGTCCTCTGAGACGCTGACTTCAGAATCGACGTATCGCTGCGTACATTTACTCCCGCGAGCGCTAGGCAATCTGTGCGTAAGATCCACCAGGACATTCCTCTCTCCGGGAGGAAAGCTGTACTCCACGATACCCGCATGGGCGGTCGCAGACAATTCGATTGTAACGCCGCTTTCAAGATCGGTCCTGAAGTAGCCTACACTCGCAGTCTCATTGCCCACACGGTGTTGCCAGTAGGTGCGATTATTCAGGATATCCACTGGCGCGGCCGTCGTGGTGAGCGGCATTTGAGAAATCACTCCGTACTTGGGACATCCTCCTGTTCCGCTGACGTGCATCATGGAAACTCCAGTCACATTTCCTTCGGGTGTGTAGCCGCCGTTCAAAACGGCCATTTGTGGGTTGGTTTCGTAGGTGTCGATGCCCATTTTGACGACGCCATAAGGAACGGCACCGCCGACGAAGATGTCGCCTCCGCCAAAAGCTCTGCCAGGCGTGGGTCCTTCGGCTCCGATGAATGGGTTGACATGTTGCGCATAGTCGACTTGGCCTGCTGCTACGCTTGCAAGCGCAAGCAGCAGTACGTTCGTGAAGCCGGTCATGGTGGTTGCTCAGGTGCTACTCGCGACACCATGAAGCGCGAGAATTTCCAGAAGCTGGGGACGGCCATGTCTTCTTGCATTGAATAGTCGGTGTGACTATGCTGAAGACAGTACGATCTGTTCTAGAATTGTTCCGAAAACCCGAATGTTCTGCAAGACTGCGGGGCCCCGCGCTCGTCAAGGATCGTCTAAGACAAGAAAAGATCAAGTTGCGTCATTTCCAATGTTTAATCCAGGGACGACAAGGCGCTACGGTACAACATTCTGCGAAACTTGGTGATCACCGTTGGGGGTTGTCTCAATTGAGATAGGTACCGATGTACCTGGTCATGTGCCTCGGTTAAGGCCATCCCCGATCGCACTTTCGACACATGTGGATGTTGATTCCTCAAGGTCGGCATATTTTCTATTGTGTAAGGGAGAAATTCGGCTCAAGAAAGCTCGACCCTGACATGGCTGAAGTCGACGTGCTCACGTGTTCTGGTTGAATTTACTGCAGATTTCAGTTGACCGCAGCTGCAAATCATGAAGTGCTTCATAGCATGGCAGATATCATATCTCAAGCTTTGAAAAAACAACATCAAGCAGGAAATCTGTTTTCTTCTCACAATCGTGTTGAGTGGTGTTATGATCGACGCAGGTCGCTTCCGGGATGAGCCTCCAACTGTCAAACAGACTTTTATCTCGATACCTAGGTAGCGACACGAAGCTCATTGAGCAAGTATACTGAGTATTGCTTTTAATGCCTCGATGCGTTTAATGGAACCATGAAGCCATATTGTCTTCCATGTATTAGGTTTGCACCGTCATCGTGACCAGCACTTGAAGTGCGGACTTTCCGCCTTCTATTGAACCGTCATATGCCATGCCCAACACATGTACCGTGTCAACACGAGAATTGTGAAGGAACAATTGTGGCAAAAAAAAGGATACTGCAGCCGAGGACTCCATATCGTTATACGAAAGCCACGTGAGTCAGTAATGAAGTCAGATTTCTCGGCGCCGACTCAGCACCGTTCGGCAGTTGCTTCTGTGTGCCAAAGTCACAACTGCCGTCTGACTCCAAGCGCACAGGACATCGCTATCAGCAAGCTAGCTATCTAGCTGTGAACTCAAAGTATCGGCAGTTCAGAAAAAGCATAATCAGGACCGAAGATATCCAGACGTTCTGCGAGGTCTCAGGAGGTCTGAGGGAGATTGAGATGGTATCTGATACCGTGATACTGATCCGCAGGCAAAGTCCAGTGACATGGAACTACGCATATGACGTGCATTACGAAGTTGAGGCGAAACTGTTTTTCTGGGCGTTGTGACTCGGGGATGATCGTTTGAAGGCGGCTACCCCGCGCCCCCGGAGCGTCATCCCCGCGCCCTTCACCCAAAGCCACAGACCCACTATCGTCATCTCGAACCTTCAAAACAACTGCCGACACACATAATCGCGCGCAAGGTGAACACACACAATGCCGGTGCCGATTGAAAACCGAGATGAATGGCTGGAGCGCACGGGAATTGTCGTGTTGCCCTGTGCCTTTCATGCAATATATGAGACGCCCGACAGCCTCTAGTGTGCAGTGTAGTCGTGGCTGCTTATCCTTCTAATCATTTCGTAACCTGGATTTCGGATCGATCACACTCGGGTTTAATCTCAGTCAGGCACCATGCTCGCTAACGAGATACTTCCCATCCTCGTCAGATATTGGCCACTTGTGACCATATCAGTCGTTGTTGCATTCTTGCTAAGCAACAAATACTGGAAAGGCCTGAACAAATATCCAGGTCATTGGGCGGCTGGATATAGTAACTGGTGGAGGTTATGGGATGTCAATAAGAGGAACCATCATTGGACCACGATCGCACTACACCGGAAACATGGAGATATTATACGATTGGGACCGAACGTCCTGTCGTTTGCAGATCCGAAGGCAATCAAGGCCATCTATGGCTTGAACAAGGGCGTCGAAAAGGTACGTCACTACAGTGATGTTGTACACTTGCAGAGAACAGCAGCTAATGCTCCATAGTCCGACTTCTACCCGGTTCAGGGCGCAGTGTCCAACGGTAAAACACTGTACTCTCTCTTCTCAACGACTGATGAAGACTTTCATGCAAAATATCGTCGATGCGTAAACAATGCCTTTGCCATGAGCTCGCTCGTGAACTACGAACCTCTAGTCAGCTCAACCCTCACATACTGGTTAGACAAGACAGATGATATGTTTGCGAGCACCGGCAAGAGCTGTAACTTCAATCAATGGCTCCAATTCTTTGCATTCGACGTCATTGGGGAGTTGACGTGGAGCAAGAGATTGGGCTTTGTAGAGGGCAACAAAGACGTAGACAACATTATCGGATTCTTGGGCAAATTTTTCGATTACGTTGCACCAGTAAGAATCTCGCCGCCGTGGCTTAAACGTTTGCTAATCTCCAAATTAGGTTGGACAAATGCCAATACTTGACCATCTCCTCTGGAAGAACCCCATCAGTCTTTTTGCCCAGCAAATCGGTCTCGACAAGCGCGTTCACCCAGTCACCCTCTTCGCCCTCAGCCGCTCCAGTGAACGCGCTCAGCAAGTCGAGAAAGTCAAGCGCTTTGGACTCTCCGACGACGAAAAGGCTAATCCCCGCGGTATTGACCTACTCTCCAAGTTCGCTCAAGCAAGCCACGACCACGACTTCATGGACGACAACCGCATTCTCTCCACATGCACATCCATGGTCTTTGCTGGTTCAGAAACCACGGCGATCTCCCTATCTGCCGTCTTCTATTTCCTCGTCAAGCACCCGCGCGTGTACCACAAGCTGATGGCAGAGCTCGACAATGCTGTCGCAGACGGAACAATTGAAGACCGCCCCGACCGCACGCTTTCATGGCCCGAGGCCCAGAAACTTCCTTACCTCGACGCCGTTGTCCAGGAATCTTTCCGATTACATCCCGCACCTGGCCTTATCCTCGAACGCGTCGTCCCACCCCAAGGCATGCAAATCCTCAACGAGTTCATCCCCGGCGGCACCATTGTGGGCTGCAACGCATGGGTAGTGCACCGCCGCCCAGAAGTGTTTGGCTTTGATGTCGATGTGTTCCGCCCTGAGCGCTGGCTTGACGCTAGCCCGGAGAAGTTGAAGGAGATGAAGGGCACGATGTTGCAGTTTGGTGCGGGCGCCAGAACTTGCATTGGCAAGAACATCAGTCTATTGGAGATTTACAAGCTGGTGCCGAGTTTCTTGAGGAGATTTGAGGTACAGCTTGAGGACCCAAGTAAAGAGTGGAAGACGCACAATGCGTGGTTTGTGGGTCAGAAGGAGTTTAACACGAGGTTTCGGCCGAGGGCGTAGAGCCGTGTGGTCCAGTTTATAAGCATGTCACATACCCAGATCCTTGTTTAGCGTAACGATTTCATAGTACAGTGAGACTCAAATAATTCGTACAACCCGCCTACTTCGTCGTGACAAACCACTGGTCCGCTTCGAACTCTAGCTTCGTTCCAGATTGTCCCAGTGGATCTACGAAGATCTTCATGTCGACATCCGCAGTCATCAGGTCAAAAACGCGCAACAGAACATATACTTGTGACGGTCGCGCGGATTGATCCAACTTCATCGTTTCCATCTGCAGCTTAGAGTTAGCGCCTGTTCGCCACCAACATAAATGGCCTGGATAGGTCACTCTTACCCGTTTATACTGCCCACCGCTCATGTAAAATCGAGTGCCACAAGGCCCCGTCGTGCTCTTCACTTCGAGATAGTACTCAATAGGGCACTCGTCAAAGTCATGGTCTTCGCGGATCTGGGGTGGAAAGTCGCCCTCGCAGTTATCCCGCAGGTGTTGAGTAAGCTCACCCGAGGCGTCTTTGTAGACTATGTCTGCGGTTTCTCGTCCAATCCAGTTCGTCATGTTTGCGAAGCGCGTAGAGCGGGATAATTCGCCGCGGATGGTGCTGCGCCAGTTCGCTTCAGTGAAGTTGGGTAGGTTGAGAGTGGTGAGGAATTCGAAGATCTGGGTGTGTATTAGTACATATGTCCAAAGATGTAGATACGCTCGAAACATGAAACAAAGACGTACATATGCTTCTCCAGCGGCGCCGATGCGACGATCATGGACGAAGCCATTTCCGCTACGGACGCCAAAGGTAGCTGAGTGATCGAATTCGCGATATTGTCCGCGGGGTACTGGTTCATGAACGTCGTCTGCTTCGGCATTGCGATATCCATGCCCTGCTTGACGAGCGCTCCTAACAACCTGCTCAATCAGATCAGGGTATTGCTCCGGTGGCGCGGTCTCGACGAAAACTTCTGGGTCTTCCCTGGACACCGAACGACGGTAGCGTATTGGCGTTGCTTCTGGTGTCATGGGACCAGCAACTGTTTTCACCAGGGTCGCTGTCTCACTTTCTGCAATGGTTGGGGCCGGGGTACTCAGCCTCTGTTCAACGGTGACATTGGGAATGACAATGACTGGCCGTTCGATCCAATCCACCGATGAAATGTCTTGCTCAACCAAAACGTTCTCGAGATCCGGAAGGTTGCATGACACAATATTGGATATGTCGAAAGTGGCGCTGAGAGGTACTCCAAGTATGGTAGCGAGTAGTTTTGGTAGTTGCGACCTGTAGCAGCTTCGGCGCTGCTGTTCATCCGCTGGGACGTATACTTTGATCTGCTCATCGCAAACATCGTGATGTATGGCTAGCCTATCGCTCTCAACGCTAATTGATTTGTTCGGCAGGCTGAGCTTGAGGTGGGTCGTTATATCATCAGTGGTGTATATGACCGCTTGCGATATCTGCTCGAAAAGCGCAGGGTCATTGCGCAAAGCTTTACTACTCTTGTACTTTGCGGCACAGCTGTACAGTATTAACACATGTCATGAAATCAAAATGCTTGGTCGAAACTCCTCCGCTGGACTTTTTGAGACTTTGGACTTACCAATACAGTGCATAAGCTCTAGCATGTAGCTGCTGGGAGAGCTGACCGTCCGCAAGTCGTGTTTCACCGACCATTGAAACCTCTCTGACCATCGCAGAGAGGTAGCGATGGGTCAGACCCATGTGATTAAACACGACATGCAAGATTTGTACTTCATGTACATCGAAATCTAGCAACACGTCTTGATCAGCTAGCGCATCGGAGTATCGCTGATGGTCTGCGATAGCAAAGTCATCTGCTTTGCCAACAAGCACCGAGACTCCGCCACTCATCTTCTTCGGTAGAAACTTCGTATCCTTGAGGTTTGTCAAAGCCTTTGACACACTGTCACTGATGGATGTTCGTGCTAACATCATGCCTATCTCAATGATACGAATGCGGATATCGTGGACGCGCAGTGAGGGCGTTTCCGTCATCCGCTTAACCTCGTTGACGAGCAGGCTGGGGCTCGCTTTCTTGACGTTGAGCCGCCTGACGAAAAAGTTCTCGAGATCTTTGTATAGCGGCGAAAGGTCTTGGAACTCAGAAAGGGTAAATGGGCTATGCCACACACACGTCCCTAGTGTATGCCACGTGCCATCCTCACCCAATATCATATTGCTCTCGTTGAATTTGGTCCTAGTCATAAGTTAACGAGATTTCAAGTAGACTAAGAGATATATGATGTAAGAGGAGAAGAGAGCGAGGAATCACTAATGGCTTACTTGATGGTACGCCAATCGTCCTCGCTGGTTGCCGTTAAGGCCAAGAAAGCATAGAGATCGCGCATAATTGCTATGCTTGTGCTACCAGGACGGGAATCGCGACGGAAATCAACTTCATGAAGTACGTCTTCCAGTACCAGACCAGGTATCTTGAGGATGTTTATAAAGAAGCCGTCAACCAGAGTGTCTCCTTGGTATGTCCTTGACAGCACACTCTTGAAAGAGAGAAATTCAGGCCCATATAGTATGCACTGATCACGGCGCGTCCAGTGAGTTCCATAATTGTTCCAGATCAGTGCATACGAATCGAAAAACGAGCTGTAGCAAGTTAGCACAGTACTTGCATACTTGAAACTTGTCTGTCTACGTACCTAAGAGATGTGTAGTCACTCAGCGTTGCGGAACGGGCAAGACCTCGGTAGATCTCTACTACCTTATCCAGGTCCGGCTCAGACTCTTTGGACTTTAATCGAATGGCTATCTTATAGAATCTGATATCCGGCTTGGATGTTACGCCGAAATCTTCGAGAAACCTCCATGTTCTGCAGCTCGTCTCGTCCAACGTGCCTTCCGGCAGAGCAAGGAGTGGCAAGTCGCCTTCATACAAGCCTAGCCGATCGATCTCCGCCAGTATCTCGGTGGTTGGGAGATATGTGAGTTTCAAGTACTTACTATTGCCTGAAATACAGGGCACTGAACAGTGACCAAGTTCTGCTGCAACAAGCTGAGCGCTATGCTGATAAATGCTCCAGTGTGCCCTCAGAGTGCCCAAAAACTTGGCTGGATTCTGCTCTAACACAATTTTCAGCCCGGCCGATAAAGTGTGCCGAAAGCCAGGACATGAGCGATGCAACAAAGGTGGAAAGTACATGGCGCCCGTCGCGTGAACGAGCCATGTCTTCCAGTCTATATCGTTGACACGCACAGCAAGAGGTTCAGCATCGAAGATCTCCTCTGACAGTATGGAGTAAGCTGAACGCGATGGCGGTGAGAACTGAATCATATTTGACTCGTGCGACGGAACCAAACTGTACATGTCGAATTCGCCACCGGACGGAACATAGAGCTCAAGATCCCGGGCTCAGGCCGCGTAAACGGGGAAGAATAAGGCGCTCACGTATACCCAGGATTTTATATCGTCCAGATCGTATTCCTGATGATACATATATCGGAGATCATCGACAAAGCCATCAGAGAATGGCACTGTGCTGTGTCTGAGCTTGATCATCGCAAATACGGTCTCTTTGGGACAATCCTTGACGCCGAGAGCTTTGTAGAAAAGTCTGCGGGTCTGATTCTGAGATGCAGTCTTGTCGAGGAGCCTGAGAGATAAATTCTTGGGTATGGGTGTCGTCCCTGTGAAGGCAAAGTAAATCTCTTTAGAGCCACCAAGGCTAGTATTTGGGGCGCCTGTCCATTGGTTTCCTCCGATCAGGGGGATCAGCGCAAGCTTTTTTATTCTGTCCCGTATTGTAACCAAGCTGCTGTTTCGAGCCCTCAACGGCGTGATTATAAGTCTCGCAAAGGCTTCATGCCATGGATCCGCAGAGTCCTTTGTCCTTAGCTTAGATTGACCATTAACTAGATCAGCATGAAGTCGATCTAGGACTTCGGACCATGCCAAGCGTTTCAGACCCAATTCTTCAAGGCGTTGCTTGTGGCGGAAAGTGTACTCCGAAGCCAGGTAGACGTCATCAGCTAGGTCTGGAAGGATAGGCTTGCCTTGGTGTAGCGCGGCGGGTGGCACATCCCGCACTTGGAGCAGTGACTTGAACTGTCTACGTCCCATTGTTTGAAACACGGGTTGCACTTTGATATTGTCGTGGAGGAGAAAGATTATGTCACCTGTTTAGCATGTGACACTTAAGGATTAAGGTTTCTCTGAGCCGAAACCTAGATTACCTAAGCAGCTAAGTATATAGTCTAATTGTTCATTAAACTCTCTTATGCAGAAAATCTAATTAATTATCTTATACTCCTAATTAAAGTTCGCTTAGCCTTTATAGTTATAAGCTCTTTTTTCTGCATAGAAGCGCGTAAGCAGTATAGAGGTGCACAGCTACTTTAGTAGGTAACCTCTAGTAAGCGAGCGCAGGGCGCAACTTACCTGCTGCTAATTATATGCGCGCTGTAAGCAATATATAAGAGCAGTTTAGTATATGCCTCTATTATTAGATTAGTATTATAAAGTTACGTAATCTAGAAGGTGTATCGTAGTATATACTAATTATCTTATATATATAAAGACTAGTTTTTGCTACAATAGTTATAAGCCTAGCGCTATAAGATCGCAGAGCTAATTTTTTACTACGCATTTTATATTTGCTAAGAACTTTAATTAGTTAATCTACTCTACTCTTATATCTTATTTACTAATTCTCTTTTTCTATTATAGAATCTAAAGATATACTCTTTATATCTATTACTCTTAAGAGCTAATTAGATTAGCTATACTAGTTTACTTAGCTAAAGCTTTATTATATCTTTAGCTAAGTTTAAGATTAAGTTAATCTAAATTAGAATATTTAACTTCTTATTAAGAACTAGTATTCTGCTTACTTCTTAATTCTGCTATAATCTAAGCTAGTCTCTAAGCTTCTATCTAGCGCAACGCAATAAAATAAAGAAGATTATTGCAAGAAATAAGAGTAGTTTAAACTTAAAGATTAAGCATATAAGCTTATAATTAAGAATAGCACTTATAATATTAACTTATATAAGTTAAATATTTCTAAATAAACTAAAAAAGCTAATAAACTTGCTAAAGTTAAGAAATAGATTACTAAGATAGTTTTAAGTA
>Ga0265780_10008108_pt1 | contig 12797 bp, 14 predicted proteins | sample P1T30metagenome_FD_192432 | JGI IMG/M metagenome (GOLD analysis project Ga0265780, IMG submission 192432) | Plant litter microbial communities from East Loma Ridge, Irvine, California - P1 T30 | ecosystem: Environmental > Terrestrial > Plant litter > Unclassified | place: USA: California...
CGGAGCTGTCAATGCAAGAGCATCGTACGGCCAAAATTGCTGCGAGACATCTCGAGAAGCACGGCTACCAAGTCACCACTGGGATAGGGGGCACTGGATTGATTGGTGTTTTGGAGAATGGAAAAGTGGCTTCAGTTATGTTACGCGCCGATATGGATGGTCTACCGCTAAAAGAAAACACCGGTCTCGAATATTCCAATACCGCTACCGGAGACGAGACGGATTCACCGGCAATAGCTCACGCATGTGGACATGATATGCATGTGACCTGGCTTATGGGCGTTTCTCAACTGTTCGCCAATAAACGAGAAGCATGGGCGGGAACACTGGTCATCTTGTTCCAACCAGGAGAAGAGACGGCCGAGGGTGCCAAGGCCATGTTGGATGACGGTCTATACGACAAGCTACCAAGCGGAAAACCAGAGGTGGTGTTGGGACAACATGTGATGGTGGGACCCGCCGGAACGGTTGCTGGTTCTTCGGGAGCCATTACGTTCGCGGCTGACAGTCTCGAGATCCGACTATTCGGCAAAGGGGCTCACGGATCCATGCCTCAATCGAGTATCGATCCGGTAGTCATGGCAGCATCCATCGTCCTCCGACTCCAGACTATCGTATCGAGAGAACTCAGTCCTTCGGAATTGGCGGTCGTCACGGTCGGAAGCATTCAAGCTGGAACGAAATCAAACATTATTCCTGATGAAGCGGTCATTCAAATGAACATACGAACCCTCGATACAGGCGTACGAAAACGGGTCTTAAAGTCGATAGAAAGGATAGTCAACGCCGAAGCGCAAGCGTCAAATGCTCCTAAAGCACCGGAAATCAAAACAATCGATAGTTATCCACTGAACGTCAACGATGAGACCGCGAGTCATCGAGTCAGAGATGCGATGATGGTGTACCTTGGACCCGAAAGAGTCAAACACACAGGACCAAATCCTGCTAGCGAAGACTTTGGTTGTTTCGGCACGGAATTGGGTATCCCCAGTGTTTATTGGTTTATCGGCGGTACGGATCCTGATGTTTACAATAAGGCGAAGGAAGAAGGGACGGTGCATCAACTACCGGTCAATCACAGTCCGGACTTTGCACCGGTGCTCCATCCTACCCTGAAGACGGGTGTTGAAGCGATGTCTACTGCCGCCATGGCCTGGCTTGCGAAGACTGGGGATGATGAATAGGGATCGACATCCATCCAATCGACGATCGAAAGTAAGCATCAGCAGGGAATATATATGCATCAGATGGTGATGTGATAGTCTCCACAGACGTGGCTGAGGTATGTAGGGCGCGAGGACGGGAACCAACGGGACAATAAGCTCGGGTTGGAAGAAGTGTGTGTTTCCTTTTGTGTGGATTGGGTAGTGTGTGTCAACCTATTGTTTGGTTGACACCGACGCTGTGCATTATCACCCCCTTCGGAGTCTCATCACCATCACATCCATCATCCTCGATAGGGTATTGAGTTCGAGCTGGGATGTCGGCAGCAGTAAGATATCTGTCGAGAATGAGAATGACGCGACTGACATTAATTAGACGCGCCTGCAACAACATACCGAAGTCCTTTCACACATCTTGTCATTCACCGTTCGTCAATCTCTCACACCGTGCCTACCAGTTTCGACCCAGTTCCACGCTGTCGCATCGCTACATATCGATAAGATATACCAACGCATTACTATCGGCCGAGATACCATCGCATCGGTGTTCCAAGGTGTAAACTGGGAGGACATAGAGTACAAGTGGACGGAGGAGGCTGAGCGAAAGAGAAAGACACGGGGCCAGAGTGCTATCAAGAATACAGCGGTGCGAGCTTTCAGCTATGTAGCATTGTTCGAAGGGACAAGCTGGAATGACATGGATGAGGGATGGAAGACACCAAAGGAGTCCAGGAATAGCCCACCTTCACCCCCCGATCAGCCGACCTCAAAACCACGACCCCCCATCTACGGTTCCGCCAAGACGCAGCGACATGCTTGGAAAGTCTACGCCCTATCCAAATGTAAGGAATTGACGATGTGCGGTACTTGGACAACCTCAGGTCTCGATACACGATATCATACGCATAATCTTCTTCACAACGGGAAGGATCATCAATTGTTCCCCTTGGTCGAAACAGTTCGAATCATCCCGCTGGCGTCCGCTCATAAGGCAATCACGCCTCTCTGCTCCGCCCATGGGTCTTGCCCATTCATACAAGAGATCTCGCCCAAGAAGCTCGTTCATAGCAATTGTATGGCGAACGGCTTTGCCTTGACGATCGAGCCGGTAGACGAATTGGTACTGTTTTTACCGAATGGTCAATGGCCAGATGACATGGAATACGACTATCGAGTCCAGACTCTTGAAGAGAGTCTCAGTGTAGTGAACTGTAATATCATCAAACTGGTCTTCGGGCCTTTGCTCGTCGACAAAAATCGCTCTGAGCATCATCAGCATATCGCCGAGGACATCGGCCCGGCGAGGGTCTTGAAAATGGTCATATCCCCCTCGAGCGACTCATAGCAATCCTTCGGACCGCCTGCTCGGAATCGAAAATGACCCTTATTTTTGGACTGGACAAGGTCCAAGTACCGAAGCCCGATGATTTCTTCCGAAGGACTCGAGGACCCCAACAAATGCGTAGTCATACCGAGCTACTTGTTATCATCAGGTCAGCGATGCGGGTAGAAAGGAAGGAAGATGATAATGACTGGGAATTATGTACCTCCGGGCCCATATGAGAATTATCAGATTCACTCGCTCGAGGAATATGTATCGAGTCATCCCGACGACGAGCTGCTTGGGCTTGAGATAGATGGTAGCGATTGCTGGGAATGGCAGTCCACCGAGTACTGGCTCAAGGTTGGAAGAAAAGGCAAGGGCAAGGGGAGTCACGGCAGGATCATGGGAGCAGCTATCAGGAGCCGGTATGGAAAGTGAGGGCTATTGACGGAACAACTCACGGTCGACACGAGTGTCTATTCCAGTACTCCCCAGGTTATGCGATCCACGATCTCCGCGTCTATCTGATGCCCTTTCCGTAGACCATCAGCCCCCGGAACTCTTCTTTGGGACGGGTTTCGGGTCGCCCGATCGGAATGACACAGGCGACAGCTCTGGAGTCAAACTGATCTCTATTCATCGGTATCCAGACTACAATGGGCACTTTCCCGGCCGAACAATTAAAGGTATTGACGAATATGAAGAAACGATGATGTGGTTCCCAGCCTTCTTTGAGGTCCCTCATATGTCTCGCTGCTGTTCCGCCTCCTAACACCTCATTCAACCTCAAGACTCGTTCTGAACCACACCAGTGGATTCCGATTTGAAGAACTTCGGACACCATACCTAGTATTTCCCTTCGAACAAAACCCTGTCGACCCTTTGCATGAAGTTGGCAGGCGCCTCTCTTGTCTCCCTCATTGTCTTCTCGTCGTCCGTCATCCGCTCGATCTCGTGTAAATCCGAAACGAAGTCCATCTCGTTTGTTGAAATTCCGAACCCTTTCTGCGATTTGGCGAGGATACCCTTTATTTTCCAAAGGCAGAAATTAAAGATGAAGAACCAAGCCCCAAAGTTGGAGAATATCAGGTCGGGAACGGTGAAGCCGCCAGGAGCGAACAAATATGAGCCACTGCGAGATCAGTCAAGGTCACCTCTGGCGAAAAGAAGTTTATCGTACGAAAAGACGAGGGTGAAAATAGCTGCGATTGTAGCGATCCAGGCAGAGTACGGTTGGAAGTACCCCCGAACGGGGAGGATATCTTCAACACCCTGAGCCTTGAGACCCGCTCTGAAACGGATGTAGGTCCTTTGGGATTAGCAAATTGAGGTTTCAAACCCAGGTCGACATACAATCCAATGGTGATCCAAGTCATCAGAGTACAAGCGGTAGTCATATTAGTGAACCATACGAGGACTGCAATCAGTATCATTCATGGATTCGAAATTGAGTAAACTCACCAACACCGGCCTGGCTCGACAAAGTGAGGTATGACAAACAGCTAATAAGCACGACGACTGCGACCGCCAAATAAGGCGTTCCAAATCGGTTTGTCTTTCTGAAGACCTTGGGCGCCTGACCATGACAAGCTAATGTGTATAGCATTCGACTGGAAGTGAACATAAACGACGAGCCGGTCGAAAATATTGATGTGAACACAATCCCGTTGACTAGCGATGGCAACGCAGGAATAAGAAGTCGGTTCATGTTGATGATGTAGGGCGATCTCCCCGCGTTTGAAAGACCACCGAGGAGCTCTTCGGCATTGGAAGGACAGTTGATGGAGACAGCGAGGGCGGAACCAATATAAAAGAAGATCACTCGGAAGATGGTGGCGTTGAAACATTTGGGCAAGACACGTCGAGGGTCTTTGGTCTCTGCCGCAACGACTGAGAGGAAGTCCGGTCCAGCCCGAATGTCATTTCAAGAACTATTTTAGAGGTAAGATAAACTCACGACGGCAAAAGCCCCCCAAGTGACACCTGCCCAAACACCTCGGAGACGGCCGACTGCATCAGGCGTCGCAAAGACCCCAGGATCTTTCCAGAATCTACCAATAAGTGTGCACTCGGTACTCACAGGACGAAGCTAGGGACTTACCGGAACCCGTATCTATCTCCGATCGGATTACCTCCGACCATGGTGATGAAGGTGAACAGAAACAACCCAAGCATGAGGACCACCTTCAAGATCGAAATCCAGAATTCTATTTCCCCATACACACGAACGCTGATACCGTTTGCTAAAGCGAGACCGGCTAGACCACAGGATGTAGTAATTGCCGGATTGAGATCGGGATGCCAGTACTGCAAGACAACATGCATGGCTGAGAAAGTCAGTGTGGTGATGATTCGACCCGTTCAGCCGTGCTGGACGACATTTACCTGTAAGCTCAAAGCAGACGAACGAGATTCCACCAAGTATGGTGTTATCTATTGCGTAAATGTTAGACCGGATATACTGAGAAGGAGTTAGCTCACAGCCGGCAGCGAATCTCGCCGAGGGGTCCAGGAACCGTCCTGCATAGTGGATATACCCTCCGGAAACAGGCAGCAAGGTGCACATCTCGATGACGCAATTGCTGAAACACTAGTTCTGTTTCAGCTACCAGATCGCGTAGTCTGTTCCGGGTTAAATCTACCCAGATAACAAAGCACCACATACTCAAGCCAATGAGGAGACCCAAGGGGCCACCCGAAGACAATGGACCACCAATTGAGATGAACACTCCGGCCTTGAGAGTCGTGTGAGCAGAGTGTAGGACACAGCCGAACAGCCTGAACAGGTGTCCAGCAGAGACAACTTACTCCTATGGCTCCACTGATGGCGATAAGCTGGATATGTCGGGGTCTCAGACCCCTACATTGTTGTCAGGAACTGTCGATGGCAGTGTGAGAGGGCCAGGCTTACCGGTGGATAGAAGCGGCAGGGTCCAGTGGGTTCTGCTTGGATCCATCAACTGCCAGGACAGTCTGCTGGATGGGCGACACCTCGAGGTCGTCGCCATACTTGTTATCGTCCGAATCTTTCGACATGGTCTGTGCGAGGATATTCAACTTCGAAGGAATGAAGGGTGCACGGTGATCTGCATTGGGATCAGAGGTCTGGGATAATATATGATATACCTGGAGCGCTTATCTGAAACGAGCAGGATTGATAAGGACATCTCAGCTGGAGCAGCTTCTGCCAAGAAACCATGTAAAAAGCTCTCAAAGTCCGAAGGCGTCAGATGACCCGTGACGAATAGGCCAGCGCTTAAAGCGCTCACTTAAGCCGCGCACTCCTAATCGGCAACCAATCTGGGCGAATAACCTCTTGCCGCGAATCCCTCGGCTTGTCGCCTTGATGCGAGAAATATCTCACTTATATGTCCTTTTATAGTTGGCTGATCTACACCATGTCACCCGTCTTGGCGGAGGACGATCGTCTGTGTCATCTGGCGTAATTCTCCGCGTTTAGCCACATTAGGCGGATCGGGCTCAGCTCGCCCTGCAGGCAGAAATGGCATTTAAGCGCTTCGCTTATTCCGTATCTGTGAGGGCTGGGATTATGCCGAGGCATCCCCGGTTCAGGTACAATATAAAGCCAACCAGATACCAGCTATCTCGGCGTCGTCAATCATTATGAGTCCAATCAACCTTGAACCCTCCGCTCTACCGTCCAAGCATGCGCTGCGATCATTTTGGTTGTCCGAGCCATCCGAACTGGCAGATCATCGCACTACGGCCCATTTACCAGACGGAGCAGATGTCATTATCGTCGGTTCCGGAATCGCCGGTAGTCTTACTGCCTACAGTCTACTCGATGTCGATCCAAACCTCCACATTGTAATGCTCGAGGCCAGGGAGGTGTGTGGAGGAGCAACTGGTAGGAACGGAGGTCAGATCAAGACGGACCCGTACATCGCTTGTGAGTTTGAATAAATGTCCCGGTCCCACCAGGGCTGACTTGAAGACCCGGGACTCAAGGAGCGAGTTGGCGCAGAGCAGGCCAACGAGGTGCTCAAAGCCGAGTCGAGTCACCTGGACTTGTACAAAGCTCTGCTAGAAAGAGAGAAAATCCCCTGCGATTTTCATGTCACCACCGCTTTCGATCTTTGCATGACGGAGCACATGGCGACCACCGGGCGTAATGCTTTCAGAGCTAGACAGGCCGATTGGCCGAACGACACGAAAGCGTTCATGGAGATCGACGATCCTGAGCATCTGGAACGGCTCAGTCAAGTAAAGGGTCCTAAATGGGGCTGTGCGTACAAAGTAGGAAGTGTGCATCCGTACAAACTTGTGAATGGAATTATACATCGATGCTTCGCCATGGCGAAAGGCGGTCATGGGACATTCAACCTTCAAACCCACACTCCTGTACTATCCCTCCAAGAACCATCTGCCAGCGCATTGTGGACTGTTAAGACAGAACGGGGGGAACTCTCGGCACCGACCGTGGTGATCTGTACAAACGGCTACACCTCGCAGCTGTTGCCGGAATTCACCAACAAAATCATTCCTCTCCGAGGCTCTTGTAGTGCTCTCGCCATTCCTCCGGTTCAGCCCGCCACTACGCCCTCCAACGAAGTGATGAGGCCACTGTTCACCACCTATTCCATCAAGTTCTCCGAGCATGACTACGACTACATGATTTCCCGGCAGGAATATCCCAAACACATCGTGGTCGGCGGAGCAGAAAGTGCACATGCACATGACCCCTTGCTCACCTATGGCAACTCTGACGATTCGACCCAGATGTGAGTCAACAGATCTTTCATTCTCGGGCTAACGTGTAGACCCGGGACCGAAGAGTATTTCAATGCATTCATGCCGAAACACTTCCTCAACTACCCCGAACCGAAGTCTCGTTTGGCTTACTTATGGACAGGAGGTTCGTGAATCATCAGCATTCAGCTGATCTCATAGTGATGGGGTATAGTCACGATGGCATACCTTATTGTGGCCCGGTACTGGACAAGCCCAAGGGTTTGTACATGATGGGCGGCTTCTCGGGACGCGGAATGGTGTAAGTCCCTGTTAGTCTATCGTGTGAAGTATCTGACGAGAAGAAGGGCCTATCGTACTGTCTTAGCATTAGTGCATCTTTTAAAGGAAGAGAATGCTTCTACTAGGGACCCCCTGGACGTTTTGGTAGAAGGAGGTTTGCCTAGAGCCTTCTTATTGACTCGTGAGCGTTTGGAAAAGCCAGTAAACTTGCACGTAGAACGGCCCTGTGCCGAGCATGATACGCTGGGTGGTGAGGCTCCTGTAGGACCCATCATAGCCAAGTCGTAGGCTCTCTCAGTCGAAGAGTACGATTGTAAGCATGCACGAGTTAATTGCCACATAGAGATAGACGGGACGACTCAGGGCCAACGTCGGCTATCTATCTGTCGTCTCTTGAGATGAAGGCGTCTACATTGCCATTTCTACATATGAGATGTCCAGTGCGGCGTCCAGCACAAACGTCGCAGACGCTGGAGGATCAGCAGACCATAGGAAGACCCGTAGCAGGGAGGGATGCTTTCAATGTCGGAATAAAAGGCAGGGCATTGCCTGTTACTACCATTAAGCAGTGGCTTATCATCAGGCGCAAATGCGATGTCATACATCCCAAATGCGGAGCATGGTACGTCCGAGAAGCTTCTGGCCTCTAGCTGATTCATGAGCTGTCGAGTCAACTCAGGTTGCACCTATCCACCTCGCCGCATAGACCCGATCACCGGAGTATCCGTTACCATCAGACAACCTAATAAACGCAAACGACCCAAAGAGGGGGTAGATTTTCAACATCAAACAGTACCAGACACTTCGACGTCAACCGTCCTACATCCAGGATCCCTGCCACTGCCAAACTCCAGCCCGAGCCTCGTGCTCAATATAGCCTTTACTCCCCACTCGGATCGAGCGACCGAAACTTCCAGCTTTCCTGTGGACAGCACCCTGTTCCCGGACATACACGACAACAATGACTTCTTTTCCTTGTTCGCCGCACCGATGCAGCATATAAGTGATCCATGGACCTATACAGCCTCATCTATATCCACTGAGGCATCCAACAATATCCTTCTCGATCTCGGCGTGGCATTGTCGGGCGAGCATGTGGATCAGAATGCGTTGAACAGCCTCTCTGCATCAAACGACTGGTCTATTTCGTGAGTCTGAGCAGAGTCAGCGATGCTGATCATAGGATACCGTCGTTACCGATGCCAGACTTCTCGGAGCTGGTTCAGGAGGGCATGCCGGATCTAGAAGTGCTAGGTGAAATGCGACAATTTTGGTCTGAGCTACTCCAATTTTGTAAGTGTTCAAGCCCTTCTTGGATTGGCACCCTGACACTCAGATGCCAGTCTCACTGACAGTACGTGTCCATCCTACATGATTTCGAGCTAATGGCGAGATTACTATTATTCCACCACCAAAGCAGACAGACAGAGGATTTTTCAATCGCTCGTCAGCGAAAATCTTACCGATGTGCATCTCGCTGCTAGTGCCTATCTATGTGCGGTACGCCGAGTCTTATTATTCCAGCTCGAACCCAATCTTGAGCGGACTATCGAATGGGATCGACGTGCTCAGAGGTATCATCGAGCCGCCAGGGAGATGATGACCGATAATTCCTATCCGCTCTGCTCCAGAGTCGGCGCCGGAATAGATCTTCGGCTCGGATATGTTGGTCCTCCTATGTGTGTGTAGCTCATGACCCAGATACTACAAGATAAAGTGGACGAAGCACTGGCAATACATGAAATGACCCGATCGATCATGCAGCAGAAATTGGGCTCTCAACCGGTTTGGTATCTCACCCATCAACTCGAACATTCCACTATCTCAATCACGACATTTATCACCACCGACGTACTCTACTCACTTGTAGGAGTCAGGCGGAAGACTGTCTTCGATGTCCGCGTGGCTGATCTTCCACCGGGACACGAACCTGGTTTACGAGTGCATCTTGGGATACCAGCCGCCATCTTAGCTGCCTTGGCCCAAATCAGTAACCTGGCTGCGGACCCAATGAATCTAGAGACGCCAAGAGGTGTCGAGATTGCTGCAGAGATTGAAGAAGCTCTGCGGGCATGGCGACCCGAAATCCGAAGCGGCATGACTGCTTCCTGTCTGGCCGAGACTGTTGCAGTGCAAGCGATGTGGTGCGAGGTGAGCCCGCTTGGTGCTTCAGGCCTTTGTTCCGTACTCATGCTGCAGGTGGCCAGGATACTCATGCACCAACAGTTGTACAACCGTGGTATTCTTTCAAGCCCCATTCGTGCCAGCTTGACAGAATTCCTCCGAACGGCCCAAGCTATCCCTGATCCAGCGCAATCCACGGGCGACGACTCCCGTTTGTTTGTTCGAGCCTCTCGAGCTTGCGCTTGGTTTATAGCGTCAACATGTGCCATCTCACCGCAAGAGAGGCGCGAGTGCTTGGAGGGCTTAAATGCCTGTGGGACTGAGAAGGTATTCAGGGAGAATGCGAAGGCGATTCAAGTGATGTGGGAAGAGATGGATGTAAAAGGTCGACCACCGGAAGATTGGAGAGCGTTTCTGGACCAGATAAGGGCGAGCGTTGTATTTCTGTGAATCAGATCATTATCCCATGGAATAGAAGTAGCTTGACCATTTTCCCATTTGCAGTGTCCTGGTCCACCGGTATTCATCAGCTCGGCTGCCGTCCACCTCCGATTGCCTTTATGCTCTTCCAACTTTCCAACACATCGTCCGGTACATCAACATGCCCAATAAACCCCTTTCCGTTCGGTCCATATCCATCTACATCATCGTTCAGTCTAGTAATCTCCCCGATGATCAGTCCTAGAAATCGGTCCATCGCCCACAACTCGTTCACCGCCGCGTTCTTGTCGCAGAAATCGGTTATATCCCATCTAACCTCATCCTGGTCGCAGCGGAGATGGGGGGTGAAAGTTGACCATGGGATGATCCGTTCTGGTTTCAATTGAGTTCCAAGGGTGTCGTATGCTCTCTCAAAACTCGCTATTGTCCTCCTCATCATGGTCGGGTCTTGGACGATTATGAGACTTTCTGCCGAGACTCCTCTTGACAGCATCAGGTCGACTGCTAGGTTTGCGTTGGCACCACAGTTTGTACTCTCCTCCTCAACCACGTAACCAATCTCTCCTCGGTCGATCCTATCGCATAATCCCGGCCAAGCCAGTCGCATCGCTTTCTCAAATATCCTTGCTTCCGGCAAACCATCTAGGGCGTAGGACTCGATATCCGGGTACGCGCTGCGAATCGCATCCCGAAGAAGAGAGGTAGAATGACCAATACCACCGCATAGTACGAGTGTGATTGACGATGCAGGGGAGATGTCTAATTCGGACAAATAGTCGAAGACAGCCCGCATTGTCGGTAAAATCGCGCTCCCGACCAAAACAATCGCCGTGTGGCCGTTGGTGATGTGTATGGGAGATCCCATATACTGCGCTAGGTACGACGCTACGATATTCGCGTCATCAATGGCAGTGAGGGTCATCATCTAGGTTGAGAGAGAGTAGACAACAACTGTGCTTATTATCCGACGTTTGAATCTCGGCTGCTCCCCGAAAAATCACTTCGGACCTCCACCTCCACTGTCGGACGTCGCCTGTGGGCAAGTAGGCCTCAGTAGCAGTGGGCATTCGTTCAGGTTGGACTATTTGTCACGTGACTCTTTTCCATACGGCCGACAGACTCATTATTAAAATACCGAGTCGAGCACCATTTGCACCATTGGATGTTTCCCGTCATACTCAACAACGACGACAGGGTTCTCCAAAGCACAAAGTATGACTCCAAATGAGGATCAAGCCGGTGCATGGGAGCTAAGTGAGTCCCGAACACATAGAACGCGGTCACCGGTTCTCTCGACCACAGCCGTGATCAATGATTCCAAGGCGTCAGTTGTAACCAACTACTCTTATATGTCTCCTCTGACCTATACAGGCGAGCCATCGTGATCTGCCTGGCATGTTTCACAATAGTCTTCACAGCTTGTGGCACCCTCTTCGCCTTTGGGGTATTTCAAGAGCTCTACGAGCGGATGTCCCATCAACCAAATAACCCATTCACAAACGCATAACCAGCTCAAATTGACTTGATCGGCACCCTTTCCGTGGCATTCATGACGATATTTGCCCCATTCGCGACCGCTTGGTCAAAACGTTACTCTCCCCGAGTTATAGTGGCTTCGGGTGGTCTTCTGTTCGCTATATCATCGATTCTAGCAAGTTTCAGCCAGCGACTCTGGCAATTCCAACTTACGCAGGGCTTATTGTTGGGGGTAGCTACTTGTTTGGCCTATATGACTGCTGTAACTGTTGCTCCCACTTGGTATTCAACCAGGAGGGGAGTTGCTATGGGCATTATCCTATCTGGGACAGGAATTGGGGGACTGGTATGGGCGCCGGCTATACACGCCATGAGCAATCATATTGGATTCAGGAACGCCTTGAGGTTATCAGGTAGCCTGTCAGGAGCCCTGATAATTGGAGGATCGATCGTGCTAGACTGGGACCCGACCACAAAGGCAAGACTTGAGGCGGAGCGACTCCGACAACCTAGAGCCACGTTATGGCAAGTCCCGCTGATCGACTGGCGCACCGCCAAGACCCGTAAATTCGTCCTCCAACTCCTCGGATCATCCCTTCAATCAGCAGCATACTATACACCCATATTCTTCTTTTCAACGTACGCCCGTACTCTCGGTTTCTCCTCAACGACCGGAGCCAATTTCATCGCCATCAACAACGCATGCAATGCAATCGGCAAAATCGTTATCGGGTTGATTGCCGACCGGTATGGGAGGCTTAATACTCTGTTCGCAGCCACGGCGATAAGCTCTATTGCATGTTTTGCACTCTGGCTCCCATCAAATCTGTCTCTAAACAACGAGACTAGTCGAAGCCTATTCATCGCCTATTCGGTCTTGTACGGATTTTTTGCTAGTGCTTTCGTCTCGCTGTTCCCGACATCTCTGGTTGAACTGTTTGGACCAGCACACTTTGCAGGGGTGAATGGGGCTTTGTATATGGCTAGAGGACTCGCAACCCTGGTCGGGACGCCTACTGCGGGACTGTTGATCCGGAGCTCAGGTGACGGTCAAATGCCCGACAGCTATTGGAGGACTACCTTGATGGTTGGAAGTCTTTTAGGAGGTGCTTCCGTAGCGATCCTATGGGTGACAGTCGACGCAAAGCGAGTCATCGGCCGAATCTAGGCAGTCCATCGTAACAGTCATCTCGTCTTGAGAGTCTACGCTATGTCTTTCTAGCGACCCAGAATTCGGCATGATATACTCTCCGGAACGTCCCCATCTTATCCGCCGT
>Ga0265780_10008109_pt1 | contig 12796 bp, 11 predicted proteins | sample P1T30metagenome_FD_192432 | JGI IMG/M metagenome (GOLD analysis project Ga0265780, IMG submission 192432) | Plant litter microbial communities from East Loma Ridge, Irvine, California - P1 T30 | ecosystem: Environmental > Terrestrial > Plant litter > Unclassified | place: USA: California...
GATTGGAGTCGTGGGTGGTTCGTTAGGAATCTATGGGTCATCGCAGAACCAGAATATGGCGAACCGAGATCTGGCTTCGCGCACGTGTAAAAGAGGTGGATGACTGAGCAAAAGGTGGGAGCGTGCCAGGAGGGCTTCGCACGCTGGACGAACGCGATTACCTTGGATGCATGCCAACACGCTGACACGACAGAAAGCACTCGCCATTGCGACTCCCACAGCGCGAAGCACGTGCGAAATGCCATGCTGATGGTCTTTGACCTTCAAAGTGGCATCTGCTATACTCTTCCACCACAACTATCCGCTGATCAGCCATCGCCTCCATCGCTACAGCACTATCGCTATCATCTGTTGGCATCGGGGTTCAACGGCAACATCATCAAAGGTATGCAGAGCATGACCTAATTCGGGATTGTTTTAATGTGGTGCAGCAGTCACTCCATCTCATTCTTAGCACTGTTATCTAGGCATCGGAGGCAGCACTTGAAGCATTCGCGCCTTGCTTTTTTCTTCGCAAAACCGTCCACAGCAGGTGCACCTACCTTTCCAGACACACATCATACAGACTACGGGTCAATCGACATCCCAATCATGCCTGGAAACGCAGGTCGGCGAGCTCGCCATATGCGCGGCTGTGGTAGATTCTACATGGACCGTAGGATATGTCCTAACTGTGGAGCGACGGTATACCAATTTTCCAGACACGCGTCTCAGACTTGTAGAACTTGCAAACACAACTTTGTCTGGAAAAGCGAACCAGAAGTCGTACCAGCGAAACCTCCTGCTCCACGTCCTCTTGGTCAGTCTGACTCAACCTTGACGTGCCGTATTGGGGCTGATTGAGACTAGGCTGCGGGCTCGTACGTGTGTTGAGCGATATAGAGGATGGCGATGAATCTGAGAATTCAGATGACGAAAGCCTGAGACCGAGAAACAGTATCACGACTGATGAGGCTTCTTCCAGCAGTCGTTCGAGTTCGACGACCGAATCTAGAGACGACAGTGTAGTCGGTCCACTCAATGACGGGGCACCATACAACTCCGAATCAGGCCAGGCAGACGATACACAACGGCCAGCAACTCCTCCAGTCAGCCTTGACTCGCACAGCACAGTCCGCAATTCTCAACCGAGACCCTTCATCCCACGTCCACGATCCCGCATACACGTTCCAAGCAGATTCCGAAGATACACCAACCGCATACGAAGGGAACCCGTGGCACCTAGTCCGTCCGTGGTGACCGCCGATGCTGTCAAGAGAGTGCCTCGTATGGTTCAGGTCAAACAAGCCTTCTGCCTCAATTTCATTCTCGAGGCACTGGCACGCGATCCACCCAGACATGGAGGATCTCTCAGACACCCATCTCCTGTGATCGAACCGCGTGATCCCGACGGTGTGATTCTGCAGCACTGCGCTGATCTTCACCATGCTCTACTGCCGCTTGAGGGGTGGGAGAGAGATGACGTAATCGAGGAGGTTGGAGCGGCTGAAGAGAGGGAACGTGAACGAGATGAAGAGGTTGAGTTGCCAAGCTCTTTCAGCCCCGACGCGCTGTTCGAAGTCAGCGATGCTGATGAAGTTGCTCTCCTACAGCCCGAACAGTCCGGTGTCGATGGCAGCAATGAGGATGGGGAGGTTACGCGTTGCGGGGAGGAGGAATCTCTCCGCAATCTCATGCGGGAATTTTCTTGCTACACGTTCATGCGTAATCTGGGTGCTGGGCTGAAGAACAAGGTGCGCAAGTGGAGGAGATAAGACAGGATGCAACAACAGCTCGAGGCTGGACATGTGCGTTTGCGCGCTGGTGTCATTCGGTCTGTCGGAAATACTGTACTTCAACAACGCGTTAGAAACTACTGACATCAATCTTAAGGGAGAGCATGCTTCTGACTTGACGCGTCTTTCGCTGAGTGGGGTAATGTAGAGCCAAAAAAACAACTGAACATGCAGGACTTTCGAATGTTGAGGTGAAGGATTTTGATCGTGTGATTTGATTGCTACTTGGAGCAAAGAAAAAGATCATAGCGAACCGCTGGTGCACATGCTGCAACATAATCCAGTAGTAGATATACATGCAGCTCGTCACACTTCCTCAATCTGCCCACACCCGACAACCAGCTTTCCAGCCGGCGAATTCACCTCCTTCCACCCATACTCATGTCCTCTCATCCCAAATCTACTTCAGAGCCTTCTCCGCCTTCTTCTCCGCCTTCTCAGCAGTGTGCTTAACATCCAGCATCTCGCCCTTGGCCTGACCCTCGGTGTTCTCCAGACTCTTGTTGTACATGTAAATGCGACCGACTTGTGTGGCACCGACGCAGAAGACGAGGAAGTTGACACCAGCCAGCGCGACGTTCTTGGGGCGGATGACGAAGCACCAGCGCGTCCAGATGGCGCCTGTGCACATGAGGGCGAAGTTCTGGGTGAAGGAGAGGGATTCGGCGGGGCGGGAGAAGTCGGAGGCGCCGGCGAGGACCATGCCCCATTTCATTACTGGGGCCCTGTTGGGGTGTTAGCATTTGTGCGATGGTTTTGGTGGAGTGGGGTGGGTTTTGGAGGTGGGTGTTTGCTGCTGCGGATGCGGATGCGCTTCGGAGAGTGCGGGGAGCTGGCAGCGCATTGCGGGTGGAGAGGGAGGTGGTGTCGAGGCAGCATACCAGAAGTGAACTGTCTTGGGGCCGATGGGGCTGTTCCAGAACTTCTGGAAGCCAGCGGGCTCAGCGCCCGCCGTGGAGGCATGTCGGCGGGCATTTGCGCGTTGGAAGAAGGGTCGGAAGGAGCTGAAGATGCGGGAGCCGGGGCGGAACGACATGATCGCGAGCTGTGTCCTGGACTCTCGAGGTCGGCGATTCGAGTGGGAGAAGCAATTGGGGCGTCGAGAGCGAGGTCGAGGCCGGAGCGAGTGTCGTGTGCGAGAGCCGTCGCGATGTCGGGCTCAAGCATGAGATGATAAATCCGGGACTATCGATGGGGGTGCTCCGACTGCTTTAGGCCCGTTTGGGTAAGGCGTGCGCCTGGCAGCTTGACGAACATTGAATGTCGCTGCCGGCCCAGTGACGACAGACACCGATTGATACCCCCGCACACCAGTACCGGTCCTTACCATGGCGTCAAAAGCATTCGCAAACGGCCTTAAGGAGCTGAGGTTCCTGTTCTGCCAGACCAGCGAGCACAGTGCCGCGACAAGGTATGCGACAACCGACTGAAGGAGCGCAACCCAACGCGCAGGCCATTGCACAAGAGCAGGATAGACAGGACAGGCAGGATAGAGCGAACCGCGCTGACCGACTGGACAGGAATTTCCTCATGCGAAGCTACCCCGCCATGAAGAAGGCCAACCCATCCATCCCCATCATGATCCGCGAAGCCAGCAACACCCAGCCCACCGTATATGCGCGATTCGGTGCGTCACACTCACCACGGACATACGAGAGCGATGCTAATAATTTGGGATAGACTTCGGAAAGGAAAGGAAGCTGTCACTGAAGGGCCTGGACGACAAGGCCATCGAACAACAAGTCACAGAGCTGGTACAGAAGGGCGCATGAATACATATTGGGAAGGAGGACGAGTGAATAAGACGAGATTCGTAGGTGAAGACGAATAGGTACACAAATAGCTCAAGAGAGCACAGCATAATAGCTCTGTATAACCCGAATTGACCGTCTTCGAGAGTCCATTTCTCTTTCACCTCGACTTCCAAATTCCTCATTCACCATCACCATGCCATCTTTTGCGTAGCATATAAACTGTCCGCCCGCCTCCCATCTTCCTATTTCCTCAGTCGCCAGAACCTCTTTTGCAGAATACATCCTCTCCACATCTCACAAACTTTCTGCAAAACAACACCGAGACTACTACATATACTAATATGTCTCACCAGACCAACCTCCCAGGTCACCATGACGCCGACATCGCCGCCGCCGAGGTGGAAATCCTCGTCGTGAGCGATGTGAGTACTTCCCGGCCCCTCTGTTATTCTCATATCAGCACTGACAAAACACTTGTATAGTACCCCGCCCTCGCAACTGGCCGCGCGGCCGAAGAACTCAAGCGCATCGAGGCGCAGTATCGGCACGTTGTCGAGCTGCTGGTCCAAGAAAAGTCGGCTGCGGCCGCCAAGATTACAGATCTTGAAGACACCAACCGCGCCCTGCTGAAAATCCTCGGCAAGAACATGGCGGACGAGGTGAACGGGATCTTTGTGCAGACGCACATTGTGCCCCACAAGAAGGTGGTTCTGCGTGTCGGAGAGGAACTCTGGTCTGGCATCTTCAAAGATGTTTGAAGATGGGGTTGGGTGGTGGCGTGGTATTCTGATTCCCCGTCTTGTTTCCTCTTCCCCTTTCCCGATCTTGTTTTTTTGTGTTTTTTAGATAGATATTTCCCTTCTGGCATCAAATTCCATCGCGTGGTGTGCCGCATATCATGTCTTCTTAGTGTGTGTACAGTGGTGTCTTCATGATTTTGTGATTTTGACATTGTGAATGCAACATGTTCCACATGCTTCTATATAAAACTATACCTCAAAGTACCGCATACATATCCCAGAGTAGCAGCAACAGGCTCAATCTCAGAATCATTATAGCTTCCTCGGCATCACTTGTTCGGCGTCTTGCGTCGCAGAAATTCCCCGACTCACATCACGCCCACCCAGGAACCTAGCATCATGTCCGCCTCAATGGCATGTAAGCCTCCACAAGCCGGCTTCTTCAGCCGGTTTCGTCGCAACGACTCCGTCATGGGCTCACCGACAGGCTCTGCTACGCCTTCCCTGGCGCCCTCTCTCGCATCCTTGAGTCAGGACAACGACAACCTGGCTGCGATCAATACTCGCCTACAAAAGCGCAACCAAGAGTTGACGCAGCAGTCTGAACTCAACCAATTGCTCTTCCAAGAAACCTCTGAAGCGCTCACAGCGAAGGAGAGAGAACTTGTGAAGCTGAAAGAGAGGTTTCGCTCCAATGCTGAAGCTACCAATGAGACTATTCAGACTCTTGGACAGCAACTCCAGACTCTGACGGAGCAGCTAGCACAAGCACAAGACACCGCTACCCATAGTCATGCTCAACTAGCTGACTCCGAAGAGCAGTAACACCAGCTCTCCTTGCAAGCCGCCCATGTGCAGTCCCCGACCCAAGAAGACGTCGACGACTTGATCTGGGCCAAGCTTCAGGACAAGAATAAAACAATCCACTTCCTGCGTTGTCGGCAGGCAAAATCTGATAAGCGCATCTAGAAGCTGCAGGAGCGTCTGGAGGTTGAGCAGGGCGTGGGGAGGGACTGGGTTGAGACCATCATGATGGTTAATATGAAGGTTAGGGCGAGGGCGGGAGCGAGAGAAGATGCTGATGCTCAGATGCAAATGCAGGTGATACGGCTTAACGGTATGGTGTGGTGGTTGGCATATAGTAGTCGGACTAGGCGATATCTACATAATGCACTGTACATTTCTCGCAGTGTTTGAGATATATTCTTCGTCCAAATCTTCACCTATTAGTTCTTCGTTATTCGTGCTCTTCTCTCTACCTCCCCTCGACGCTAGTAGCTTCCATCAAAGCCCCGCTTCCATGCTGCAATGCCCGTAGCACACTTCACAGTAACACCCTCGACGTCAGTCCGCTGCGCCTCCTGTTCACTCCCCAACAAGATGACTCCGACGTGTCACGTAAGGCGAAAGACGCCACCAATGTATCGCGTAGTCACATGATCCGTCACGTACTGCTGTTGGGTCAATCTTTGTTCTGTGCTGGACGCCACCAATAATGCTCCTCAGGCACATCACATACAAACGCCTGTGTCGCTGTTGAGTCGCTCAAAAGCTACGATAGCGTGGTCGACTAGGTTGATGCCTGTTGGTGTTGGTGTTGGTGTTTCGTGGGACACGTAGTGGGCTGTCAGGCGCCTGTCTTTGCTGTGTCATCTTCCGCCTTTGGTCTCCGAGACTCCGAAACAGAATGTACCTGCATATATGGCTAATTCCAAGATGTATGTTCCCGCCGTCTTTGTGCTCATTCGGCTCTTTTGCCGAGTAGGTGCGCAGATGATCTGCATGCTGCAGGGTATTCCGAACGAAGTAAGAATTGACGGCGGGTACTGTATCCATGGAAGATTATTTGCCCCGTCTGCCTTATTTGAATGGTATCGATAACCTGGCCATGACGCGTGTGCCTGAGGGGGCAGTGTAACTGGATCGGTTGAGTTGGCTTGCTTGGTTGGGGTGGTAAGACCCTTGTTTGAAGTTGGATTGTTTTGTGGCGAGACACAATCGTAGCCTACTGATCTGTGTGTTCCGGGAAACTGTCTCGAATCACGATAGCGTCATGCGGTATTTTCAGTCCGCTCTTCCGTCATACCTACTGTCTGGCGCTTGGTCGTCGCGGCAGTCAAGCGAGAATACCGAAAGCATTCAACGTTACATCGGCCGAGCTGTACCTTGTTTGCGCAACGACCCAATACTCGACCCTGGCGGCGCATGCCTGGTCAACATGATCACGGGATCATGGTAGCTCCGTTACTCATGTAGACGCCCGCTGAGCATCGGACGGCTGCAGCTTACTAGCTTCCTTGGGTGGAGGACTGACATGGATGACGACGACTTGAAATGCAAGCCACAGACGGGACCTTGCGGTAGCATGTGATAAGGCGCATGGTCGACGTACTGAGCCAACTATAGTTGCATTAGATATGTCTGCAAATTCTATCATCGGTCTTCCAAGCATGGATCATGCGTTCTGTAGCACCTCTGCGCTGTAAGGCGCTTGGTTGCTCTGACAGCAGGCACTGCAGTCTGTGGCTGCTGTCTGACAGCCCGTGTATTCATGACGATACTGCTGTAGCCTATAACAACGTGTCTTCATTTCGAACAGTTTATCAACATGCAAGCCACCTCGAGGGGAATACGTAGTGCATGTCGTGCGCGCACGTTGATACTGGCCGCCCGAGTGACGCATGTGCGATCGTTTGAGCGCACAAGACCGGTGAGCTCAATTGGGCCGTTTGAAACGAAGTACAATCATTGACATTTGAGAGTTAGTGGACTGACTTCTTACCGCCAAAAGGGCGGCCCGGTGTGATTCGAATGAAGGTCCATCGAAGTAAGATCGATATGTATTACGGCAATATGATGGAAGCGTTGAGTATCTCAGTTTTTTTGCTGAAGTGTAAGATATGAGCCCTCCAATCGTACCTCTTGTTCTGTCAGTGAACGAGGTTTGGGCCTAATCTGGACATTGTTGAGCGATATGGCTAGTTTCGCTCCTTGTACATCGCAACGCCAACTCCAAAAACAGGCATTACGAAGCAAACCCGACCTTGAAATGCGAAAGTCAAGTCTCCGAAGAGAGAACGGCATGTGTAAGATCTGCTGGAAAGACTGGTGAATGCAGAAACGCAGTTGAAGGCTTGGTCAGGGTTCAGCCGAGGAGGACCTCCCATTCCCATTCTTTCATGACACTCAACCAATGCAAGCGACTCTTGACTGTTACTCCCGAATCCTGGGATCCTGTATTACCGGATGGTATCGGCATCCCGTACGGTGTTTCTCGTGAGCCGAAGTCGCGATCGGCGTCGTAATCACCAAGATAGGTGTCGTTCTCGCAAATTATGGATGTGTCTGATGAGAAGCTGTCGCTGCGCAAGTTCTCCATATTCATGGTTGTACGCTCAAGCGCATGGTTGTCGCGCCGATTCCAGACTTCTTTTGTGACTTCCAGACATCGTTCTATAATCCCCAATTTCATTCTGGTAGACATCAGGGACCAGCGGTCTTTGACCCACCCCCTGTCATCCGACTTAGTCATCTCGCAGCCGGCAGCCATTAGAGGATATATATGCACGATAATCGCACGTGAGCGCGGATGAACGGTAGCCAAGGCGCACAGGACTTTGTTTGCGAGCACGCTGGGTGGCTGAGATGGAACCTCCGGCACGGCTTGGTGAAGATAGAGCAGTGTTGCGTATTGATAAGCGATCGCAGTCTTGATAGCATCTTGCGGACTTGTTGTCTCATCTTCTGGTTCTTCAATGTGAGAAGGCGGCGTCCATTCCTCGAGTTGAGATTTCAACTGTACTGCTTGCGAAATAATGGTGGGTCCATTGCTATCGGACCTCCGCACTTTCCTCACCAGATTGGCCACCCGGCCAATGATGGGGAAGAGCGTGTGCGCGCAGCCCATCAAGGGGTCAAGAGTAGAGTCGGTGTCTCCAGCAGCATAAATGCTTTCTCTCACATTGTCAACATCGTATGCGTCGTCTTCGTCAGCTGAAGTAAGGCGAGCAAGAACGTCCATGTAAATCCAAGTGTTGCAAAGAAACTTCAGCCGAGCCCATTCTTCGCCTTGCTTTGGCATGAGACGATGGTTCATAAGTGCTTGATTGATCAAGATCTTAGCTCCTTTGATGTGGTTGATACCAGTACTGATATGCTGGTCCCATGATTCGGCGAAGGCTAGAACGAGTGTAGTCGAGATAGCTGCGTCGACACGCATGTTTTGGAGTCCAGCAGCCAATGCATGTACGGCGCTCCGCATATGATCTATACCCTGAATGCGCAAAGTAGGCATATCTCTTGCCTGATGGAAGGAGGTCATCGATGCGATGGCATGATAGAGTGCTGGACAATCCCTCGTGAGAGGCCAGATGAGGGTCCGCCATGGGTTCTCTGTAGGCCCGTCCTTCAGTGACAGTACGCCGCACGTGTCCCTATGATAACGCCGTGTGAGTGACTCCGCCGATGTCATAGGTAAATGCAGCTGGGCCGGGATCTTGACGTCAGGAGAATTCGAGGAAGAGCCTGATGAGCTTGGTGTTGCAGGCGATGGTAGCCACATCACGCAAGCTGCAGACTCGTTAATCTTATCGCGTACAATTTCTTCATCAACATCGTCATCCAACGGCGCTGGCGGCGTCATACCAGAGGGCTGATAGAAAGCCTCATGCTGAGACACAAAGGAAGAGTACTCCTCCGGTGGGACAGTTAGATCTGTTCCTGGGAGTAGGAGGTCTACTATTCGAGGAGACTGGCCTGACAAAAGACTTGAGTCAGTATTCGTATTGGTCCGCGCAGTAGTCGTACTTTCAGGTCCAATGATGCTGAACGACTCGAAAGGACCTGGCGCATATGACTCCACTGGTGATATTGACTGAGAGATGATGAATGGCGATGTCGTCGGGACGGTGAACAGGTGTTCCATAGGTGCTAAGGGGGGTTGTGAAAAGGGTATCTGTATAGGCGGACCATGCATGAAAGGGTATGAGTGTTGACGCGGCGGATAGTATACCCCAGGGTGGGGCGGGTTACCGAAGGTGCATTGGTACTCCTGGAGACCGTACTGTCCCTGGAATTGCGAAGGTACAGCTGGTGGTGGTTGGGGGGTCGGGTCTAAGTCTGTCAGTTGCGTATCAGTATGGCTGTGCAGAGACTGACCTTGACGTGGATTGATGGGCGCTTTGGTCGCAGTGTTCAGCTCGTCATAGTGCTTCCATTTGTAATCTTTGGCGTAACCGCCGCATGTTATTGCACGTCTCTCGCATTGCTTGCATGAGGGATGTCTTTCGTCACATTTCAAGCGCTTCGCTTTGCAGGAAACGCATCCTATACAGACGTCAGTGTGGTCCCAGGTGGGAACAAGTCAAGTTACGCTTATCGTGTGAGCGATAAGAGTTGACGCAGGGGAAGCATACCATTACGGCTCTTGGACTGCTTCCTCTTAGTGACGCCAGAAGTATCAGAGGCTGTGGCTGCCTTCTTCTTCGCGGGACATGATGCAGATGACACCTGCTTAGCGGGCTTGACGTCGATCGGAGCAGTCTCGGATGATCTCAGCACGGATGAGGATAACGAAACAGTGATAGCCTCAGCCATCTGCCGCGGAAGGTGCGAGCGTTCGGTCGCTGGGCGAACTTGTTGGCGGCCCGAGATATCATATGCAAAACAACAATTGACTAGCTATGCAGAAGCGAGAAGAATCACCGGAGGATTGGTAGATAAGCAGGAAGGCAGCGGTATCTAAAGTGGAGAAGAAGCTGGGGAGATGCACGGCTAGTCATTAGCGCCTTACCTATCGGGTTCGCGAATCACGCGTGGGGTCCGGTTGCAGCATCTTTTCTCACCCTGCGCGAACGCGAATTTTCTTCTTCAAGGTCTTGTGCTCAGTGATATGGGGTGGTAGCTACTCGAGTCCAGTATATTGTGCGACGGCTGACAGTTGGTATTAGCCGTTGGCTGGGATCGTGGTGCAGGCCCCAGGTGCCCTTCATCGACGCTATCCGCATTCGGAACCCTTGCAGCCGGCCGTGAACCGCTCCACGAACGGCTCAGCCTTGTTTCGGGAGCGACGCAAAGCCGTGGGAGATCCCGTGGAGCATGTATCAGGAACATACTCGCTTTGGGAACTCTACGTCAGCGAGTCTAGACCAGGCCTACTTGGAGCTGGCCTCTTTTGGTTGCACTGCGCACAGAAGACACAAACAGTAGGAGGCTAAGCTTTTTCGTATCTCTATGTCGTCCTTCACAAGACGGAGATATGTCGTATAGGTCTCAAGCGACATGTAGTGCCCCGGTGTCTTCGCACTCTTCCGTCACCATCTGAGCTCACAGCCAGACTCTATTGATCTGGTGGCGAGGATTCTACCTCTCCTTTGTCCTCGATCTTGTATGTGACATCGTTGATGGTTACTTCCTTCTTACCTTCCTTCATGGCTTCGATAAGACCAGACGCTGTAGCAGCGACAGCAACCCCGGTAGCCGTGCCCGCAGCGATGCCGTTGACAAGTATAGCGCCAGCGCCTCCCGCTGCTGCGCTTTGGAGAACAGCAAAGGTACTTCCAGCTGCAACACTGCCAATGCCGGCCTGTGAGCCGGCTGCGGTAGATCCTATGAGACATGTCAGTCAATTGCACAGCATATGGTTCCTGGTCGGCATTTGAGGGAACTTACCAGCTGCAACACCCGCGGCCGTGAAGCCCACCATATGCAGGGCACCATGTGCGGCCGCGATACTGAGAGGAGCAGCGACAACACAAGCGATGATACCTGCAGTCTCTCCTGGATGCTCTTCAATCCACTGCTTGGTGTGCCCTGCGGCGATACCGATCTGCTTCCCGGCCTCTTGACCAAAGGCGTCCACATGTTTCCACGCTTCCTCTAGAGCAGGTCCGATCTGTTCCGCTGCGTCGTGTCCGAATGCTTCGGCATGTCCGTACGTCTCTTTGGCGACATCGCCGATCTGCTTTCCAGCTTCTTGTCTAAACTCGTCGAGACTCTTGCCAGCTTCATTTACGGCTCCACCGATGTGCTTCCCTCCTTCCTGGCCAAATTCATCAAGGTTCTTGCCAGCCTCATCCGCAGCGCCGCCCATCTGCTTTCCCGCTTCTTGAACAAAGCCGTCCACTGCCTTCCCGGCGTCGTCGAAGAAAGACATGGTAGTTGGTTGACCGAAGAACGGGAATTGTATGTATTTTGCTAGGATTAGTATCGAGAAGAAGTTTCTGCGAAAGCGCGGAGGAGGAAGAAGCCAATGCGGGGCGGTTCGGTGATGAGGCGGATCTGTTGTTGTGCGACGCAAAGGGTCGGCTTGACAAGCGCTGGGATGAGGAGACGCGTGCATGCAGTCTTGTGATTGGACAAACCAGAAAGATGGGCGCATAATGACTCCCTTCCATACGTGAGCCTACAAATCGTAAAGTACAGCTGTGGTTACCATCGATGAAATGTACATATGACGTCATGTAAGAATCGCGCAATATGCAAACAAACTCCAAAACAGCAAAGACGCCTAGCAAGCCAAACACTACAAAAGCCGAAAAGGGTATCTCCTCTTTAGTCTTACAGTCAATAGTAGCTCAACCCCGAAGCCCTCACCTTCTTCTTCCCTTTCTTCTTTTTAGCCGGCGTAGGACTAACAACATTACTGCGCCCACCCAACCTCTCCTTCCTCTTTCCATCACCACCATTCATACCTGCCATCTTACTCGCGCCGCCCGTCATGAAGTCACCATAGGCGCTTTCGGCATATAGAGCAGGCGTGGTGGTACCGCTAGGCAACCACTCGCTACCTTCTTCCCACGCGATACCAGCAGCTTGCGCAGCGCGTACGCCCTCGATGTAAGCTTCCATCCTGCTGCGCTCGTCGTCGTTTTCGAGACCGCACCCACAGCCGCAGCCGACTACGCATTCTCCGTCTTCCATGCTGATCTCGTCGTCCATGCAGTCCATGTGCGCGACGTGTCCGCATGACGGACAGAGTTGGAAAAGGCCTGAGACGCGGATCCAGCAGATACTGCAACTATAAACGGGTTCTGTTTTTGTAGGCTTGGAAGATATGGTGGTGAGGTTGGTGCGCGAGCGTCCGTCGCGCCATGATGAGCCGGCTGAGACGGTGGATGTGCCTCGTGAGAGGCTGGGTCGGCTTGCCCTGCTGGGTGGGGGCTGCAGTCGGTTCTGACCAGGCGAAGTGTCGAGGCCGGCAACGCTCTCGTCTAGCTCCTTCGTTGGGGTTGGGACGGGTATTGAAAGTTGGAGATACTGCTCTGTTGGAATGAGGGTGTTGAAAGACGGTAGACCTTCTTCTGATATACCGCCAGAAATCGTGCCAGGTTGGAACTCCATTGCTTCGGGGTTGAAGGAAAAGTGGCGAGGTGATGCGCCCGGTGTGCGCTTCATCTGTGATGTGGTGGGTGTTGGCGGAACCAGTGTTGATGAAGCTCGAGATAGATGTCTTGATGTCTTTTCATCGCCGCTTTCGTCGGCGGATGTCTTTAGTGCGAGCGATACTGAGCCATGTTTGAGACCGGTA
>Ga0265780_10008110_pt1 | contig 12796 bp, 7 predicted proteins | sample P1T30metagenome_FD_192432 | JGI IMG/M metagenome (GOLD analysis project Ga0265780, IMG submission 192432) | Plant litter microbial communities from East Loma Ridge, Irvine, California - P1 T30 | ecosystem: Environmental > Terrestrial > Plant litter > Unclassified | place: USA: California...
TGAGGGAGCGGGTGGGTGACGACCGTTGGTCGTCACCGCTTGGAGGCGTGACGACCACGGTAGTCACCCGCAAGGCCGTCACCCAGCCCCTGCCCGCGCTTAGAAGGTGTAACGCACGCGGCCGTAGAAATACGCGCCATTGCTGCCGATCGGCGACAGTACGTCGTACGGCAGGTTGCCGTAGTAGTAGATGTCTTCGTTGGACAGGTCCGGGTAGTTGTCGGTCAGGTTCTGTCCGCCGATCGCCACGCTCCACTGCGGGGTGATGCGGTACTCGGCTTCCGCATCCAGCTGCCACTCGGCCTGGTAGGTCTGGGTCGGTTCGAAACCACCGCCGAAGTTGAACACGCGCGTGGCGCTGCCATGGCGGCTGACGCGGCTGGTCAGCGACCAGCGGTCGTTGCTCCACGAAGCAGAGAACTGCGCGCGCGTACGCGGCGTGGCATCGGTCAGTGTGTTGCTTTCCTCCACGCCGAACAGCACATATGCCGAGTCCAGCGCCTGCAACGCGGCCGGGGTCGGCAGCACGTTCTTCAGCTCGGTCTTGGCGTAGGCCCAGGTGCCGGTCAGCTGAAGCTGGCCATCGCCCAGCGCATGCCGCCAGTTGGCCACCAGTTCGGCGCCACGGGTGCGGGTGTCGGCGGCATTGACGAAGAAGCTGGCGCTTTCCAGGCCGGTCACGCCGTACTGCTGCTGGACGAAACCGGTCAGCGCATCGCCGGTGATCGCTTCGGACAGCGCGATGCGGTCATCGATGTCGATCTGGAACAGGTCCAGCGAGATGTCGAAGTTGTCACCGATGCGGCTGGTGAAGCCCAAGCTGGTGTTGAGCGACTTCTCCGGCTTCAGGTCGGTGGCGCCGAGCCCGCGGGCGATCGGATTGTTCACCGACAGCAGGCGGCCCTGCACCAGCTGGCCGGCCGCGTTGTAGCCGGTGGAAGTCGACTCGTAACCGATCTGCGCCAGCGACGGGGCGCGGTAGTTGTTGGACACCGAGCCACGCAGCGCGAAGGCCGGGCTGAACGCATAGCGCAGGCCCAGCTTGCCGGTCAGTTCGCCACCAAAGTCATCGTGGTGTTCGTAGCGCGCGGCGATATCACTGGAGAAGTTGTCGCCGATCTGGCTGGACACGCTGGCGTAGACGCTGGCCACGTCGCGCGCCAGGTCTGCCGCATCCTGCGGGGTCAGGCCACCGCCGGCCTGCGAGCCGGTGGGACGATCGGTGAACGGACCGGCAGCGTAGCTGCCCGGATCGCCGGGGCGGGTTTCATAGCGTTCATGGCGGGCTTCCGCGCCCAGGCCAAGGGTATGGGTGATGTTCCCGCCCTGCTCGAACACCCGGCCCAGGTCCAGGTTCGCCACCGACTGCGCGTACTGGTAATCGGCGGTCTTGAAGCGCGTCGGGCTGGTCGGGCCGAGCGAAGCGTTCAAGGTGTTGCGCATGCGGTAGGTGAAGTCGTTCTGGCCGAAGTCCAGGCTGGCATCGTAGGTCCACTCGCCCCACTGGCCACGCGCACCGGCCACGGCCTGCACGTCGCGGTTTTCGCCTTCTGAAACCGGTCGGTAACCGTTGGGATAGATCTCCTTCCAGTTCGCATCGCCATCCGGATAGCGGAAGTAGTTCGCGCCTTCGCTGTCACGCTGGTTGTAGGTACCGAAGGCGTAGAACGTGCTGGTTTCGCCGAACGGGATTTCGGTGTTCAACCAGGCGTTGAGGTCCTTGCTGGCGCCATCGCCGAGCACGTAGTTGCGCTGTCCCTGCAGGGCCAGGTTGGCATCGGTCTGGTCCCACGGTGGGATCTGGTCGAAGCCGGCGCGGTTGGTCGCTTCGCGGTTCTTGTATTCCACGCCGACGCGCAGGAAGCCGCCGTCATCGCTCAGCGCGGTGCCGACGTTGGCGCTGAAGTTGCCGGTCTGGCCGTCGGTGAGGGTGCGGCCGATGGGCTTGAGGTCGGTGTGGTGTGCACCGAAGCTGGCTTCGATGGCGCCACCTTCCGGTGTGTTGTCCAGGATGACGTTGATCACGCCGGCCACCGCGTCCGAACCGTACAACGCACCAGCACCGTCGCGCAGCACTTCAATGCGCTTGATCGCGCTGACCGGGATGGCATTGAAGTCCACCGGCGTGGTGCCGCGGCCGATCTTGCTGCCGGTGCTGACCAGGGCGCTGTGGTGGCGGCGCTTGCCGTTCACCAGCACCAGCACCTGGTCCGGCGACAGGCCGCGCAACTGTGCGGCGCGCACGTGGTCGGCGCCGCCGGAGTTGGACTGGCGCGGGAAATTGAACGATGGCAGCAGCGACTGCAGCGCGCTGCCCAGCTCACCGTTGATGACGCCGGCCTTGCGGATGTCTTCGGCAGTCAGCACGTCCACCGGCGATGTCGATTCGAGCACGGTGCGGTCGGAGGCGCGGGTGCCGGTGACGATCACCGTGTCCAGGTTGGTGGCGTCCTGTGCCGATGCGGCGAACGGGGAAAGCGCGAGCGCGATGGCGAGGCCAAGCGGCGACGCGGAAAGGCGGTGGGACATGCGGACTCCGGGAGCGACGACGTGGGGAAGGGGAGGGGATGGTTTCAATTACATCCATCCGGATATAGCGATATATTATCTTGGCGTGATGGGTTGTGGGACGCAAGTCCCGTTTTCTTAGGCATCAGCAGATGACCGCGCGGCATGACGGTGGTTGCAGATGCAACTGGCTGGGCCGTGTACGCTGCTGCGCTGTTTTGCCTGTCGTGCACGGCGCGATGGGCACACCTGCCCTTGGAGAGTGATCGATATGAAGCGTTTGTCCCTTGTTATTGCCGTGTTGCTGGCCACCAGCGGTTGCGCCAGCCTGCCCGCCAGCGGGCCGGGCACGTCAGCGACGACGGCCACGATGCAGGGCGATGCGGCACGGCCGGCGCAGGCTGCGGGCTGGGTGCGCAGTGAGCTGTACTTCGGCGTGGGCGAAGAGCGCGGAGCCGGTGAGCGCGAACAGGCCACTACCATCAGCGACGCGCAGTGGCGTGCCTTCCTGGACAAGGAAGTGACCCCGCGCTTCCCGGATGGGCTGACGGTGTTCGATGCCTACGGCCAGTGGCTGTTCCGCGGTGATCCCGAACCCAACCGCCTGCGCACCAAGGTGCTGGTGGTGCTGCACGAAGACAGCCCGCAGCGCCGGGCCGACATCGAAGCCATCCGCCTGGCCTGGAAGACCGCCACCAGGCACCAGTCGGTGCTGTGGTCGCGCCAGCCGGTGGAAGTGTCGTTCTGAACCGGATGCGCGCAACGCTGCTGATGATGGCGCTGTGCAGCGCCGGCATGGCGATGCAGGCTCTGGGGGCGGAAAGTGACGGCGTGGCGTTCGACGCTGCACCCGGCGTGCCGGTGCGGGCGCGCATGCTGGACGGCGGTCGCGTGGAAGTACGCATCGGCAAGGACGCCGCATTGCAGCTGCTGGATGGGGTGGCCGATGAAGAAGGCCGCTCGCGGCTGGACCATGAGGACGTCGACTTCGACGGCGTGCACGACCTGGTGGTGCGCGCCAGCGTCGGCCAGGTCAACGAAGCGGTGGCGGTGTATCGCTACGATGCCCGGACGGCGCGGCTGCAGCCGCTGGCGCCGCCCACCGGCACCCCGGCCAACTGCGATGGGTTGTGGTCGCTGAGCGTGGATGCGCCCACCCGCACGCTGGTCAGCACCTGCCGCGGTGGGCCGATGTGGTACACCGATTTCTACCGGTACCAGGGCGAGAAACTCTATCTCTACCGCGTCGAGCAGCTGCTGATGCTCGACCCGCAGGCGCTGGCCGCGGTGCTGGCGGTGGATGAGGGCGGAGATGACGACGGCCCGCTGGCGGTGTGGACCACCTTCGATGCGGCAGGCCGCGCGTTGGAGCGTGCCATCGGCGATGGCTTGTCACCGCCGGTCAGCGGCGTGCCATTGCGTGGCAGGAACGCGCGGGTGGTGCCGACGCGCCTTGCGCTGTACAGCGCCGTTGGTGATGCCAGCACGCCTCGCTACCTGGTGGCAGGGGACCGGGTGGAGCTGCTGGACGAGCGCGATGGCTGGCTGCAGGTGCGCTACCGCAATCCCACGCGTGGGCCGGTCACGGGCTGGATACAGCTCGCTTTGCCGGAACAGGGGTGATCCCCACGGCGGTGTCACCTGTCGCGGTCTAGGCTCAGGCTTCCCCCGTTCCAGGAAGTCCAGGCCATGAGCAAGCGCGTTGCCGATATCGTCGTCGAGACTCTGCAGCAGGCCGGCGTGCGGCGCTGTTACGGCATTGTCGGTGACACCCTCAATCATGTGACCACGGCCATCCACGGCAGTGATATCGACTGGGTGCACGTGCGCCATGAAGAAGTGGCCGCGTTCGCCGCCGGCGCTGATTCGCTGATAAGCGGACAGCTGACGGCCTGCGCCGGCTCCTGCGGACCAGGCAGCCTGCATTTCATCAATGGCGTGTTCGAGAACAACCGCAACAAGGCACCGATGGTGCTGATCGCCAGCCAGGTGGTCACCAGTGAGCTGGGCATGGAGTTTCCGCAGGAAGTGGATTTCAAGGCGGTCTATTCCACGTGCAGCGTGTTCTGCGAACAGGTGTACAGCGCCGAACAGGCGCGCCGCGTGGTGACGCTGGCCTGCCAGGCGGCGATCAGCCGGCGGGGCGTAGCGGTGGTGATCCTGCCGTCGGACATCAGCGAACAGGTGGTCAAGCACGATCCTCCGTTCGCCGTGCATTACACCCGTCCGGTGCTGCGACCGGGCGATGACGAACTGCTGCGCATCGCCGAACTGCTGGGCCAGGGCAAGCGGATCGGCATCTATGCCGGCGCGGGCTGCCAGGGCGCCCACGCGCCGCTGCTGGAACTGGCGCGCAGGTTGCAGGCGCCCATCGCACACACCTCGCGGGCGAAGGATTTCGTCGAGCCGGACAACCCCTTCAACATGGGCATGACCGGTATTTTCGGCATCGAATCCGGCTTCCATGCGGTGATGGAGTGCGACACCCTGCTGCTGCTCGGCGCCGACTTCGCCTGGGGCCAGTACTACCCGGACAAGGCCACCATCATCCAGGTCGACCACGATGGCAGCCACCTGGGCAGGCGCCACCCGGTGACCCTGGGCGTGGTCGGTGACATCGGCCCGACGCTGGAGGCGCTGCTGCCCATGCTGCCGCCGCGCGAGGACGCCGGCTTCCTGGACGAGTGCATCTTGCACCGCGAAAAGGCCTTGGCCAGGCGCGCCGAAGAAGAGGCGCCCAGCGAGGGCGAGCTGATCCACCCGCAGCACCTCACCGCCCTGCTGGACCAGCACGCCGCAGACGATGCACTGTTCACCGCGGACTGCGGTTCGCCGATGGTGTGGGTGCTGCGGCATATCCGCGTCAACGGCCGCCGCCGTACGTTGACCAGCCTGCTGCACGGCACGATGGCCAACGCGATGCCGCAGGCGCTGGGCCTGCAGAAGGCCTTCCCCGGCCGCCAGGTGGTGGCGCTGTGCGGTGATGGCGGGCTGAGCATGCTGATGGGCGACCTGCTGACCGCCGTGCAGGAGAACCTGCCGATCAAGATCGTGGTGTTCAACAACGGTTCGCTGAACTTCGTGGAGCTGGAACAGAAGGTCGAAGGTCTGCTGGATTACTACACCGAGCTGAAGAATCCCGACTTCGGCAAGCTGGCCGAAGTGATCGGCTTCCATGGCCGTACGGTGACCCGCAGCCAGGACCTGGCGTTGGCCGTGCAGGACCTGCTGGCCCAGCCGGGGCCGGCCCTGCTGGACGTGCATACCGCCCCGACCGAGCTGGTGATGCCACCGCAGGTGGAGGCGGGGCAGGTGATCGGGACCGCGCGTTACATGGCCAAGGCGGTGCTGGCCGGGCGCATCGGCGAGGTCAAGGAGCTGCTGGCGGACAACTTCCTGAAGCGCTGAATATCCACTGCAGAAGGGGCCGCAGGAGGGGTCAGCAGGAAAAGGAATCCGACCCCTGCCGACCCTCATTGGCATCCACGTGCTGCGGGGCCTACCATCGGCGGTCCCCACACCCCTTCCTGCCCCCACATGTCCGTTCCTGCTCCTGCCGCTCCGCGGCGCTGGTTCGTCGCCGGCGATCTCAATGGTTTCTTCGGCCTGGTGGTCGACAACCTCTCCATCCTCGGCTTCATCGCGATGGCGCTGGTGGGAATGTTCCAGTTCCCGGCCGAGGTGGTGTTCACCCGCATGTTCCCCGGCACCGCCTTCGGCGTGCTGGTCGGCAACCTGCTGTACACGGTGATGGCACGCCGGCTGGCCGCCCGTACCGGCCGCGACGACGTCACTGCGATGCCGCTGGGCTTGGATGCGCCGACCAGCATCGGCATGGCGCTGCTGGTGCTCGGCCCGGCGTTCGTGGCCTTCAAGGCGCAGGGACTGGATCCGGACGCGGCGGCGATCGCCACCTGGCAGCTCGGCATGGCCGCGCTGGTGATCATGGGCCTGCTCAAGCTGGTGCTGTCCTTCTTCGGTGAAGCGGTGACCCGCGCGCTGCCGCGGGCGGCGCTGCTGGGTTCCATCGCGGGCATCGCGCTGGTGCTGATGGGCCTGCTGCCGCTGCTGGAAACACTGCGCTCGCCGCTGGTCGGCTTCGTGACCCTGGGGCTGCTGCTGTACGTGCTGATCGCCAAGGGCAAGCTGCCGGTGCGGGGTCCGGCGGTACTGCTGGCCTTCGTGTTCGGCACCGTGCTGTATTACGGGCTGGGCCTGGCCGGGCTGGGCGCGCCGGGCTTCCAGGTACCGGTGTGGAACGCCCCGCAGATCGTGCTGCCGCTGCCGTCGCTGGGCTTCCTTGCCGGCATGCCGACGGCGATGACCTACCTGCCGCTGCTGCTTCCGTTCGGCCTGCTGATGGTGGTCGGTGGCATCAACGTTTCCGAAAGCGCACGCGCGGCCGGCGATGACTACCGCACCCGCGACATCCTGCTGGTGGAGGCCATCGCCACGCTGGTGGCCGGTGTCTGCGGCGGTGTGGCGCAGACCACGCCGTACATCGGGCAGCCGGCGTACAAGCACATGGGCGCACGCAGCGGCTACACGCTGCTGACAGGTCTGTTCATCGGCATCGGCGGCATGCTCGGCATCGTCTCCGGGCTGGTGCAGTGGCTGCCGCTTGCGGTGCTGGCGCCGATCATCGTGTACGTGGGCATCGACATCACCACCCAGGCTTTCCAGGCCACGCCGAAGCAGCATGCCGGCGCGATGGTGCTGGGCTTCCTGCCCTCGGCCGCCTACCTGCTGGCGATCAAGGCGCCGGGCTGGATCGCGCCGGAACAGATGGCCGCCATGCTGACCAAGGTGGACGGCCACGGGCTGCCGGAACTAGCGGTGATCTTCGCGCTGGGCAATGGCTTCATCATCACCTCGATGCTGTGGATTGCCACGGTGGCGGCGATGGTGGACGGGCGCCTGCGCCGCGCCTGTGGCTTCCTGCTGGTGGCTGCCGGACTGACCGTGTTCGGGCTGATCCACTCGGTGGACCCGCGCGGTGGCATCTACCTGCCCTGGGACCTGCAGGGCCTGGCGCGGATCATCAGCTGGCAGTTCGCTGGTGCCTATGTGGCGCTTGCGGTGCTGCTGGGGCTGCTGTCATTGCAGAAGCAGCCGGTGGCCGTGCGGGGGTAGCGGTAGCGCCGAGCCATGCTCGGCGAGCGCAGCAGCGGGGGCGTGACGACCAACGGTCGTCACCCACCACGGCGGGGTCATTCCGGGCCGTCCAGCTCCGGGTAATGGCGGAAGATGCCGTTGGCGTTGAACGCCAGCCGGCGATCGGATGCCAGATAAGCGGCGACGCCCGGGCGTTTTTCCACCCGTTCCTTCAACGCCGCCAGCAGCGGCAGCCTGGGCCACAGCGCCCGCATCCGCTGCGGGAACATGTAGTCCAGCCCGGCCAGCAGCTGGAACAGGGAAAGATCGACGTAGGAGTGCTCGCGCAGCGGGTGGCGGCCACCGTTGTCCTTGACCATGTCTTCGAAGTAACCAAGGAACTTCGGCAGGCGTTCGCCACGCATCGAGGCGGCCCGTGCGATGGCTTCGCTTTTCTGGTCTTCGTAGTACTGCGAGGCGGCGATCGGGTGGTGGGTGTCGTGCACTTCGGCCACCAGGTCGGCGATGGTCAGCTGCAGCTGGATGGCCTGCACCCGGCGTGAGGCCGCATGCGGCACCAGGTCCAGGGTCGGGCCGAGGAAATCGAGAATGGCCGCCACCTGGGCCACCACCTGGCGGCCGGCCTTCAGAAAGGGCGGGGCGAACGGGCGACCGCCCTCGGAGGTACCGGCCAGGAACGGATCCATGACGGCATCGCCGTGGACCCGCGCCATGTCGGTGTAGTCGGCACCGGCGTCTTCCAGGGCCAGGCGCACGAACTCGCCGCGTCCCTGGATGCCGGTCCAGTAATAGAGCTCGTAATGCATGTTGGTCCCGTAAGGTGAAGGCCCGGGCAGTATCCCGCGCGCAATGGCAGGGCCCGGTGAGCATGCCCTACACGCGATGTTTCCTTATCGGGGACGATGATCTCAGGGGCCCTTGAAACGCGCGGCGGCAGCCGCATCTGATGGGTAGTGCCGGCGTGGCCGGCTTCTCTGATCGAGGATTCGACATGCGGATGGACAAGCTCACCTCGCGTTTCCAGCAGGCGCTGGCCGACGCGCAGTCGCTGGCCGTGGGCCGCGACAATTCCATCGTCGAACCGGTGCACGTGTTCAGTGCCCTGTTCGACCAGCCCGGCGGCAGTACCCGGCCGCTGCTTTCGCAGGCAGGTGTCAACGTGACCGTGCTGCGCGAGCGGCTGGACGAAGCGTTGGCGGCATTGCCGAAGGTATCCGGGCAGGCCGGCAGCCTGTCCATCGGCAATGACCTCAACCACCTGCTGAACCACACCGACAAGCTGGCCCAGCAGCAGGGCGATGCCTTCATCGCCAGCGAGTGGTTCGTGCTTGCGGCGCTGGAAGACGGCGGCAGCCTGGGCATGGCGCTGCGTGCGGCCGGTGCGGACAAGGCACGGCTGCAGGTCGCCATCGACAAGCTGCGCGGCGGCGAGAAAGTGCAGTCTGAAAGCGCCGAGGAACAGCGCCAGGCGCTGGAAAAGTACACCATCGACCTGACCGCGCGCGCCGAGAGCGGCAAGCTGGATCCGGTGATCGGCCGCGACGAGGAGATCCGTCGGACCATCCAGGTGCTGCAACGACGCACCAAGAACAACCCGGTGCTGATCGGCGAGCCCGGCGTGGGCAAGACCGCGATCGTCGAAGGCCTGGCCCAGCGCATCATCAACGACGAAGTGCCCGAAGGCCTGCGTGGCAAGCGCGTGCTGTCGCTGGACATGGGCGCGCTGATCGCCGGCGCGAAGTTCCGCGGCGAGTTCGAAGAACGGCTGAAGGGCGTGCTCAACGACCTGGCCAAGAACGAAGGACAGGTCATCCTGTTCATCGACGAGCTGCACACCATGGTCGGTGCCGGCAAGGCCGACGGCGCGATGGATGCAGGCAACATGCTCAAGCCGGCGCTTGCACGTGGCGAGCTGCATTGTGTGGGTGCCACCACGCTGGACGAGTACCGCAAGTACATCGAAAAGGACGCCGCGCTGGAGCGTCGTTTCCAGAAGGTGCTGGTCGGCGAGCCCACGGTGGAGGACACCATCGCCATCCTGCGCGGGCTGAAGGAAAAGTATGCCGTGCATCACGGCGTGGAGATCACCGATCCGGCGATCGTGGCGGCCGCCACCTTGTCGCATCGCTACATCAGCGACCGCCAGTTGCCGGACAAGGCCATCGACCTGATGGACGAAGCCGCCTCGCGCATCCGCATGGAGATCGATTCCAAGCCGGAAGAACTGGACAGGCTGGAGCGCCGTCTGATCCAGCTGAAGATCCAGCGCGAGATGCTGAAGAAAGAGAAGGATGAGGCATCGCGACAGCGTCTGGCGGACCTGGAGAACGATATCGATGCGCTGGAACGCGAGTTCTCCGATCTCAACGAAATCTGGAAATCCGAGAAGGCCGCATTGCAGGGCGCAACGAAGATCAAGGAACAGATCGAGCAGGCGAAGCTGGAGCTGGAGTCGGCCCAGCGCCGGCAGGATTTCGGCCGCATGAGCGAGATCCAGTATGGCCAGTTGCCGCAGCTGGAGAAACAGCTGGCGGTCGCGCAGGAAGCGGAGAACACCGAGTTCAAGCTGGTGCAGGACCGGGTAACCGCCGAGGAGATCGCCGAAGTGGTGTCGCGCTGGACCGGTATTCCGGTGAACCGGATGCTGGAAGGCGAACGCGAGAAGCTGCTGCGCATGGAGGATGAGCTGCACCGGCGCGTGGTGGGCCAGGAAGAAGCGATCAAGGTTGTGTCCGATGCGGTGCGTCGCTCGCGCGCCGGGCTGTCCGATCCGGATCGTCCCAGTGGCTCGTTCCTGTTCCTGGGACCGACCGGGGTAGGCAAGACCGAGCTGTGCAAGGCGCTGGCCGAGTTCCTGTTCGACAGCACCGATGCGATGATCCGCATCGACATGAGCGAGTTCATGGAGAAGCACAGCGTGGCGCGGCTGGTCGGTGCGCCCCCGGGCTATGTCGGCTATGAAGAAGGCGGCTACCTGACCGAAGCGGTGCGTCGTCGCCCGTACTCGATCATCCTGCTCGACGAGGTCGAGAAGGCGCATCCGGATGTGTTCAACATCCTGCTGCAGGTGCTCGATGATGGTCGCCTGACGGACGGGCAGGGACGTACGGTCGACTTCCGCAATACGGTGATCGTGATGACCTCCAACCTGGGTTCGCACCAGATCCAGGACATGAGCGGGGATGACTCGCCGGAGGCCTACACGCAGATGAAGGCCGCGGTGATGGGCGTGGTGCAGGCGCACTTCCGTCCGGAGTTCATCAACCGCCTTGACGACATCGTGGTGTTCCACCCGCTGGACAAGCAGCAGATCAAACAGATCGCGCGCATCCAGATGCGTGGCCTGGAATCGCGGCTGGCCGAACGCGGTCTCAGGCTGCAGGTAAGCGATGCGGCGTTTGAACAGTTGGGCACCGTGGGCTTCGACCCGATCTACGGCGCACGTCCGCTCAAGCGCGCGATCCAGGCGCAACTGGAGAACCCGCTGGCGCAGAAAATCCTGTCCGGTGAGTTCAGCAGCGGCGACACCATCGGCGTGGATGCGGGCAGCGGCCAGCTGGTCTTCAGCAGGCAGTGAGCAGTGCAGGGGGCGCCGGGCAGGTCACCGGCGCCATCACCTACAGGAAACGTACCTGTTCGCCCGGCGGGCGCGCCATCGGTGCCCCCTCACTGCAGTTGAACACGCGGGCGAAATCGCGAAGATTGGACGGTGCCATGTCCGCGCGCACCTGCCCGGGGGCATGGCTGTCGGTCGCGCGCTCGGCTTCGGCGCGCTCCTTCGTGGTGATCGTGCGGCACATCAGCGCGTAACTGACGAGCAGGCGCTGCTGGCGCGTCAGGCCGTCGATCATCGCATCAGGAGTACCTGCCGTGGCATGCAGCATCGCATCCATCGCAAGGCTCAACCCGCCCACGTCCGCCAGGTTCTCGTCGAGCGTCAACTCCCCGTCGAGCGCCCGTCCGTCACGCACGTAGGCTGCGTACTGCGCCTTCACCCTGGCTGCGAGAGTGCCCAGCTGCTGCCGGCTCTGCGCCGAGAGCCAATCGTTCTCCTGGCCTTCGGCATCGAAATGGGTGCCGACGGAATCGAATGCGTGGCCCATCTCGTGCCCGATGATGGCGCCGATCGCCCCATAGTTGAGCGGGGCATCGGCGGCGGGATCAAACAGGGGCGGCTGCAGCAACGCGGCAGGTATCACGATCCGGTTGAGCGAGACGTCCTGGTAGGCGTCGACGGTCTGCGGGGTCAGCTTCCAGTGGGTGGCATCCACGGGCTCGCCGAGCTGGGCGACATTGCGGCGCTGCGCATGCGCCCGTACTGCCTGGATATTGGCCAGGAAGCTTGAACGGCTGGTGCCGACATGGTCCCAGGTGGGCCATGTCCGCGGATGGCCGAGGTCGATCTGCAGCGTGGCGGCCTTGTCCAATGCCCGTGCGCGGCTGCTGTCGTCCATCCACTCACACTGCTGCAACCGGCGCCTGAGCGCGGCAGTCATCTGCGCGGTTATTTCTTCGGCAGCGCGGCGGGTGCTCGGCGGGAAGGCGACCTCGGCGTAGGCAGGACCGAGTGCATCGCCGGCGTGCTGCTGGAGGATGCCCATCACGCGGGCAAAACGCGGTACCCGCGATCGGCGGCCCTTCAGGACACCCCCGTGAAAGGCGTCGTGCTGGTCGACGAAGGCACTGGACAGGCAGGGGGCGGCGCTGTCGGTGGCGTGGAAGCGCAGGTAGGCCTTCCAGGCAGCGCGCGGAACGCCTTCCAGCAATGCGTCCACGCGTTGGAAAAAGTCCGGCATGCCCAGCGAGAACGTAGCGGGCGGTTGGACGCCCTGGGCCCGGAAAAACTGCTGCCAATCGATGGCAGGCGTCAGCGTGTGTGCCTCTGCGGGGCTTACCGGATTGTGGTACGCGCCGGGATCGGCCGCGTACACGGCAAAGGGGAGGGAGGCGGCGGCCAGTGCACGTTCAAGCGAGACGATGTCGTGGGATGAACGTCCTGCTGCTTCGGGCGGCATGCCGGACAGCACGAGGGTGGCGGAGACATGGGCACGGTAGGCGTCGAGGATGTGCTGTTTTTCCGGGTCGTCGTACCAGGTGCTGTCGGGCAGGCCAAGGCCCGACTGCGCCAGGTAGGCGGTGTTCACCGAGGGATCGAGCTGGTCCGGCAATACGC
>Ga0265780_10008111_pt1 | contig 12795 bp, 12 predicted proteins | sample P1T30metagenome_FD_192432 | JGI IMG/M metagenome (GOLD analysis project Ga0265780, IMG submission 192432) | Plant litter microbial communities from East Loma Ridge, Irvine, California - P1 T30 | ecosystem: Environmental > Terrestrial > Plant litter > Unclassified | place: USA: California...
AAATGAATGACCTGGACGCGGCGCAAAAGCTGGTGATGTCCCACCTGCGCCTGGTGGTCTCGATCGCGCGCGGCTACCTGGGCTACGGCCTGCCCCACGCCGACCTGATCCAGGAAGGCAATATCGGTCTGATGAAGGCAGTCAAACGTTTCGATCCGAACCAGGGCGTGCGCCTCGTGTCGTACGCGATGCACTGGATCAAGGCCGAGATGCATGAATACATTTTGAAGAACTGGCGCCTGGTCAAGGTCGCGACGACCAAGGCTCAGCGCAAACTGTTCTTTAACCTGCGCAGCAACAAGCAGGGCCTCGATGCCATGTCGCCGCAGCAAGTTGCCGACCTGGCCAAGCTGCTCGACGTGAAGCGCGAAGAAGTGGTCGAAATGGAAACCCGCCTGTCCGGCCGCGACATCGCGCTGGAAGCGCCGACCGACGACGAAGACGACAAGTTCTCACCGATCGCCTACCTGTCGTCGGACCAGCAAGAGCCGACCAAGGTGCTGGAAGCCAACGAAGTGGTGCGCCTGCAGTCGGAAGGCCTGGAAACGGCGCTGGGTAAACTGGACCCGCGTTCGCGCCGCATCGTCGAAGCACGCTGGCTGGCCAACGACGACGGCTCGGGTGCGACCCTGCACACGCTGGCAGAAGAGTTTGGCGTGTCGGCCGAGCGTATCCGCCAGATCGAAACCGCCGCGCTGAAAAAGATGAAAACGGCACTGGCCGCTTACGTCTGATCAGCTCTGCCGTAGTACAAGCAAAGGCACCTTCGGGTGCCTTTTGTTTTGCCTGACCAATTTCCCAACTTCGGGGTCAGAGCACTATCGGGGGTCAGAGCAGAATGCAGGCCACTCGCTTTTGCGTGCCATTCATTGACGATGACAGAGCAAAGCAACGGTAACACCAGCTTAGGGTTCTGCTCTGACCCCGAATTGTGCTCTGACCCCGAAATAACTGACCCCGAAGTAACCTGGTTCAGGCCAGCTTTTCCTTGAAGAAGGCGACCGTGCGGCTCCACGCCAGCTTGGCGGCGGCTTCGTCGTAGCGCGGCGTGGTGTCGTTATTGAAGCCGTGCTCGACGCCGGCGTAGGTAAAGTGGTGGTAGTCGACCTTGTTGGCCTTCAGCGCCGTCTCGTAGGCCGGCCATCCGGCCAGGATGCGTTCGTCCTTGGCGGCGTCATGGATCAGCAGCGGCGCCTTGATGCGGGCGACCTCGGCCGCGGCGGGCTGGGCGCCGTAGAAAGGCACCGCTGCCGCCAGCGCCGGCAGTTGCGTCGCGAGATAGTTGGCCATGCCGCCGCCCCAGCAAAAGCCGACCACGCCGACCTTGCCCGTGGCTTGCGGCATTTTACTCAGCATGTCAAAGGCAGCCAAGAAATCGGCGCGGCTCTTGGCTTGGTCGAGCTTGCCAAACAGCGCCCGTGCCTTGTCTTCGTCGCCCGGGTAGCCGCCCAGCGGGAACAGCGCGTCCGGCGCAAAGGCGACGAAACCTTCCAGCGCCAGGCGGCGCGTGACGTCTTCGATGTGCGGGTTCAGGCCGCGGTTTTCGTGCACGACTAGGACTGCAGGCAATTTGCCTTTGGCATTTGCCGGGACTGCCAGGTAGCCGCGCAGCTTGCCATAGCCCTGTGGCGAGTCGAATTCCCGGTAGCTGGTGGTCAGGCGGGCGTCAAGCGGGGCCACCAGCGGCGCCGCGAACGAGGGCGACAATTGCGCCAGCAAGGTGGCAGCAGTCGTGCCGCCGACCGCATAACGTCCGGCCCGCGCCAGGAAGTCGCGGCGCGACACCTGTCCGTGCACGTAGCCATCGAAGAGTTTCAGGACTTCGGGATCGAAGTCGTCCGCCGTCAGCCGGGTCATGCGTATTCTCCTGGTATGAAATAAAGGTCCGATCGTTGTCGGGTTTCTCTGCAAGCATACGCTGAACACGCACCAAAAAGCGCAAAGCGAAAACACCTGGTGTAATATAGTTAGGTAGCCTACCTAACTTAAAGCATGACCATCGATCCCATCCCCGACCCGGTGCTGCAACTGTCGGAAGACCTGCGCAGCGCCCTCAAGCGCATGATGCGCGAAATGCGGCGCGATGCCGCACGCCAGGACAGCGGCTTGTCGCTGTTGCAGACCATGCTGCTGCACACCGTCGGCGAGCGCCCGGGTACCGGTGTGGCCGAACTGGCGCGCATGCAGCAGGTGCGCAGTCCGACCATGAGCGCCCAGGTCAAGGCGCTGGAACTGGCCGGCCTGCTGGAGCGCGGCGCGCCGGATCCGCAGGATCGCCGCCGCACCGGCCTGCAGCTCACCGCGGAAGGCCAGGCGAGCCTGGACCAGTTGCACGCCCAGCGCATGGACTGGTTGTCGCGCCGCGTCGCCCGCCTCTCCCCTGCCCAGATGGCCGCGCTGGCCGCCGCCATCGAACCGCTCAACATCATTGCCGACGCTGACGTCCAAGCCAGCGAACAACCATGACCCGACACGCGCAACTCGACACCCCCTCCAGCCCAGTCACCGAGCGCGAAATCCGCGCCGTCTACTTCGCCCTGATGGCCGTGCTCGGCCTGGGCGCGCTCGACCAGAGCATTGTCGCCACCGCCCTGCCGCGCATCGTCGGCGACCTCGGCGGCATGGCCCACCTGTCCTGGGTCGTGACCGCCTACGTGCTGGCCTCGACCGCCACCATGCCGCTGTACGGCAAGCTGGCCGACCAGTACGGCCGGCGCCCGATGATCTTTACCGCCTTGACCACCTTCCTGGTGGGCTCGGTGCTGTGCGGCCTGGCGCAGGACATGACGCAGCTGATCGTGTTCCGCGCGATCCAGGGCCTCGGTTCCGGCGGCTTCATGCCGCTGGCCCAGATCATCATCGGCGACCTGGTGCCGCCGCACGAGCGGGCCAAGCGCCAGGGCTCGATCGCGATCGTGTTCGCGATCACCAGCATCCTGGGGCCGGTGCTGGGCGGCGTGATGACCGATTACCTGTCGTGGCACTGGATCTTCTTCATCAACCTGCCGGTCGGCGCTTTTGCGTTCTGGTCGATCGCGCGTTCGCTGCGCAAGCCCGTGCGCATCCAGGCGCACCGCATCGATTACCTGGGCTCGGTCCTGCTGACCGGCACCATCGTCGCCCTGCTGCTGGTGCTGGCGCTGGGCGGCACCGAATGGCCGTGGGATGCGCCGCAAATCAAGGTCTGCGCCGCGCTTACCGCGGTGCTCGGCACCTGGCTGGTGTTCCACCTGCGGCGCGCGGCCGAGCCGGTGCTGCCGCCGGACTTGTTCGCCAACCGCGTCTTCAACATCGCCAGCCTGGTGATGGCGCTGACCTTCATGGGTCTGATGGGCGCCAGCGTGTTCTTCCCGCTGTTCTTCCAGCTCGTCATGAACAGCAGCCCTGCCCATTCCGGCATGCTGACGGTGCCGATGATGGTCGGGATGATCATCGCCTCCACCCTCAACGGCAAGGTGCTGGCGCGCTCCAACAAATACAAACAGGTGCAGATCGGCGGCCTGGCGGTGGCGGTGCTGGCGTTCGGTCTGCTGGCCTGGGGCATGGACAGCGGCCAGGGCTACTGGGTGATCGAACCGGCGATCTTCATGCTGGGCGCCGGCCTGGGCCTGGTGATGCCGAACATGACCATCGTCGTCCAGTACGCGCTGCCGGTGGCGCGGCGCGGCGTCGGCACGGCGATGCTGACCTTCTTCCGCTCGCTCGGCGGCCTGCTCGGCGTGACCGGTTCCGGCGCGATTCTGGCGCACCAACTGCATGCGCACGGCATCGCGGCGGCGGCCAGCGCCGGCGTCGGCGTGACGCTGGATCCGGCGATGCAGACGATCTACCGCCATGCGATCGCCAACATCTTCGGCGCCGGCACCGTGATCGTGCTGGTGGGGCTGGTGGCGCTACTGTTCCTGCCCGAGGTCAAGCTGCCGCCACCCGAGAAAAAATAAGAGGGTGTCGACGACATCAATAACGCAGCTGTGGCAAGTTCGGGGCTGCATTTCCAGACAGGCTACGGTGCAGCTCTAGTGCGCGCGTATTGGACAAGTGCTCCAAATATTGCATTGCAGAATTGAGTTTCCTTTCTGCAAATATTAAAATGAATAACGCCTGCAACAGGTCATTTGCACGCTTTGTTTGTCGAAAGCTCGACAAATTTCATGCAAACGATTCGCTTCAGAATTTTTCTTATAAAAGCGACGATGAGCGTGTCGATTGCGTCACATTTTTATGCTTACATTTATTTAGGAGCTTTGTCGTGCGTACCTGGAATTCATTGGCCCTCGCCACTTGTGCGTTTCTTCTGACTGCTTGTGGCGGGAAGGGACTTGATCAAAAGCTGGACACCGGCCATGGTACGGATCCCTACATGGCCTCCATCAAGCTGGCAGCGAAAGACTTGACGCAGGAAGACGCGCAAGCCTTCGATTGGGCGGTGTCCGACCTGTCCCTCGATACGCTCAACGAGCGTTATCCAAATGGCACGCCACGCAGCATCATCCGTGGCGAAACCAAAATCGTGCAAAACAACGCGCCCAAGCGGATTGCAGAACTCGAAGCCGTCAAGCCCAAGTACGATGCCATCCGTGCTGAACTTCAGAAGTTGACGGCAAGCGATGTCGAATTCGTGATGGAACGCGACTTTCACGGCTTGCAGCCAAGCGTGACTGCCACAATCCACAACAACAGCCAGCTGCCCGTAAGCCAGATGCAATGGCGTGCTTCTCTGTACTTGGACGATCAGAAAACGGCGGTGGCGACCAGCGAACTCATGGATTTGTATAACAACAGCTTCAAGGGAAGCAGCATGCTGGATGAGCAAACCAAGGTCGAATCTGGCGGTTTGCCGGCCGGCGCCGCTGCCAAGCGCTCTTACCGGATCGGGTTTGTCACGGGCGATCCAAAGTGGACCACGCTCGAAGTCCAGAATGCCAAGGTGCGTCATGTCGTAATGGAACCGATTTTCGAATCGGTGAAAGATTATGGCGACCGCGCTTATTTGGCAGGCTCGCCCTACCAAGCCTTGGAACAATGGAAAAACACGCTGGCGAGGGCCAACCAACTTTCCAAATATTAAGCCATACATGGCGTAGAAATTCATCGGAAACCAGCTGAAAGCGCCGGCTGGACAGAGCATAGCCAAGCCTGGCTGAACGACTTAAGCCTGCCCCAGGCGGATGCCGGGCCGGCGGACGACTTTGCTATCATGAACGGACGCAATCATATGGATGCCCGATGAAGCCGTTCCGATATTTCCAGCGAACTTGGATGCAAGCGCTCGGCGGCGCCGCCCTGCTCGGCCTGGCCGCCTGCACCACGGCGCCAATCCACGATGCGACCTACGTGCTCAAGCCGCAGCAGAGCCTCGACCTGGCGCGCGGCCTGACGCTGACCTACGACAGCTTCAGCGACAGCCGCTGCCCGGCCAACGTGCGCTGCGTCTGGGCCGGCCGCCTGGCCTTCCGCTTCATCGTGCAGGGCCGCGACGGCAGCGAAGAATTCACCCTCGGTCCCGACCAGCCGATGGCAGCGCCGGCCGCCCTGCATGGCGCCCACGTCGCCCTCGACCTTGGCAGCGTCCCGCCGGCGCGCATCGCATCCGGCAGGACTGCCGACATGATGGCTGTGACGCTGCACATCAGCGCCCCCACCAACCCCCAACCTCCATCCCGCCCATGACCACTTCCGCCAAAGCGCTCGCCGGCGCCCTGATCGTGTCGATCGTGCTGTCCCCGCCCCTCGCCTTCGCCAAGACCCCGGTTGCGACCGGTACCGGCGGCGCCGTCGCCACCATCAGCGAAAAGGCGTCCGCATCGGCCATCGCCATCCTCAACAAGGGCGGCAATGCGATCGATGCCGCAGTGGCCGCTGCGGCGACACTCGGCGTCACCGACCCGTTCAGCTGCGGCATCGGCGGCGGCGGTTTGATGGTGATCTACCTGGCCAAGGACAAGCGCGTGGTGACCATTGACCACCGCGAGACCGCCCCGGCCGCCTTCAGCCCGTCGGTATTCCTCGAAAACGGCAAGCCGATCGATTTCGATACCGCGGTCGCCAGCGGCGCCTCGGTCGGGGTGCCGGGCACGGTGCGCGGCTGGCATGAAGCGCTGGATCGCTACGGCACCATGTCCTTCAAACAGGTACTGGCACCGGCCATCGACGTGGCCAGCAAGGGCTTTACGGTCAATGAAACTTTCAATCATCTGGTGGCCGAAAATGAAAGAAAATTTCAGCAATTCACCAGCACCAGCCAGCTCTACCTGAGGAACGGCAAGGCAATTCCCGTCGGCACCGTGCTGAAGAATCCCGACCTGGCCAAGACCTACCGCGAACTCGGCGCCAAGGGCTACAAAGCCTTTTACCAGGGGCCGCTGGCGCAGGCCATCGTCGCTGCCGTCAACCGCCCGCCCCTGGCCGAAGGCGTGAGCGTACGCACCGGGAACATGACGCTGGCCGATCTCGCCAACTACGAAGCGCGCATCCGCCAGCCGATCCGCTCGACCTACCGCGGCTACGACGTCTACGGCATGCCCCTGCCCAGCAGCGGCGGCATCGCGGTGGCCGAGGCACTCAACATCCTGGAAGGCTACCAGCTGAAGGGCATGCCACGCGCGAACGTGGAACACTTATATTTGGAAGCCTCGCGCCTGGCCTTTGCCGACCGCAATGCCTATTTGGCCGACCCGGAATACGTCGACGCACCGGTGGACGGCCTGCTGTCCAAACAGTTCGCGGCCCAGCGCCGTTCGCTGATCCGCACCGACAAAGCCGCCGCCGTGGTTCCGGCCGGCGACGCCTTTTTATACGAGAACGACCAGAGCTTCCCGCTACGTCCGCGCCAGGGCGTGATCCAGCAGGAAGGCTTGCACACCACCCACTTCACGGTGTCGGACAAGGAAGGCAATGTGGTCTCCTACACCTTCACCATCGAATCCTGGGGCGGCAGCGGCATCGTGGTGCCGGGCTACGGCTTCCTGCTGAACAACGAGATGACCGACTTCGACTTCAGCGGTCCGGCCCCCAACATCCCGGAAGCCGGCAAGCGCCCGCGCAGCAGCATGGCGCCCACCATCGTGCTGAAGGATGGCAAGCCGGCCTTCACCATCGGCAGCCCGGGCGGCGCCACCATCATCACCACCGTGCTGCAGACCATCGTCAACTACATCGACCTCGGCATGCCGATGGACCAGGCGATTGACGCACCGCGCCTGTCGCAGAGGAACAGCAAGGAGACCTCGGTCGAGCCGGGCTTTACCGGCACCGAGCAGGCCAAAGCGCTGGAAGCCTTCGGGCACAAGTGGGAAGCCAGCCCGCCGCCCGAAGAGATCGGGGCGGCGAATGCGATCGTGTTCAATCCGGATGGGACGGTGACGGCGGTGAGCGAGGTGCGCCGTCACGGGATCGGGACGGCGCTGGTGCAGAAGCGGGCGCACTGAACCGGCCCGCTGCGCTGCGTATCGCTTACCCCATGCGCCGCGCCGGGAACGCCACCGGTGCGGCCAGCATGCGCTGCCACGAACGGCGCAGCCGGAACCCGGCGACGCCGACGGCGATCGCCGCCATCCATAGCCAGATCGAGGCGCCGCTGACCCACGCCAGGCCCGCCGCGCCCGCCACTTCCAGCAGCACCAATCCCGCCGCCCGCCAGACCAGCGCCGCATGCCAGCCGCCCTTGCCGGCATAGTCGCCCAACAGGCCCAGCATGGCCACCTGGCCGGCCAGGCAGCACAGACCGAACTGGCGCAGCAGCACGCCGGAGCCGGCCACCAGGACGCTGACGCACAGGATCGCCACGGCCAGCACCACCCACAGGCCCAGCGCGCGCTGCAGCAGCTGCCCGGCCAGACGGCGGTTCAGCAGCGCCGCATTGCCGGCCAGCGGCGCCAGGCGCAGCAAGGCCTGCTCGCCGTGGGTGCGGGTGATCGCCCGGCTGAACGCCGCCGTGCTGAACAGGATCATTATCATCAGCATGCCCAGCCCCGCAAGCGATGCGCCATCGATGAAATCATGCAGCGACTGGCTGCCCCCGCCTCCCTCCTGCCACATCCGCATCAGGCGGATGCCGACGCCCACCGCCAGCATGACGACGATGCTGCCGGTCCAGGCGCTCCAGTGCACGGATGGGCCCAGGGCGTGCATCACCATACGCGCCGGGTCGGCGGGCCTGCGGCCACGCAGTCCGCCGCGGCTGCAGTCGCGGCGCAGGGCAGCGGCGTAAGCACGGGCGCTGCGGCCTTCGTCGAGGCTGGACCCGCCACGGCCCTCGAAGCGCGCGATGTGCCCGCGCAGCGCGGCGTGCCGGTCGAAATGGGCGTCGCCGCCGGCCGGATACATCCAGCGCATGGCCCAGGCGGTGGCCGGCACCAGCAGCAGCGCGTACAGCGCCGTGGCGCTATCGCCCGCCAGCGTGTCCACCAGCCCGGGCGGTAACACCCGGTGCGACAGCCAGCCCCAGTTGCCAATGACGATGACCGGCGCCAGCGTGCGCGGGTTGCCGGTCGCGAGGGCCAGGGCGAAGGACAGCAGGTAGGCGCCGATCAGGGGAAACGCAGTCCAGGTGCCGGCCACCGCCGTCAGCGCCAGCGTCAGCAGCAGCCAGCCGCCGCCGCTCATCTGGATCAGGCGCCGGCGCTGGCGCGGCATCAGGCGCGCATGGATGGCCGAGTTCAGCAGCGCCGCGCCGGGCACGAACAGTATCGCCCAGGCCAGCGCCGCCCAGGCCGTGCCCAGGCCCAGCAGCAGGCGCGCGGCAATCCAGCCGTCCAACCGGCCGCGCCCGATGGCGACACCCAGGAAGACGACGCCGCCGAGCAGCAGCAGGATGGCCAGCCGGCGCATCCGCCTGGCCGCGCCGTCCACCCGCTGGACTGTCGTCACACGCCAGATGGTGCGGTAATCCCGCAGTGCATTAGTCATCATCGTCATCGCGCTTCCTTCAGGATGGCTGCAAACAGATCGAGGGCAGTCTTGGGGTCGAGCTCCAGTTCGCGCGCCTCGCGGGCGGCGCGTTCCAGCGTCGGCCGCAGCAGCGCGGCGCGCTCGGCCGGCTTGCCGGAACCGGCGCTGTCGGCCACGATCATGCCGAGGCCGCGGCGGCGCGCCAGCACCCCATCCATCTCCAGCAGGCCGTAGGCCTTGGACACGGTCATCGGGTTCAGCGCCAGCGCCTGGGCGATTTCGCGCACCGATGGCATTTCGTCGCCGGGCGCCAGCTGGCCGGACACCACCAGGCGGCGCACCTGCTCGACCAGCTGGCGGTAGATCGGGTCGGCAGAGCCGGTCGCGATCGAGAATAAAGAGGCGGTATGCGTAGTCATCGGACGCTATGATATAAGCATGCGCGTGCGCGGTATTCCAGAAGCAGCCCTGTCATTGGGTCACCTCGATGAACAAATCTTCCAGCGTCATCGTTTCCACCCGCACGCCCGGCTCGCGCGCCAGGCGCTCGACGTCGGGATGCGGCCCCTGCACGATCACGCTGGCCATCGCGCCTTCGTGGTGGCGCCGCACTTCGCCGGCCAGCGGCGTATCCGGCAGGCTGGCTGCCGGGACCAGGATGCGGCGCGCCCCTTCCAGCAGCGCATCGGTCTGGCCCTGCAGCGCGATCTTGCCGTTCTTTAAAAACGCCAGGTCGAACGCCACGCGTTCCAGGTCGGACAGGATGTGGGTCGAGAACACCACCGTGGTGCCGCGCTCGATCACCTGCTCGACCAGCTCGCGCAGGAACTCGCGCCGCCCGACCGGGTCCAGCGCGGATACCGGCTCGTCCAGGATCAGCACTTCCGGATCGTGGGCCAGCGCGCGGATGATGGCAAGGCGCTGCTGCTCGCCGCCGGACAGCTTCTTGATCTGTTTATTCCGCATCGCCGCATCGAAGCCCCAGCGCGACAGCAGGCCCTCGACCTTGCCCGTGTTCCAGCGCGGGTACATGGCCTTGAAGTAGTCGAACATCTGCAGCGGCGTCAGCCAGTCGAACAAATCCGGTTTCTGCGGCACGTAGCCGATGCGCGCCAGCACCTGCTCCGACAGGCGGCCGCCATCCTCGCCCAGCAGCGACACGCTGCCGCCATCCAGCTCGCGCAGGCCGAGCATGCATTCGAGCAGGGTCGACTTGCCGGCGCCGTTACGGCCCAGCAAGCCGATCACCTGGCCGCGCGCGATCTGCCAGTCGAGGCCGTCCAGTACGTGCTGGCTGCCGAAGTGTTTCGATACCGAGGACATGCTGATGCTGGGGATACTGGATTGCGGGTTCATGTGCTTCCTTCAAAAGGTGGCAAATAAGTGTCGACGTTGTAGCCGAGAATTTAATCTACTGTATTAATTGAGTAATACAGTAAGATAGAGATATGCTTACGTCAAGAAATATCTACAAGGTGGGAAGCGGTGATGCTAAAAAGCGATCGGGCAAAAAAGACGGCTCTGCAAGCAGAGCCGTTAAAAGTTTGGGTCCCAAGCACCCAATCGCGCGGACCGGGGAGTCCGCGTGATCCTTCGTCAGGCGCGCCTTCGGAGGGCGCGCGCTGTCAATCCAATGAATCGCTTACAGATGCGGTGTAATTTGCGGCATCAGGTCGTCGAAGGTGCGGCCGCTGCCGTTTTCGCCGATCGCATGCATCTTCCATTCGCCGTTGTGGCGGTACAGCTTGGCCATGATCTGGGCCGTGTGCGAACCGGTCACCGACAGATCGTAGCGCGCGATTTCCTGCTGGTTGCCGGCGTTGATGATGCGGCAGAAGGCGTTGGCGACGGTCGAGAAATTCTGGCCGGTGAAGCTGTTCACGGTGAACACCAGCGACTTCACGCTCGGCGGCACCGCGCTCAGGTCGACCACGATCTGCTCGTCGTCGCCGTCGCCGGCGCCGGTGCGGTTGTCGCCGGTGTGCGTGATGCTGCCGTCACGGCTTTTGAGCTGGCGGAACCAGACTACGTCGACCGGGCGGTTGCTCTCGTCGAACATGACGACAGACGCGTCCAGGTCGACCGCTTCGCCCTTGCCGCCGCCGAAGCCGAAGAAGCCCTTGCTCTTGGCGACGTCCCAGCCCAGGCCCATCGTCACGCGCGACAGCGCGCCGCCGGCTTCCTTCTCCAGCGAGATTTTCTGACCTTTTTGCAGGTTCACACTCATGATTGACTCCTTAATTCGTTGGTCTTAACGCGACGGCGACTGCATCCAGGCCTTGAATGCGTTGCGGTTGCGCGAACACACGTAAATCTTGCCGCGACCCGAGAAGCGCAGGACGATGCCTTCGCCGCTGGTCTGGCTGTTGATCAGGTTGCCGAGGAAGCCGCTGCTCTGGCCGGTCGTGACCGACACCTCGTAGTGCAGGGTCGAATCCCACGCTACCACGTGCGAGTTGTCGATGATCGCGTCCTTGCCCGGCTCGACTTCCAGCTCGTTCATCGACCCGAAGCCCGACACCACCACCTGGCCGCTGCCCTGCGTCTCGGTGACGAAGAAGCCGCCGCTCTGGGCGAACAGCGCATTGCCGATGCCCTGGGTCTTGACCTTCAGGTCGACGCCGGAGCCGGCCGCCACGAAGGCACCGTCGCTGATGATGTACTGCTTCACGCCGCAATCGACCACCTGCATCGCCCCGGGCAGGGTCGGCGACAGCAGGCAGTCGCCGTCGCCGCGGGTCGCCTCGATGTGCTGCTGGAAGAAGGATTCGCCGTTGGCGAAGGTGCGCATCAGCGCGCTGCCCAGTCCTCCCTTCATCTTGCCCTTGAGGTCGAGCGTCGATTCCATCATGACCATCGCATCCGATTCGCAGTAGATGGTCTCGCCGCGCTTCATCGCTACGTGCAGGAAGGGATCGACATCCCCGGTTACGGTAAATACTGGCATTTGTTGGTCCTTTGTCGGTGACCGCCCGCGCAACGGCAGCGCGGACGGCGTCGTGGGTTTAAGACTTAAACGTTCACGCCGTAGTTCTTGGCGAGGGGCCCGAGGCCGCCGTTGAAGCCCTGGCCGACTGCGCGGAACTTCCAGTCCCCGCCATTGCGGTACACCTCGCCGAACACCATGGCCGACTCGGTCGAGCCGTCTTCGGACAGGTCGTAACGGGCGATCTCGCTGTTGTTGCCGGCGTTGATGCAGCGGATGAAGGCCTTGCCGACCATGCCGAAGTTCTGGCGGCGGGTGTCGCCGTCGTGGATGGTCACGGCCAGCACCACGCGGTCGACGTCGGCCGGGACCTTGGTCAGGTCGATGTTCAGGGTTTCGTCGTCGCCTTCGCCTTCGCCGGTGCGGTTGTCGCCCGAGTGGGTGACCGAACCGTCGCTGGATTTGGCGTTGTTGTAGAAGATGAAGTCGGCATCCGAGCGCACCTTGCCCGACGCGTTCAGCAGGAAGGCCACGCCGTCGAGGTCGAATGCGGCGCCGTCGGTGGCGCGGACGTCCCAGCCCAGGCCCAGCTTCAGGCTCGACAGGCCCGGCGCTTCTTTCGACAGGTTGACGTTACCGCCTTTTTGCAGACTGATTGCCATGATGGTTTCTCCTTCGGTTATATGAACACCCTGGGTACTACATGTGCGGCGAACTGGTGTTCTGCCATTCGCCGCGGATTCTTCATGCGCAGCTTTATTCGACGTGCGCCACTGCTTTCTTGTCCAGCCCGAACGCTTCCTGCTTCTTGCGGTAGCGGATCGACGACCACACCGAGGCGCCGATGAAGGCGACACCCGCCAGGCCGGTGATCATCTCCGGCACGTGGAACTTCATACTGGCCAGCATGATCAGCGCCAGGATGCCGATCGCATAGTGCGCGCCGTGCTCCAGGAAGACGTACTGGTCGAGCGTGCCCT
>Ga0265780_10008112_pt1 | contig 12794 bp, 9 predicted proteins | sample P1T30metagenome_FD_192432 | JGI IMG/M metagenome (GOLD analysis project Ga0265780, IMG submission 192432) | Plant litter microbial communities from East Loma Ridge, Irvine, California - P1 T30 | ecosystem: Environmental > Terrestrial > Plant litter > Unclassified | place: USA: California...
CGCAGACCGCGGCTTTGGGAGGTCTGCACTGTCCTTCCGGCTCAAGCGTGCTGTGTCTGAAGTGCTGAAGCTGAGGATTACACGATTGTCGCTGTCCCGAACCTTGACAGACACATCGCCTGTCTAGCTCAGTAGAAGTCCTGTCACATTCGATCTCAAGCTTTCCCACAGACGGTCTTTCTCGGCCTTTTGTTCGAGCACTTTCGAACGCTGCTTGACACGCACGGGGAGATTGCCAAACAGGTTGCGGACCGTGACGCGGGTGCCATGCTTGCCGTGTATCTCGTGCTGGGACTGAGCAGGCAACTGGCGCTCAATTGCCGTGGCGTGGTGGAAGGTGAGGGTGTTGTGCGAGCGATGTCCGTGGTGGTGGGACGTGATGGACAGCAGCGAGACGGCAGAGAGAGATGCGAGGAAGGTACCATTGCGGCCAAGCAGAGCTTCGCGGGGCTCGTGTTTAGAGGTGCCTTTGCCGTCAGTCAGTCACGCGGCGTGCTGATTCGGCTTACTCACAGTACATCTTCCCCAGGCCGCCCGTCTCACTGAACTCTGGTGGCGCTATGCCGAGGCCGTCGTCTTCGGCTGTGCATGAGCCTCTCGCAAAGTCGACGGTGGCTTCGATTCTCGTGGCTTTGGCGTCGAGCGAGTTCTTAAGCAGCTCCAGCACGACGCCCGTGAGTGAGACGATGGCTGTCGACGACTTGATCTGCGCCACGACGTCTGCCGGCAGTGGCAGGATGCATCGTCCGGCGGCCGAGGTGTTGATGTTTGTACCACGGCGAGTCTGTGTCATGATGCAGGTCGAAATACGTGTACTGCAGCTCGGCTACCAACAGCACCAGAGGCGTGGTTGGGCATGTTGGTGGTTAGGCAGTCGTCGTCGTGAGGGAGCGTCTATACAGATAGATTCATTATACGTGGGAGGCGCGATGGAACGTGGACATGAAAAGTTCTACTAGGAGCATTCAAAGGCCAGCAAGCACATCATCGCGCAGCGGGCCGTTGTACAAAGCCGGGGTACATAGTACAGGGTCCAACCGGAGAATTCCATGTCGTGCACCTGCACCCGCACCTCCCTGTCCCAACCCAGCACACCGCATTGATAGCATCCACACCCATACACCGTCACCCTACACAGTCCCCCACACACCATGGCCACGACCGAGACTGAGGCGCGGCATGCGCGTAAGCGGCCGTTCGTGGGCTGGATGAAGCGCCTCGCGAACCTCAAGCCGTCGTCCTCGGACTCGCCCAGCGGCTCTGGCAAGAAGAACAGCGGCTCCAAGAAGGCCACCGCCGCCGCGAAGAACAACCCGTACCCCGAGTCGGGTCTTGCCCCCGCGAGCGCCCCGAACCAGCTCGCCTTCTCCACGCCGGCCACGCAGCGCTCCAAGGAGAGCTTCACCTCGGTCGAAGAGGGCGCCGCCGGGCAGCAGCACCAGCGCGCCCTGGCCAAGAGCAACCGCTCGACGGCGCCCACCGTCGCAACAGTCCCCGAGACGCTCAACTCGGCGCGCTCGAAGGCGGACACGGGCAGCCATATGTTGGGCGGCGGCAGCACCTTCTCGTCCCCCAACGGCTCCGAGCACTCGCTCACCACCACCCTGACCACCATCCAGTCGAGCGCGCCCTCGAACGTGCTCGGCGGCGGCGGTCAGGCGCAGTCAGCTGCTCCCACCGGCCCTCCCGTGCACTTCTCGCACCAGTTCCCCACCGTCTCGCCGCCGCCCTCAGCGATCCCGCCGCACCTCGCGCCCCAGCAGCAGCCGAACTCGTATCAGGGCGCAACCGCCAACAACATCCTCACCGACAACGCGTCCATACTCACGCTCGCCTCGTCATCGAAGCGACGGCGCCGGAACTCGCTCGACACGAATGCCTCGGTGCGTGCTCTTGCGCCCTCGTCACATTATGGCGGAAGCCGCGAGTCGCTGCCGCTGAGCGTGCTATCTGCGAATCCGGACGCCATATATTCGCCCTCGACAAGGCCGGCCAACGTTGGTACATTCGCCAATGCAGAGCGCGCGAGCGTTTACTCTGCGTCGGGCGTCACGGCCCCGGTGCTGCCCAGCGAGCGCAACAGCTACTACGCGAGCAAGCAGAACGCAGATGGCATCAGCGTCCGCAGCGGCCTCCTGGGCCACGGCCGCACTGATAGTATCGGCAGCATCAGAGCCACGCCTACCAGTCCGCTCGCAAGCCCGCGCGACCCACCGGCGCCCGTAGGGAGACTGAGCAGGAGGAGCTCAGAATGGAAGGACGCGCGTGAGGCGAGCGACGAGGAAGACACCGCACACACTATAGCAGAACAGGTTGAGAAGGCAAGACATGCTTCTTGAGCACATTTGAGCCCGCGTGCGATGGGTGGTTGATACTGGGCGAGGCGTTGCGTGGATCTAGAGGCACTTGAGCTGCCGGGCGTTGGAAGGATTGGTTTCATGGCGCTTCCATCATATACCCAATGCTATCCAAACGAGGACTTTGCACTTGCTTTTCACATCATCGGGACACACGGCTGTACATTGACTGTGGGAACGCAATGAGACCCGGTGAGCCAGTAAAGAGGGCACCCAGGTCAATTAAACGTTTCCGACTTTGCTCTTGGAACATGCTAAGAGAGCGTGGCTACGGAGGTGGGGATTCCGTGCCCGCGTGACAAATTGGTTCCTGAATGACTTGTAACTCGACGTTGAGAATTGTGCTTCAAAAGAGTTTTGCGGTCTCTGCCTTAGGCGGACGCTGGATCGCATTGCTCTGACTGCAGTGGCCCTCGGATACTTTCATCGAGGATGACACCACGCAAAAAACGTCTAGAAGGCGCGCAGTGAAGCTTCGCTGCTGGAGTAAAAAGCCGTTGTGAAGAGACAGATCAGAGTTCGCCAAAGAAAATCATCAAATCCATTTCGCGCTTGCACGTGCGCCGCTAGCACCCACCCCTGCGCCTTCCTCACCCAATCGACACTCCGAACTCACTCACCATCCCTCCCAAAAACAAACCAAAACTCCCAAACCACAATGCAAACCCTCAGAATACCATGACCCCCCACCAACCCAACAGTATGCCATGTTCCGCCTCTTCCTCCTCCCCCCCACCTTCCGCCGCCGCACACGCCGCACACGCCTCACAACCATGCTCGCCCTACTCCTCATAACCCTCTCCTTCCTCACGCCCTTCTACATCATCTACAAGCCGCCGCACCTACTGATCCGGTACTTCCAATCGCGTTGGCCGGACGTGTTATGGCACGTGCCCGGTCTGAAATCCAAAGTCGTTGCGCTGACGCTTGACGATGCGCCGAGCGGGTATACGCCGGAGATCCTTGAGGTGTTGAAAGAGAATGATGCGCGTGCTACGTTTTTTGTGATTGGGGGTCAGGTTGAAGGGAGGGAGGGGGTGTTGGCGGATTTGGTGAGAGGGGGAATGGAATTGGGGAATCATGCGATGCACGATGAACCGTCCAATGTACTCACCGCAGACCAACTTTCCGCGCAACTGATTGAAGTGGAAGGCTTCATCAACACCACGTACGCGGATCTGGGCATCGAGCGTCCGGTAAATCGGTACTTTAGACCTGGGTCCGGGTTCTTCAGTAAGAGGATGCGTGAGCAAGTCAGGGCGATGGGGTTTCAAATGGTGTTGGGCGGCGTGTATCCGCACGATGCACAGATTGGGTATGCAGGGGTGAATGCGAGGCATGTGCTGAGTATGGTGAGGCCCGGGAGTATTGTTATTTGTCATGATCGGAGGGCGTGGGCGGTGGGCATGTTGAGGGTTGTGTTGCCTGAGTTGAGGAGGAGGGGGTATAGGGTTGAGAGTGTGTCGGGGTTGTTGGAGGCGAGGAGGAGGGAGATGGGGAGTTGAAGATGGCGAAGTGGGATAAGTGGGAAGAGGTCAAAGGTATGAGAAATGGGTGTTCGAGGGACGGCCGAATACAGTTCATCACGTCAGTTGATAATGACTAGTCCGTGTCAGGGGACCTGGCCAAAAGACGGGAGCGACAAGGCAAGAAGAGAAAAAGCAAGGCGGAAGAAAGGACGATCACGTCCATACTGCTCAAAGAGGGCGTAAGCCAGCGAGCACTACTCGACAACCACGAGTAGCACAATCTGCAAACAGCAAGAAGACATCTCAAACAAATAGAGCCCAATCACACACACACTTCATCTCAATCAGACATACAATCAAAACCTCCCTATTTTCATCCCCTCCCCCAACCCCAGTCCCAACTACCCTCCACCCTACAAAGCCTTCCTCACCGCACTCTTGAACGGAATAATCTGCACCTCCTCCAAATTCCACACCCCACCCGTAACATAAACATCCCCCCTCAACCTCTCCAGCACCTCCTCCCTCGTCCGCGCACCAATCAAACACGCCGAGCCCTTCATTTTGGGTGGACTAGTTGACCCTTCTTGGATCGGTTCTTCGAGCATGGCGCCTGTACGGGTGCGTCAGCGACCTCAAGTCTTGTACTCTCAATGCACAAGTTCGATTTTCGTTCGAGTGGGAATAGTTAAAGGGAGAGGTGACGACGTACCGCCCCAAAGCCACATATCCTCCCGGTCAGCTTTAAGTCCTTCGAGGTGTGAGGGCCGCGCGGCGAGACGCTTTTGCAGGGCGCCGGCGTGGTCGGGCACAATGACGAGCCATTCTTGTAGCGGTGCGGTGGTGGGGGAAGACATTGTGCGGCGAGGAAAGAAGAGCTGCGTATGACGAGGAACGGCGAGTGTAGTGCGTAAGAGTGGGCGAAGGGCGTGCATGCGTTTATACGGTTGTGGTGGTGAGGCGAGGTGAGTGGAGGTGGGGCCTGCGATTGGTGGCGTCAGCTTGAGGTGGGAGTGCTGGGGATTGAGATGGTGGGCTGACTGTCTGACTGCGACGGTAGGATGGAGGAGCGAAATAGACCTCTTTTGACTGGCAAGTTAGTGTGTGAATCCTTACGTGTAGTGTGTAAGGCGCGTACACAGACAGCTCCACGAAGTACATCGGAAGGGCGTACGTGGGGCGCGAAATTGAGCCGCGGCATACGGAACGATCAGAGCTGGACCATGAAGAGAAAAGGACCAAAACACGATGAACACTTGGAATAATAGGGCGAAGCATGTATAAAGAAACGTGATTCTTACACGCATTAATGCTAAGCTATCCGTGTCCAAATCATGAAATCATTCTTCCTCGCGTCAATACCCAAAGCCTCCAACACCATGATCCAATGTCCCAGAACCAAAGAGAGAAATACAAGACGGTTGCCCGTCTCACCGGCGTCTAGCACCAGACTATACATTCACCGACTCTAACCGCTGCACATCACACACGACTCTGGGTTCTCTATCGAGCACGCGAGGACAGCATCAGCGTAGATGTCGCCATCGCGTCCGTTGGTGTCATCCTCGCCGTCCTCCGCCTGCTTGGTCTTCGTCAAAGCGTCCTCATCAGGCTTGCTGAGGGGATCAGATGCAAGGACCTTCGGGCTGTCACCCTCCTCGACGTCAGCCTTGAACGGCTTGCTAGCAAGAGCATTCTCCGTAGCAATGGCTTTGTTCTCCTGGGCGGGTGGGGGCGTTGCAACAGGTGTAGGAACACCGTTAGACTCGGCCACTCCGTTGGGAGCCTTGGTCGCGTACATGGGTCGTGGCGCAGGAGAAGATGGGGTGGGAGAAGTGGTGCCGTTCTGGAACCCAGGCTGACGACGGGTCTTGGGCAGAGCTCGAGCGATGTTGGTATCGGCAACCTGCAGAGCCTCTTGGTCGACAGTGAACTGGATGGGCGCAGATGCGGCCATGGTACGGAGATAGTACATGCCAGTCTTCAGGCCGAGCTTCCACCCAGCGAAGTGCATGGAGGTGATCTTGCCCATAGTAGGCTCCTTCATGTGGATGTTCAGGGACTGAGATTGATCGATGAAAGCACCACGGTCGGCGGCCATCTGAATAATGGTACGCTGCGAGATCTCCCAAACAGTCTTGTACAAGACCTTGATCTCCTCGGGGATGTTGGGGATCCTCTGAATGGAGCCACCATCGGCGATGATGCGGTTCTTCATGTTCTCAGACCACAAACCCATGTCGACAAGATCCTTGAGCAACCAAGGGTTGACGACCTGGAATTCACCAGCCAGGACGCGGCGGGAGTAGATGTTGGAGGTGTATGGCTCAAAGCACTCATTGTTGCCCAGGATCTGCGAAGTGGATGCAGTAGGCATGGGGGCCACGAGGAGAGAGTTACGGACTCCATGCTGTGCGATCTTGTCCTTCAGTGAAGCCCAGTCCCACATATCAGTGGGAGTGACATTCCACAAATCGTACTGCAGCTGACCCTTGGAGATTGGCGAGCCTTCGTATGTAGCATATGGGCCGAGCTCCTTAGCGATGTCGCATGAAGAGGTGAGAGCAGCGTGATAGATGGTCTCGAAGATCTGGATGTTGAGTTTCTTGGCCTCCGGCGACTCAAAAGGCAAGCGCAGAGCGAGGAACGTGTCGGCAAGACCTTGCACACCAAGACCAATAGGCCTGTGGCGGAAGTTGCTGCGGCGTGCCTCCTCGACGGGGTAGTGGTTGACCTCAATGATCTTGTTGAGGTTACGCGTGACAACCTGGACAACCTCGTGGAGCTTGTTGAAGTCAAAGACGCCTCGCTTGAAGTCAACGAAAGAAGGCAGCGCCATCGATGCCAAGTTGCACACGGCGACTTCGTCAGGAGCTGTATACTCGACAATCTCCGTGCAGAGGTTGGAGCTCTTGATGGTGCCCAGGTTCTTTTGGTTGCTCTTCCTGTTGCAAGCATCCTTGTAGAGCATGAAAGGGTTACCAGTCTCAGTCTGTGCCTCAAGGATAGCATACCAGAGCTTCTGGGCGCGCACAGTCTCGCGGCCCTTGTTCTCACGCTCGTAATGCTCGTAGAGCGCCTCGAACTCGTCACCGTAGACTTCAGACAGTCCAGGGCATTCGTTGGGGCACATGAGTGTCCATTCGCCGTTCTCTTGGACACGCTTCATGAAGAGATCGGGGATCCACAAAGCGTAGAAAAGGTCGCGTGCACGCACCTCCTCCTTGCCGTGGTTCTTGCGTAGATCCAAGAAGCCGAAGACGTCAGCGTGCCATGGTTCAAGGTAGATGGCAAATGCACCGGGACGCTTGTTGCCACCCTGGTCGACGTAGCGAGCAGTGTTGTTGTAGACGCGGAGCATGGGAATGAGACCATTCGATGTTCCGTTGGTGCCGCCAATGTATGAGCCAGTGGCACGGATGCGGTGCACGTTGAGGCCAATACCGCCAGCGGTCTTGGAGATTAGAGCACATGTCTTGAGGGTGTCATAGATACCGTCAATGCTGTCGTCCTTCATGTCAATCAGGAAGCAGGACGACATCTGGGGGTTGGGTGTGCCTGCATTGAACAGCGTGGGAGAGGCGTGTGTGAAGTACTTTTGCGACATGTAGTCGTACGTTTCGATAGCCTTCTCGATGTCCTCGCCGTGGATGCCGACGGCAACACGCATGAGCATGTGCTGCGGGCGCTCAGCAACCTTGCCATTGATGCGAAGCAGATATGAGCGCTCCAGCGTCTTGAAGCCGAAGAACTGGTAGTTGAAGTCGCGGTCGTACACAATAGCCGAGTTGAGCTCCTCAGCGTGTTCCTGAATGATCTTGTAGTGGAAGTCCGAGATCATGGGCTGGGTCTTGCCGTTCTTGGGGTTGACATAGGAGTAGAGGTCCTGTACGACGGCCGAGAACTGCTTCTTGGTCTGCTTGTGGAGGTTGGACACGGCAATACGCGCGGCGAGGATGGCGTAGTCGGGATGTGTGGTGGTCATGTACGCCGCGGTCTCCGCGGCCTGCTGCTGTTAGCATCTGGAGAGGCTTGGGACGCATTCGGAGCAGGTACGTACCAAATCGTCGAGCTGGATGGTGTTGACGCCCTGGTAGACACCAGAGATGACCTTCATTGTGATGGCGGCGGGGTCGACATGGTCCGGATCGAGGCCGTAACAGAGCCTCGACACGCGGGCTGTGATCTTGTCGAACTGTACGCGTTCTTTGCGTCCATCTGGAGTTGTTTTGTCAGTCTCACGTCGATATGCAGCAGCCGGCAGGGGTAGGAGGAGTGCCAATTGAGGCGAATGCATGCAAAATCACTTACCGCGCTTGAAGACAAACATGCTGTACGTGTATAGTGTGGGTGTATGGGGTATCGAGGTGTGTGAGGGGAAGATGCAGCGTTACGAGGAGTGCGACAGGACTTTTAAGTCGCGTCTATAGAGAAGTAGCGTGTTTGCAACGCGTAAAGTGATGAGCTAACCTGTTTGGATGTACCCGCAATTTCTGACTAATGAAGTTCTGCAGAAGAGGGACCGGGGAAATGTGCCAGCCGAGAATTCGACACCATCCGCGACAACATTATCACGGCGAATGCGCTAAGAACGCACAACTCCTACCCACTCACCCTCACAGCTCCAATAGCCTGTCATGGCGGGCGGACGCCTCAAATACCGCCATCTCAGCCGGTCGTCGTCGCATCGGCAAGCACTGCTACGGAATTTGGTCACATCACTCTTCAAGCACGAGACGATAGCGACGACATGGCACAAGGCGAAGGAGGCACAGAGACTCGCAGAGCAGTTGGTCACGCTGGGGAAGAAGAACACTGAGGCGACACGGCGGAGAGCACATCAGATATTCTTCGTATGCATACACACCGTGCTGCAGATCGAGGCGCATGCTGACAATGGCAGGAACCCAACGAGATGGTACCCAAGCTCTTTGGGCCCATAAGAGAGCGCTACGCAAGCAGACCGGGCGGGTACACGCGGGTCCTCCGCATCGAGCCCATGAAGGAAGACCAGGCAGAATCCGCCATCCTTGAACTGGTGGACGGACCGAAAGATCTGCGATTCGCCTTGACTGCAAAGACTCTTGCGCGGATGTCGCAGAAGAAGCAACTCAGTGAGAAGACAGCCGAGAACGTAAAGAAGGTCACACAATTCCGCGAGGACGGCATGCAGCGGTTACAACACATGGTAAAACGGTTGCGCTGGGAGAAGAAGCACGGCATGGACGACAGGGTATTGCCTCCACCGCGGAAGGTTTACCCCGAAGAGAAGATGAAGAGGGAGATGCACTACTACGAGGAAGTAGACAATTATCGCTTGCCGAATCCAGTCAATTATTGGAAGTTGTCAAAGAAGTCACCTAGGGGGGATTGATCGCAGCACCGAGTCGCAGCACCGAAGAGAGATCAGGATCAAGTTGCTGCTTGAGGTCCTCGAGAGATGTACGATATGTACAATATAAACGTTCGGTAATGGAGCATGACAATCACAAGTGACAGAACCGCTGCTAATATGAACTGTTCGCGTTTCACAAACGAACTCCCATTCTTATGGGTCTTTTCGACAACCAGGGCAGCCAAAATCTGACTGGAAGCTACACATGTTGTGTGGCAGTTCCTCTTTCACGCAATAATCGCCATTTTCAATTGAAAGACAGCTGAGTCTTCAACACGTCCTCCTTAATCTTCGTGCACAAAGCATGAGCGATGGTGTCTCTTCTACACTGAATGTGCTACAGTACAGCAGTAGGCATACGTGACGAGGTTGCAGCTAGCCAGAAGCCAAAGCAAATTTAGCGTGGTACGCACAGCACGACATGGCGGGGTTGGACGTCTTCTCTCACACTATCATTAGGGTTCACTAGCTGTTCTCCCACAGTGTTCTTCCTTGTAAGTCATTCGCAGACAGATGAGTCTGAACGAAGTGCGTGGTAGCCGAAATTCTGGTGATCCTCCAGAAGCTGCTCCAGCTCTCCCCACATCGAATGAGTGACGTACCTGGCAGTGCCGTGCCGAAATGCAACGAACCGCATGATCAGCTAGGTGGAAATGCATCATGCAGAAATTCTCATAGTGCGCACTTCTAGAATCCAGTCAAGCCAAGCGGGCCCTGCCAGCCCGCGTTGCGAAGGCTAAAGACTTGTTTGCGAAGGCGCGACCGAGCCATCTTGGGTTGGCACTGGCATGGAGCCCGCCCTACGTCATCACCCAATTGCAGACCGCCAGACTACAAAAGGCATCCGCACCTTCTGACCCTGCCCTGCTCACCCACCCATCAGAAATCGTGACCATCACACCTTCAATCTCTCCATCAACAAACACACCACATCTTCCACAATGGCCACTCTCAGCTGTAAGTCTTCTCCATGCGAGTAATGATGCTGCAATTGCGAGCAGGCGCTGCGTCGTACAACACAATTTCGTCAAAACAAAGGCAATTGCTAACAGCACACCGCCAGACCTCCCACCCGTCAAGCCCTCTGCCATCGCTCTTGGCACGGCCTTCAACCACGCCGTCTCTCTCGCCGTCCTCGGCCCCGTCTTCGGTGACGCCTACCGCCGCGCGCAGCAGGCCAACTCCAAGGAGGAGTACTTCCACAGCAAGGAAGCCGCGACCGCTGCCGCCACCTGGGGTAGCTCCATCGTCGGCTCTGCCGTCCAGACATACGGTGTTGGTGCTCTGATCAACGCCACTGGTACTCTTACCTACAAGGGCGCCGCCTACCTCGGCTCTTTGATCTTCTTCGCCTCCGCTGCTCCCTCTGTACGTCATGGCTACCGCAAGCACACTCGCTGTGATTGTCTCTAACAGCTCCCAGATCGTCTCCCAGGTCCTCACTGAGAAGCGTCCTCTCGACACCATCGCTGTCGGCGCCTTTGCCCGTGTCCTCGAGACTGTCGGTCTCTCCATGTTCCTCACTTACTGGGGAACCCGCACCAACCCCTTCGACTAAGCGTCTCATCCCATGAGCGTGTGAAGGAGTTTGGGGATTCTCATCTGGCGGCTTAGATGCAATCCACTGCGATGATGCAGGTGACAAGAAAGAAGAAGCCACTCGCATGGCCGACTTCCATTATGATATGTAACAATACCTTTCAATGAAACAGGTCTAATTTCACTTTGCCCCATTGACACTCTTCTTGCTACGTGATGTTACTCTGCGGTTGACACGGAGAAGCTCTATGACCCGAACAACGTCCCCAAACACCGTCACGCTGCACAAATTAAAGTCGAAGAGGTATACCAATCAATTAGTAGCTCCATGGCATCATCACAACAAGTTCAGGTGTCCTTTTCACAACTCTGCTCAGTGTGTATGAAATTAGCATCACACGATGTGTTCTTTTTATCTCCTTGCCGCTATTACACGAAGCTAGCGCCACACAACTTGCCGTCAGTATTGTTTGGGCTGTTTTGCATTCGCACGTTTTGTGGAAGAAAATGTGCTGGCAACATCGTCGTCGTAACAAATGTGGCTTGATCCACCAGGACCGAGTCTGCCGCCAAAGTCACACGTAAGTGGTGGGAGACTGGACAAAGAGCCCATTGTGCAGATGTGGAAGCATTAAAGCAAATACAGAAACCTTAGAAGCAGGAGAAACAAACTACTACACCAACACGTCCTGCGTAGCTTCGCGTATTGATTCAAGACCCAATGACCAGTTCGTGAATCGTGACCAGCAAAAAGACTCACCGCAACTATACGCTCGGCCAGCGATTCACACCCAGCCTAGCTAGAACACCACGCAGGGCAAAAAGGAAAACTCCCCCGGGAAGGCTCGAACTTCCAACCTCTCGATAGCCATACTGGGATAACAGTCGAACGCGCTAGCCAATTGCGCCACGGAGGAAGTTGGCGCTGATGCGCCGTGGCTTTGGACTTTAGTGACAGATTTGAGAAATAAGATAAATATAACTGCAAAACATTTATGGGAAGAAAAATCAAGCAGCAAAGCCGCTCAATCACTACTTTGACTCAACTGGTGGGATGAGTCTGCGGCAATGTGACATGAAGGTGGGGTTGGGACGGAAGCTTGGGTAAAAAAGGGGCCGGTGCTGAAAAATTGTGCGGTTCGGTATTGCGGGGTCATCAGCGAGGCACATTTGTTAGACGGAGTGGCTGTCTCTGTTTGTAGCAAAGAAATTTGCCTGAATGAATATTCTGATTTACTGAATGTATCCAGTTTCCAGGTTCTGCATGGCTCTTGATCTTAACATATGCTCCGTCGCTAAGTCACCATGTGGCTGCCTCATTGTGTCATTTCACATCAGGTCAACGGTATTGGACGAATGCTTCTGTCTATACTTCTATATGCTAGAAGCGACCCTAATGCGTCAATTCCTGAGCGTGCCCATGTGTATAAACTCAACATCGTCACTCGGTTCGCCATCTACATCAACCGCCATCAAGCCTCTCTCCTCCCCGCCATCTCCTCTTTCCGCGTCCCGAGGCTTTTTTGGATCCTCTCTGTGCATTGCAACATATATGGCTGACCCCAAGATCAACGACGATCCGATGATCGAAACTGCACCTGGCGTTGTACCCCATACCAATTTGTCGAACGTCAGTGCGAAGAGCATCTGCATGTAGACCATGTTCGTAGCACGAGACGACTTCTCGTACTGCAAACCAGCGGCTAGAAGAAATTGCTGGGTATGTTAGCCTGTTTTCCGAAGATGATGGAGGGCTGCATACCATGACAAAACCACATATGCCCAGAAAGATCAGATAGCACCAATCCCGGAAGTATCGTGGAAGCAAGAAACCGACTCCTGGAAGGGTGAGCATCGCAATTATACTGACGATGGTACACCATGTTGCGAAGTAGTTGACAGAGATCAGCGGATGAGCGCGCTTGCCGATCCAGCGAATCGTGGTATAGGCTCCCGCGGCGCCTAGCACTCCTAGCATGGCGATGCCGACAGCAGTAGCACGCTGGGTAGGCGTGACAGCGTCGTAATCCGAAG
>Ga0265780_10008113_pt1 | contig 12793 bp, 10 predicted proteins | sample P1T30metagenome_FD_192432 | JGI IMG/M metagenome (GOLD analysis project Ga0265780, IMG submission 192432) | Plant litter microbial communities from East Loma Ridge, Irvine, California - P1 T30 | ecosystem: Environmental > Terrestrial > Plant litter > Unclassified | place: USA: California...
CTGCCCGATAATCTGGTCTTTCGCCTGAGCATCCGTCTCCTTATACTTCTCCACAAACTCGGTGGCGCCGGAGAAGGCAATCTGGTTGATGTACTTCTTGATTTCGTCGGCCGTCATGCCGAGGCCGTGGTCCGAAATCGTGATTTTGCGCGCGTCCTTGTCCACGGTCACGCGCACTTTCAGCTCGCCTAGCTCGCCTTTATACTCGCCTAGCGCAGCCAAGCTTTTGAGCTTCTGGGTAGCATCGACGGCGTTGCTGACCAATTCCCGAAGGAAAATTTCGTGGTCAGAATACAAGAACTTCTTGATAATCGGGAAGATGTTCTCGGTATGGATGGAGATGGAGCCGGTTTCGGACATCGGAATAGCGGGTAGGTGAAAAACAACAAAAGGCTGACTAACAGGCAGCGCCTGCGAGTCAGCCGTTCTTTTCAAAGGCTGTTCCAAGGTGATGGCGGCTGCCAGGTTGGCAGGCGTGGCCGGGCTAGCGCGGCCGGCCGTAGCTGGCCCTGGGCTCAGCTACTTCATTTTCATTGGCAGTAGGCGCGGCCGGGCCGTAGGTATCGGCCCACTCGGCAAAGAGCGCGGGCAGCCGCAGCGAGTCGTTGGCGAGCCACTGCATACCCGAGGTGACCTGCCTAAAAAACTGGAAGTCAATGCCCGACTGTGGCCGGCCAAAGACGAGCAGCGTCTCAATGGCCTGCTGATTATACACCTGCTTGGCATCGAGTACTACCACCGCTTGCCTGAGCGCCAAACGCTCGTTTTTGGGCAGCCACTGCGAGCCCAACCAAATCTGGTCGTATGCCGAAATGTCGGGCAAATCGCTGAGGGCCAGCAGGCCATGCGTAGCTTGCAACTGGTGCGCGAGCTGATGCAACTGCTCTAGGGCGGGGCGGAGGCGGCGCATATCGTGGCCGCCCGCCCACTCAACACGCAGCAACCGAAGCGGCTCATCGTACTGAATCTTAAACTCTTTGATGTCGGGGATAATCATTAAAAGCGACTAGAAGGTAAAGAAGAGCTTATCCCATCGTCATCAGTACAACGGCAGGTATTCTAATTTCAACATAATAAAGCGGCTCAATTACGTAGAAACGCCTTTTTTGGTCGGCATGCAGGCTAAAAAATAGTTAAATATATTAAATATTTGATAAGCACAATGAAATTTTACAAAGCAGCAAGACTTTTGCAAAACTAGCTGACTGAGCACATATTACGACGTGATATTGCTCAGTTTTATACAGAAAGTTTCAAAATCGCTTGCTTCGTATTTGTTCACATGCGCAAAGGTTGCCACCTAAGCCAGCCAACTACAATAGCTGACCAAAAGCTTTTGCGATTTAATTTGCATCATTGTTGCGCAGGAATTGAATTTAGCAGAGCCAGCTTCGCTATACCTTTGTGCTTCGGTGCTTACACCGCCTTCCTCCCACCCGCGAAGCCTTAAATTAACCGCTACCGCGTTGCGACTTGCCCTGCGCCCTTATCTCGCCCTACTCTTGCTGCTCTGCCTCGTGCGGACGCTGCTGCCCGAGGCGTGGGTGCTGGCGCTGCACACCCACGAGCACACCACCGAGGAGCCCGCTTTTATCAAGCACCGGCCCGTGCGGGGCAAAACTATTCTGACTACCAAGCACACGCACTGCCAGACCGAGCAGTTCTACAATGTGCCCTTTCAGGCGGCCCCGCCGGTCGCCATTCCCCTGCCCCGGCTGCTGCGGCGCTACCAGTCGCTGGCCGTGCCCACCACGCTGGCTTGCTCGGCGGCCATGCTTCGGCGCACGGCGCTGCGCGGCCCTCCGGTGAGGTAGCTTACTGCTAACTAGCCGATTAACGGCTCATTTATTCCGGCTGGCGCACGCAAGTATGCGCCGGTAAGACCGGGCTTTTCATGCTTCATTTTGCGGGTTTTGGGCTGGCTGGTGCTTGCTGCGCCAGTTGGCTGCTGCTTCTGCTGCCGCGCCCGATGGTGCGGTGGTTTCGGCCTTTCTCTGGTTTGGTTTTAGAGAAAATGCGAACAGACTCTGGCCGCTGGCCGGGGTTTGTTTGCGGGCCGAAGCAGCCTGTTGCCACTACCCGCTAGTTGCCTTCAACTAACGCTTTTTATGCTGCGCGCGTCTTCTATTTTACTACTAGCTAGTGCATTGCCACTGGCAGCACTTGGCCAAACCAGCCCAGCTACCGCCGTGCGCTCGCGGGCGGCGGCCGTGGCTACGGGCCGCCTCACCGATGCCCGCACCGACGAGCCGCTACCGGGCGTCAACGTCATTTTTCCTGACCTCAAGCAAGGCACGGCCACCGATGCCGACGGCCGGTTTAGCTTCGCCAACCTGCCGCGGGGGCGCTTCACGGTGCAGGTTACTTTACTGGGCTACAACACTATCAGCCAGCTGGTAGATACGGGCAGCGGCCAGCCGCTCGACTTTAAGCTGAGCCCAGCCGCTACCGAAATCGGCCAGGTAGTGGTCACGGGCGTGAGCCAAGCCACCGAGCTGCGGCGCTCGCCGGTGCCCACCACGGTAGTGGACCGCACGCGCCTTAACCAGACGTCGGCCACCAACGTGATTGATGCCATCGCGCACACGCCGGGCATCAGCCAGATTACGACCGGGGCGGCCATCAGCAAGCCCGTGGTGCGCGGGCTGGGCTACAACCGCGTGGTGACCCTGAACAACGGTGCCAAACAGGAAGGCCAGCAGTGGGGCGACGAGCACGGCATTGAGCTAGACGAGTTTAGCATCGACCGGGCCGAGATTATCAAGGGGCCGGGCTCGCTGCTGTACGGCTCCGATGCCATGGCCGGCGTCATCAATTTTCTGGCGCCTGACCCCATCGCGGAAGGCCATATTACGGGCCAGGCAGCGGCCAACTACCAGACCAACAACCGCCAGCAGGGCTACTCGCTCATGAATGCGGGCAATATCAACGGCCTCAACTGGCTGGTGCGCGGCACCCGCAAGGTGGCCGGCGACTACCGCAACCGCTACGACGGCCGCGTTTTCAACTCGGGCTTTAATGAGTGGGACGCCAACGGCTACGTGGGCCTCAACAAAAGCTGGGGCTACTCGCACCTGACTTTCAGCACCTTCAACCAAAACGTGGGTTTGATAGAGGGCGGCCGCGACAGCTTGAGTGGCCGCTTTGTGCGCGACGTGGCCGTGGGCGGGCAAGTCGAGTCGGCGGTGGTCGGCGACAATGGCTCGGGCTACACCTTGCAGGTGCCGCGCCAGCGCATCAACCACCTGCGCTTTGGCACCGATAACAGCTTCATTATCGGCCAAAAAGGCGGCCGTTTGGCCTTGCAGGTGAATTACCAGCAGAACCTGCGCCGCGAGTTTGGCAACGCCCTGGCACCCGACACGCCCGATTTGTACTTCCAGCTGCGCACCGTGGACTATGCGCTGCGCTACTTCCTGCCCGAAATGAGCGGCTGGAACCTGGCCGTGGGTACCACCGGCCTGCGCCAGCAAAACCGGAATCTGGGCCACGAATTCCTGATTCCGGCTTATAACATGACCGAGGGCGGCGTGTTTGGGGTGCTCAAAAAGTCGTTTGGCGGGCTCGACCTCAGCGGCGGCCTACGCTATGATATTCGCCAGATTTCGGCCCAAAGCCTCTTTTTGGGGGCCGATGAGCAGCCCACCGCGCCCACCACGCCGGGGGCCGAAACCAAGTTTCCGGGCTTCGTGAGCACGTTTCAGAACTACAGCGGCAGCCTGGGCGCGGCCTACAACCTCAGCGACCGGCTAACGGTGAAGGCCAATATTTCGCGGGGTTTTCGGGCCCCAAATATCGCCGAGCTAGGCTCGAATGGCGTGCACGAGGGCACCATTCGCTACGAGGTGGGCCAGCCGGGCCTCAAGGCCGAAACCAGCTTGCAGCTCGATGCCGGCGTGAGCTATACCTCGGAGCACGTGCGCTTTAGCGTCGATGCGTTTGAGAACAGTATCAGCAACTACATTTTTTCGCGGCGCGTGCTGAACGCGGCGGGCACCGACTCGCTGGTATCGACGGGGCCGAATATTGGCTTATTCAACTACGTGCAGGGCCAGGCGCGGCTGCTGGGCGGCGAGGTCACGCTCGACTTTCACCCCCACCCGCTCGACTGGCTGCACTTCGAAAACTCGTTTTCGACGGTGCGTGCCCGCCAGCTCGGCGTGTCCGAAGACCAGCAGTACCTGCCCTTTATCCCGGCCGACCGCCTGCAGTCTGAGCTGCGCGGCAATTTCCGCCGCCAGGGCAAGCGCCTTACCAACGTGTACGCTCGCTTTCAGCTAGAGCAAACCTTCGCCCAAAACCGCTATTTTGGGGCCTTCGACACCGAAACCGCCACGCCCGCCTATACCTTGTTTAACGCCGGCGCGGGCACCGATGTAGCCGATAGCAAGGGCCGCACCCTGTTTTCGGTCTTCGTCACGGCCAATAATCTGTTCGATGTCGGCTACCAGTCGCACCTGAGCCGCCTCAAGTACGCCGACCTCAACTACACTACCGGCCGGCGCGGCGTGTACAACATGGGCCGCACGGTGAGCGTGAAAGTGGTGGTGCCGCTGGCGTTTAAGTAAAGCGCGGTTTTTCGCACAGCGTGAGGGGAGTAAAGGAGCGTTTCACCGAGTTGCTCTGCTCGGTGAAACGCTCCTTTACTCCCCTCACGCTGTGCGAAAACTTTGCAGCAAATCGCTGCATTGAATCGGAAAGCGACAGTTTTCGTTTAGCCTACTATACTCGCCTTTTCCATGCCCCACGACCACCACGACCACTCGCACGCCGGCCACGTCCACGCCGCCCCGCCGGCCGGGGGCAAATTCAGCGCCGCTTTTGCCCTGGGCATCGGGCTCAATCTGGCGTTTGTAATCGTCGAAACCATTGGCGGACTGTGGGCTAATTCGGCCGCGCTGCTCTCCGATGCGGGCCACAACCTGAGCGACGTGCTGAGCCTGGCCCTGGCCTGGGGTGCGGCTTGGCTGGCGGGGCGGCCGGCCACGGGGCGCTACACATTTGGCTACCGCGGCGCCACCATTCAGGCGGCCTTGCTCAATGCAGCGCTGCTCTACGGGGCGCTGGGCTTCATTTTGTGGGAAACCATCGACCACCTACGCCACCCCGAGCCGGTGAAAAGTGGCATTGTGATGCTGCTAGCTGGCACCGGCATTGCCGTTAACGGCCTCACGGCCTGGCTATTTCGGGCGGGCCAAAAAGGCGACGTAAACGTGCGCGGCGCCTACTTGCACATGCTCACCGATGCGCTGGTGAGCTTCGGCGTGGTCATTGGCGGGGCCATAACCTACTACACGGGCTGGGCTTGGCTCGACCCGATTATCAGTCTGGGGCTGCTGGTGGTTATTGCGGTGGGCTCGTGGGGGCTGCTGCGCGATACCATCCGGCTAGGCCTGCAAGCTGTGCCCGATGGCATTGACTTAGAGAAGGTTCGACAGTTTATGCTGAGTAGGCCGGGCGTGCAGAGTCTGCACGATCTGCACATCTGGAGCATGAGCAGCGATGGCCACGACACCGCCCTCATGGCCCACCTCGTGCGCCCCGGCGGGGCCGATGCTGCGTGGCTAGCCGACCTCTCGGCGGGGCTGCTGCGCGAGTTTCACATCCACCACAGCACGGTGCAGGTCGAAGACACCGAGCTGCCCGACGGCTGCCACAGCGGCTGCGCCGAGGCCACGCCCGCCGTGGCCCACGCCCGGCACTAAGCGCGCAGGATGGCGCAGAGTGGCTATTTTGGCTTGTTGCCAAGAGCCGGCACAACCTTTGCTGTACTATTCTACGTTTAAATGATAGTCAGCTAATTAGCTGTTCATCCTTCCTTCATGAAAAAAGTATTTTTGCTGGCGGCTTTCGCCGTAGCCAGCCTGGCCGCCACCACGGCCCACGCCCAAACGACTACTCCTGACCCCAACTTGGCTACCCCCGCCACGCAGCAGACGGCCCAGGATGCAAAAGCGGCTTATGAGCAGCAAAAGGACCAGCGCAAAGCCGCTGAGCAATCGGCCAAAGACGCCAAGCGCGAACTTAGCTCTGAGCGCAGCCAAACCCGCGACCTGAAGTCGCAGATGAAGCAGCAGCGCGAGCAAGCCAAGCAGCAGAAGGAGCAAATGAAAATGCAGGACCAGCAAGCCAAAGTGGCCCGCGAGCAGGAAAAGGCCGCCAAACAGCAAATGAAGGCTCAGAAAAAAGCCGAAAAGCTCGCCAACTAAGCGGCAGCGCGGGCGGCTAGCACTATTTTTTATGAAAAACTCCGGCCCCGGCCGGAGTTTTTTCGTTTGGTTTTATTCCTCCTCCTTTCTTTGCCCTTCCAGCTTCCTACATGGCCGCCAAAAACCCCGTTCGCTACTACCCGCTGCACCATTACGTGCTGCTGCCCCTCTCGCTGGTCATGGTCGTGTACACCATCCGGCGCTACGTGGGCGTGGCCGGCGACGACTCCGAAATCTCGCGCCTGTGGTTTTCGCTGGCCGCCGTTACGCTGCTCTTTTTCGCTACGCTTGTGATGCTGCGCCAGCATTACGCCCTCACCTTGCAAGACCGCATAGCCCGCCTCGAAGTGCGCCAGCGCTACTTTGAGGTCAGCGGCCAGCGCTTCGTGGAGCTTGAAAAAGACCTCACGCTCGCCCAAATCCTGGCCTTGCGCCTGGCCGGCGACCAAGAGCTGCCCGCCCTGGCCCAAGCCGCCGCCAAAGACAAGCTTTCAAGCAAAGACATTCAGGCCCGCATCAACGACTTTCAGTTTGACGCTATGCGGGTGTGAGCAACTAAATTTGAACCTATTGCCTTACTGGCTTTTACCAATGCAACGCCAGGTTGATGAACGCATTTTGTGAGCGCTTGGCGCTGGCTCATCCTCTTATTCAGGCCCCTATGGCCGGGGTTTCTACCCCAGCTTTGGCCTTGGCTGTGTCGCGGGCGGGTGCCTTGGGTTCGCTGGCTACGGGAGCTATGCCAGTTGCCAGCGTAGTCGCTCAACAGCTGGCCGAGTTGCAGGCCGCCACCGACAAACCGTTCAACGTCAACGTATTTTGCCACCAGCCAGCCCCACCCGATGCCGGCCGCGATGCACGGTGGCTAGCGTACCTGCGGCCTTTTTTCGAAGAGTTGGGCAGCGAGCCACCCGCAGGTTTGTCGGAGGTATATCCCAGCTTTTTGCTGAACGATGCCTTATTGAAAGCATTGGTTACGGCTCGCCCCCGAGTAGTTAGCTTTCACTTTGGCTTACCGACGGCCGCCCAAGCACTGGCACTGCGGCAAGCTGGTGTGCTACTGCTAGCTTGCGTTACCTCGCTGGCCGAAGGCCAAGCCGCCGTCGCGCTCGGAGTCGATGCCTTAGTTGCCCAGGGCATCGAGGCTGGCGGGCACCGGGGCGTCTTCGACGCCACCACAACGGATACGCACCTGCCAGCACTCACCCTAACGCGGCAGTTGGCGCAAGCCATCCCGCTACCCATCGTAGCGGCTGGTGGCCTGATGACCGGCGCCGACATAGCCGCCGCGCTACGGGCGGGTGCCGCCGCCGCGCAGTTGGGCACCGCTTTTATTGCCTGCCCCGAGTCTGGCGCCAATGCCGCGTACCGAGCCGCGCTACTTCAGCAGCCACCGCTCCCAACGGCCCTGACGGAAGTAATTTCGGGCCGGCCAGCGCGGGGCCTCGTCAACCGCTTTATGCAAGACGTAGACCAGCCGGGCCGGCCGGCCGCCGCGCCCTACTCGCGGGCCTACGTGGCGGGCAAAGCTTTAGCAGCCGCCGCACAGCAAGCCGGCGAACCCGGCTTTACCGTGCAGTGGGCGGGCACCGGAGTTGGGCGGGCACGGGCCTTGCCCGCAGCTGCATTGGTGCGCCTACTAGCCGACGAATTGCGGGCCGCCATGCCCATTTCAGCTAGCCTTGCGTAGTAATGCGCAGCGCTACTTATAGCCCGTTATTTTTAGCTCATGCTTTCTAATGGCTTAGCACACACGCTAAAGCCCTGCTTTCAACATGATTCTTTACAACATCACGACCAGCCTCGAACCCCGCATCGCCGAAGAGTGGGTAACCTACATGCGCAATCACCACATGGCCGAAGTAGTTGGCACCGGCTGCTTTATCAAAAGCTCGCTGCTACGCCTACTCAACGAGCAAGACGACGGCATCACCTACGCCACTCAGTATTTTGCCGTGAGCCTCGAGCAGTTGGAAGCCTACCAAGCGCACTTCGCGCCCGCCCTGATTGCAGAAATGGATAAGAAATTTGCGGGCAATTACGTCTCCTTTCGCACCGTACTAGAAGTAGTGGAATAGCCCGCCCGCCGTGCTCATCCCTTCGAACGCCTCGCCCCACGCAAGTGGGCAGGCGTTCTTTTTTTGCCTGACTAATTGGGTAATAACCCGCTATTTTGGCTCAGGTAAAGGCGACTTTTTTCGCTTCTTTGCTGATGTCCTATTGGCTCAATCTCCGCCGATAAACAGCTTAGCTTAGTGCGCTATATAGCACATAACCTGCACGATAAGAAGTTACTACGCACAGCCATAAATTGGGCGCTACGTATACGGGTGTCGAATAATTCAGCAACCGATAAGGACAATAGCCAACCTCATGCAAGAAGAAAACAACATCAGCCGCCGCAAGGTACTGGGCGGCCTCGGGGCCACCCTGGCGGCCGCCGCCGTAGCTCCCATTTCGGGCACGCAAGCCGCGCCCGGCCCCACTGCCGCCCCGCTGCAAGACCCCACTACCAAGTACCCCCGGCCGCCCTTCAAAGGGCAGTCGCAGCCATGGCCGGGCCTAGCCGGCCAAATGGACCCCAAGCCCGACCACGGCGAAACCAGCTATAAAGGCTCGGGCCGCCTGCAAGGCCGCAAAGCCCTCATTACGGGCGGCGACTCGGGTATGGGCCGCGCAGCCGCCATCGCCTACGCCCGCGAAGGGGCCGACGTAGCTATCAACTACCTGCCTGCCGAGGAGGCTGACGCCAAAGAGGTTATCGCCCTCATCAAGAAAGAAGGCCGCAAGGGCATTGCCATCCCCGGCGACCTGCGCGACGAGGCATTCTGCAAAAAGCTGGTCGATGAAGCCGTGCGCCAGCTCGGCGGCCTCGACATCGTGGTTAGCAACGCGGGCCGGCAGCAGGCCCACGCCTCGATTTTGGACATCTCGACCGAGCAGTTCGACTGGACGATGAAGACCAATATCTACGCCCCGTTCTGGATTATCAAGGCCGCGCTGCCGCACCTGCCGCCCGGCTCGGCCATCATCGGCACTACTTCCGAGCAGGCCACCGACCCCTCCGAAGACCTCTACGACTACGCCCAGACCAAAGCCGCCACCACCAACTACGTGCGTTCGCTAGCCAAGCAGTTGGCCCCAAAAGGCATCCGGGTAAACGGCGTAGCCCCCGGCCCCATCTGGACGCCCCTGCAAGTGAGCGGCGGCGCCACCCAAGAAAAGCTGAAGGAATTTGGCGGCAACACGCCCATGAAGCGCCCCGGCCAGCCCGTGGAGCTAGCAAGCATCTATGTGCAGCTCGCCGCCAGCGATGCCAGCTACGCCACCGGCCAGATTTATGGCTCGGCGGGCGGAAAAGGGATGCCGTAAGTGGTTGTGTAGAATACTAATGTCGTTTGTCATGCTGAACGCAGTGAAGCATCTCTACCGCAACGTTGAACGGCATGGATGAAGCGGGCAAGATGCTTCACTGCGTTCAGCATGACGGACGTATCACAAACGAAAAGGCCCCGCCTGCTACTCAGCAGGCGGGGCCTTTTTTATTTACAATCAACAACCTACTTCAAATTCACGCCCATATTATAAAAGGCGAAGCTCCAGATATCGGCCCACTCGTCGATTTGCAGCTTGGTGCTTTTGCCCGCGCCGTGGCCCGCGTTCACATCGATGCGGATGAGCGCCGGGTTATTGCCGGCCTGGGCGGCCTGCAAGGCAGCGGCAAACTTGAAGGAGTGCGCTGGCACCACGCGGTCGTCGTGGTCGGCGGTGGTGATGAGCGTGGCCGGGTAGCTGGTGCCCGGCTTGAGCGTGTGCAGTGGCGAGAACTTATACAGATTCTCAAACTGCGCCTTGTCGTCAGAAGTGCCGTATTCGGGCGCCCAGTTCCAGCCGATAGTAAACTTCTGGTAGCGAAGCATATCCATTACGCCCACAGCCGGAAAGGCCACTTTGCAGAGGTCGGGCCGCTGGGTCATGGTCGCGCCCACAAGCAGGCCACCATTCGAGCCACCCGCGATGGCGAGGTGGTCGGCATCGGTGTAGTTGAGCACTTTTAGGTACTCGGCCGCCGCGATAAAGTCGTCGAATACGTTCTGCTTGTTAGGCGTCATGCCGGCCTTATGCCACGCCTCGCCGTACTCGCCGCCGCCCCGCAGGTTGGGGATGGCTAGTACGCCGCCGTTTTCCAGCCACAGCATCCGCGCGGCCGAAAAGCCGGGCGTGAGGCTCACATTGAAGCCGCCGTAAGCATAGAGGTAAGTCGGATTTTTACCGTTGAGCTTCACGCCTTTTTTGTGGGTGATGAACATCGGGATTTTGGTCCCGTCCTTGCTGGCGTAGAACACCTGCGTAGTCAGGTATTCGGCGGGGTTCACGTCCACCTTCGGCGCTTTAAAAATCGTGCTCTGGTTGGTGGCCGGGTCGTACTTGTAGATGGTGGTTGGGTAGGTAAACGACGTGAAGGCGTAGTACAGGTCCTTGTCGGTGCGCCGCCCGCCAAAACCCGCCGCCGTGCCAATGGCCGGCAACTCTACATCGTATTTATATTCACCCGTTTCAGTATACACTTTCACCTGTGAGCTGGCATCGTGCAGGTAGGTAGCGAGCAGCATGCCAGCGGCTTGGCTAATGCCTTCGAGCTTCTCCTTGGCCTCCGGAATCACCGTTTTCCAGCTGGCTGATTGAGGCTTTTTGGGGTCGATGCGGACTACTTTGAAGTTGGGCGCGTGGTCGTTGGTGTACACCAGCAGCTCGCCGCCCACGTTGCCGATTACGCTCGTGTCAAACTCGTAGCTGGTTTGCACGGTGGTCCAGATGGCGGCTTGCTTGGGGTCTTTGAGGTCGCGCACCAGCAGCTTATTGCCATCGGCTTTGCTATCGGTGAGCGATAGAAACAGGAATCGCTCGTCGTCGGTAACGCCCGCGATGCGGAAGCCCAGCGCCTTGGTTTTGTCTTCATACACCAGCTTGTCGGCAGTTTGCGGCGTGCCGAGCGCGTGGTAGTACACCTTGTGGTACTCGTTTTTGCCGGCCAGGCTGTTTTCGCCGGCCTTGGGTGCGTCGTAGCCGCTGTAATAGAAGCCTTTGCCGGCCCACGACACGCCCGATACCTTCACCCAATTCAGCTCGTCGGGCAAGGGCTGGCGAGTTTGCATGTCGAGCAGGTGCACCTTTTGCCAGTCCGAGCCACCGCCGCTGGTGGCGTAGGCCAGGTAGCGGTGGTCGTTGCTGAAGTGCATACCAGCCAGCGCCGTGGTGCCATCGGCCGAAAACTTGTTGGGGTCAAGCAGCACCACAGCGTTTTCGAGCGGCTCACCTTTCTTCACCGCGTAGATAACGGCCTGGTTTTGCAGGCCATCGTTCTTACTGAAAATCAGCAGGTCACCTTCCACACTGGGCACGCCGTAGCGTTCGTAATTCCAGAGCTTGGTGAGGCGTTCGCGCACCTTGTCCCGAAACGGAATGCGGCTGAGGTAGTCGAATGTGACCTTGTTTTCGGCCGTCACCCACTCCTTGGTTTCGGGTGTGTCGAGGGCTTCGAGCCAGCGGTAGGGGTCGGCCACAGTGGTGCCGAAATAGTCGTCGGTGTGCGCGTCGCGGCGCGTTTGGGGGTAAGTCAAGGCAGTAGAAGTAGCGGTGGGGTGCAGGCGCTCGGCCGTGCCGGGCTCGGTCATGCGGTCGCGGCCCGAGGTAACTTTAGAAGGCGAAATACCGGCCTGAGGTGGCGGCGTGGTGCGGCAGGCTGCCAGTAGCAGCAGGGCAGCAGCGGTGGAAATGGTGCGTGTTTTCATACGGTCGAAAGGGAGTTTTGAAGCACAGCAATGTAGCCTAAGCTTTAGCTTGTTTGTCGTTGAAATATACAGTACCTACGCACGCACAAGCTAAAGCTTATGCCACACTATCGGCCGACCCGGCTTCGCGCTCGCGCAGGGTTTCGGCCACGCGGCGCGCCACTAGCTCCTCTACCTGCCGCTGCTGGGTGGGGCTGAGCTCGGGGGCCAGGCTGGCCAGGCGCCGCAGTTGGCGCAGCTCGCGGCCCATACTGGCGCGCAGCACCGCAAACAGCACCAGACTCAGAATACTCAGAATCAACGCTAGCGGCGCAAATAGCCGGTTGAGCAGCGGCTCGGCCGGGCCGCTTGCGGCGGTGCGGCTAGCGATGGTTTCCAGGCCGGCAGCCTCGGCCGCTTCGGCGGGGCCGGTGGCGGCGCTGGCGCTGGTGTCGGCATCGGGGGCGGCATCGTCGCGGCCATTGCCGGGGGGTAGGCCCGTGAGGACGTAGTCGGTCAGGCGCTTTTCGAGCACTTGCAGGCGGGCCAGGCGAGCAGGGTCGCGCTGCCGGGCGGGCGACGATTTTAGCTTCGTGATAATAGCCTTAACCAGCGCATTGAGCCGGGCCGGATTATCTTTCAACCCTTTATAAATCTTACCTTTATCCTCAATCGGCTGATACAACAGCGAGTATACGCGCAGGCTATCGGGCCGCAGGCTGGTGGCCAGCGCGGGCAGGCCGCCTTCGCAGCGCAGGGTGCGCTTGAGGTTGGGCCGGCCGGCATCTTCATACACAAAGCGGGCCGTGGCAC
>Ga0265780_10008114_pt1 | contig 12792 bp, 11 predicted proteins | sample P1T30metagenome_FD_192432 | JGI IMG/M metagenome (GOLD analysis project Ga0265780, IMG submission 192432) | Plant litter microbial communities from East Loma Ridge, Irvine, California - P1 T30 | ecosystem: Environmental > Terrestrial > Plant litter > Unclassified | place: USA: California...
GGAATCAGGTCGGGTCGTGCAGGCGCCCCCGGAGTACGACGGCCGACGAGAGTGCCGAGCGACGTCTTGACCCGGGTCGAGCAACGTTCCGATCGTAGGTGCGGGCGGACTCTCGCGGCGGCTCAGGTTCGGGGGTGCGAGGGGGCGCCGCCGCCGCTCCCCCCCGGCCCCGCTGCCGCCGACCCCGCCACCCCCGCCGCCGCCGCACGCGGGGCGCGGGCGTCCATCACGAGCCACGCCAGCGGCACCAGGAGCAGCCACACGTAGGCGCTCACCGGGATCCACCGCCCGGTCGCCCCGACGACCGCCACCGCCACCACCGCCGGTACTCCCCAGCCCCACACCCACCGGCGAGCCGACCCCGACAGCAGCGCCGAGACGACGGCGACCAGCAGGTGCACCCCGAGCGCCGCGGCCGCGATGACGGGCCAGACGCCCTCCGCGTGGTGCTCGGGGTGCCGCACCATCTCGCCCAGTGCGGCCGCGAGCACGACGAGCGAGCCGGTCGAGACCAGGTGCGTCGGCATCGCGATGCGCAGGTCGACGCCGGAGCCGAGGCCGCCCCCGCCCCGCACCCCCGGGGCGCCCGAGAACCCGTAGGCGAACGTCAGCCGCCAGAGCGTGACGATCACGCCGAAGCCGGCGAACGCCGTCGACCACATCGCGGCGTCCCACGGCACCTCGGACGCCGCCCGGACCAGCTGCAGCACCGACTCGCCGAGCACGATGATGACGAACGTGCCGAACCGCTCCACGAGGTGGTGCTCGCGTACCGGCGCGGCCACGAGCGTCGGCCGCACGCGCCCTCGCTCGCGGTCCCGCGCGACCCTCGCCTCGATCTGGGCGAGCGTCTCCGTGGCGTCCCGGCGGCGGATCTGCGAGAGCAGGTCGACCGTGAGCGCGAGCGCCCAGAGCCAGTACCTGCCCGGGGCGGGCACCCACAGCGAGACGATCCACGGTGTCGTGAACCCGCCGATCTGCGCGATCGGCCAGGCCGCGAGCAACCTGCCCGTGCGAAGCGAGGCGCGCACCGTGAACAGGCGGCACAGGACGAAGGCGACGGCGAACGCGTCAGCGTGCGCCTCGAGGTCCACGAGCGAGGCCGCCATCACCGCGATGCCCGCCATCCCCAGCAGGATCGTGCGCCGCTCCGCCTGCTCGCTCGCGACGTTCACGTAGAGCGCGTACGAGGACCACGTCGTCCAGATCGCCGCGAACGTCACGGCGAAGACGCCGATCCCGCCCCAGCCGGGGTGCTCCTCGAGCGCCGTGGCGAGCACGACCATGGCCGCGACGGCCACGAGGTCGAAGAACAGCTCCAGCCACAGGATCGGCTGGCCAGCGGTCGCACCGTCACCCGTCATGGCGCCATGGTCGCAGAGCGGTTCAGTGCGTGCGCAGACCCAGCAGCAGGCTCGTCGCGATCACGACCATGATCACGGCGACGGCGATGTCGAACACGCGCCACGCCGACGGCCGCGCGAACACCGGGCGGAGCAGCCGGGCGCCGAACCCCAGCGCGCTGAACCACAGCACGCTGCCGATCGCGGCCCCGGTGGCGAACGCCCACGGCTGCGCGTAGCTCGCCGAGACGGAGCCGAGCAGCACGACGGTGTCGAGGTAGACGTGCGGGTTGAGCCACGTCAGGGCGAGCGCGGTCAGCGCGACCTTCGACGCCGGGACGGCCGGGGCCGCGCCGTCCGCGGCCACGAGCGCCTGCGGGCGGAACGCTCGCCGGGCGGCGCTCACGCCGTACCAGAGCAGGACGGCGACGCCGGCGAGGGTCACCACGGTCAGCAGGGTGCGGTTGCTCGCGACGACGGCGCCCACCCCGGCGGCGCCGAGGCAGATCAGCGCGACGTCGCTCAGGGCGCAGATGCCGACGACGAGCGCGACGTGCTCGCGGCGCAGGCCCTGGCGCAGGACGAAGGCGTTCTGGGCGCCGATGGCGACGATGAGGCCGAGGCCGAACACGAGTCCGGCGGCGAGGGTGGGGATCACGGTGTCGACGCTAGGCACACCTGGATCATCGGTCCAGCGAATGTTTCTCAGGGATCGTCAGTTCTGCTTCAGATACTCTCGGTGCGTGGACTGGGACCTTCCGCAGCTGCGGGCGCTGGCGGCCGCCGTCGACCACGGCAGCCTCGACGCCGCCGCACGCGCCCTTCACGTGACGCCGTCGGCGGTCAGCCAGCGCCTCAAGGCGCTCGAGCAGCAGGTCGGCGCCGTGCTGCTGCAGCGCACGCGGCCCGTGCGCGCCACGGAGGCGGGCTCCGCCGTCCTGCGACTCGCCCGCGAGATCGACGCCCTCACGGCGGACGCCGACCGCACGCTCGCCCCGGCCGGCGACGGCGCCTGGCCGCGCGTGCGCATCGCCGTCAACGCCGACTCCCTCGCCACCTGGGCGCTGCCCGCCCTCGCACCGCTGGCTGCCACGACACTGGTCGAGTTCCTGCGCGAGGACCAGGACCGCACCGCCGAGCTCCTGCGGGACGGCACCGCGATGGGGGCGGTCACGAGCCAGGCGGTCCCGGTGCAGGGGTGCACCGTGGAGGCGCTCGGCACGATGCGGTACCACCCCGTGGCGACGCGCGGCTTCGCGCGGCGCTGGTTCCCCGACGGCGTCACGCGCGAGGCCCTGACCCGCGCCCCGATCGTCGTGTTCGACGACGCCGACGCGCTCCAGCACGAGGCGCTGCGACGGCGCGGGGTCACGGCCGCGCCGTCGAGCCACGTCGTGCCGTCGTCCGCGCAGTTCGCCGACGCCGTCCGGCTCTCCTACGGCTGGGGGATGCTCCCGGAGCTCCAGGTCGAGGCGCTCGCGGGCATCGACGACGACTCGGGCCCCGGCGGGGGCACCGACCTCGTGCTGCTCGACCCCGCCGGCGACTGGCACGCGGACGTCGCGCTGTTCTGGCAGCAGTGGTCGCTGCGCACCCCGAGCCTCGACGCCGCCGCCGACCTGCTCCGCACCGCTGCAGCGACGTCGCTCCGGCACTGAGCCACGGCGCCCCCCTGCACCGGCGTCGGCCCGGTCGGACGCGCACCAAGCCGAAGTGACAGTCGCTCCGAACCCACTCTGGACTTCTCTCACCAGCCGTGTAGTGTCATTAACAGTTAGAGAGCCGAACGGTTCGACAGACTCACGGTAGGGCCTCCGGGCCCCGGAGGGACCCAGGAGGGCACCATGGCCAGCACGATCCGAAGCATCACCGCACCGGTGTCAGTGGCGGCTGCCGCTGCGACGACGGCCGCGGCCGGTGGCACGACGACGTCGACGATCCAGCTCGACGTCGCCCCGCCGGCTCCTGCCTCCCCCGCCCGCCTCGCCCACCCGAGCGAGTGGCGCGCTCGCGCCGACCTGGTCATCGCCGAGCAGACGGCGCAGCTCGCCACGCTCGGCGACATCCGCACCGTCTCGATGACGATCGACGGCGGCCCGCACGCCCTCGTCCTTCGCGTCGAGTGCCTCATGGCCAGCGAGGTCGTCTCGCTCGAGGTCATGCGCCACCTCAACGACGATCTCCCCACCCACGTCGAGGAGGCGATCGGACTCCCGCTGTCCGAGCGTCACCTCGAGCTGACCATCAGCCAGTACGCGGCGACCCCCGCCGTCGTCCACGCCGCCTGACCCCGCGACCGACCGGAGAGACCGATGCGCGCTCGCCCCACCCGAACCCTGCTCAGCCCGTCCACGACGGGAACGCGGACCGAGACGACCACGGCGCCGGAGACGGTCGCCGCCTCCGTGCCCCCCGCCCCCGCTCCTCCCGTGACGTTCCAGCAGCGACCGCCCGCCGAGCTCCAGGCGATGCTCGACGCCCACGGCCTCCTGGGTCGGCGCCTCGGCCGGCTGCTCGGCGTGACGACGATCTGGGCCACCACGCGCTGGGCGCCCGGCGCCGTGCGCGGCACGGTCGTCCCGACCTTCCACATCCGCGTCCCGGGTGCGTGCCCGACCCGCGAGGCGGGTGATCAGGTCACCGAGAAGCTGCAGCGTCAGGGGTGGAGGTGGCGGCTGATCGCCGACCGCGGCGCCTTCCGCGTCGACGCGCGCCGCCGGGGCGCGTCCATCACCATCACCGCGCGCGACAACACCATCGGCTTCACGGTCCAGGGCGCTCCGGTCGCCATCGGCCCGACGCAGGCGCGACTCCTGTTGGCGGGCGTCTACGACGAGGACTGACCCAAAGATCCGCACCGCGGACGCCCCGGCCCTCCGGCAGAGGGCCGGGGCGTTCGTGCGCCGCCGGCTCGCCGTCGTCGCCGCCAAAGATCGTCTTGTCCTGAACCGCAAGGGGCTCTACGGTCGTAGGAAGCCGAGCAGGGGCACCTCGACGAGGAGTTCCCTTGCGCACCGTCACCCCTGCTCGCCCACAGGCACCGGGCCGACCCCGCCGTCGCCTCACCACCGCTCTCGCACCGCTCGCCGCGGTCGCCCTGCTCGTCGGGGTCCTGCCGCCCGCCTCGGCCGCGACTGCGGGCTGGGCCCAGTGGGGACCGCTCACGGGCGGCGGCGGTGCCTGGGCGAGCACCGTCCAGCTGCCCGCGCCCGGCTTCCCCGCGGCAGCGATGACCTCGACCTCGCGGGCGAACGCCCAGATCCCGACCGGCGCGAGCACCTTCCTCCGGGCGGCGACGCCGCCCGGCGCGGTGTACGGCTCGAGCCAGAACAACAGCTACGTCACCCTGCGGCCCGCGCAGGAGAGCCCGAGCATCCCGTCGGTGACCACCTACACGTTCGCCTCCCCGACCCCGCAGGCGGGCTGGGCCGTCGTGCTGGGTGACATCGACGCGGACCGCGTGACGGTGAGCGCGACGGCGGCCGACGGCGCCGCCGTGCCCTCCGCCGACATCGACCGGTGGTTCGAGGGGGCGTTCAACGCCACCCCCTCGGGAACCGACGTGCCCATCTGGGACGCCGCGACGTCGACCCTGACCGGCAACGCGCTCGCGGCGGACACCGAGGGCGCGAGCGGGTGGTTCGAGCCCGACGTCTCCCTCGCGACGCTGACGTTCACGTTCGAGGCGCGCTCGGGCGCCCCGGTCTACCAGACGTGGTTCGCCAGCCGCGCCCAGGAGGTCGGCGGCACCCTCTCCGACGTCTCGACCGGCGCGACCTGCGGTCCTGGGGGCACCGGACTCACGCTGTCCTCGCCCGCGGGAGCGGTGGCCTCCACGACGGCGGGTCCGGACGGCACCTACTCGTTCGGCGACGTCGCACTGCGCAGCGACTGGACCGTGACCGTGACGCCCCCGGCCGGGTGCACGGTGGTGGACGGCGCGACCATCGCCGTCGACAGCACCGGGCCCGAGGGCGACGACGCCTCGCGGGGCGACGCGTCGCTCGACGCGGTCGCGGTGGTGGCGGTCGAGGTGGGCGGATCGGTGGTCGACGGCGACGGCGACCCGTTGCCGTCCGTCGACGTGACGGTCACGCGCCCCGACGGCAGCACGGCGGTCGACTCCACCGACGCCGACGGGTCCTGGACGGTGCCCGAGAACCCGGTGGGTGAGGGCTACGCGGTCGAGGTCGAGGTACCGCAGGGTTACGAGCCCGGACCCGACGGCGTCGTGCGCGAGGGACTGACGGTCACCGCGGACGGGTTGCCGCCGCTCGACTTCGTGCTGCTCGCCGTCGTGGATCCGGAGCCGACGCAGCCGCCGACGACAACCCCTCCCCCGGTCGACCCGCCGTCGCCGACCGACTCCCCGACGTCGCCCCCGCCGAGCGCGGGCCCGGCGCCGAGCGATCCGCCGACGGCGTCGGCGACGCCCTCGCCGTCACGACCGGGTGGGGCCGGCGGGACGGGCGGCCGCCTGCCTGACACGGGTGCCGACGGCGACGCGCTGCCCTGGGCGGTCGGTCTGGTCGCCGCCGGCGCGGTCCTGCTCACCGGCGCGACGCTCCGGCGACGTCAGGACCTCCACCGCAGCTGACCCACCCGACCGTCGGCCTCACCTCAGAACTCGGTGTGCCCCAGTCGTGGCTCGGCCACGAACCGCACCCGCTCGTCCGGCGCCCCGAGGAGCTCGAGCACCACGATCCGGTCCCCGGCGCCGGTGACGATCTGCCCGGGCACGTACATGGTCGCCGTCGGACCCTTGGACCAGTAACGCCCCAGGTTGACGCCGTTGACCCACACCACGCCCTTGCCCCAGCCCGAGACGTCGAGGAACAGGTCGCGGCCCGCGGGCAGGTCGACCGTCCAGGACGCGAACGCCGGACCGGCGATGCCCTGCGCGAGGCTCGCGGCACCGTGGAACGTGCGCCCCGCCGTCGCCATCGCATCGACGTCGAGTCCGACGACCTCCCAGCCCAGCAGCTTCTCGCCGCCGAGCGTGGCGGGGCCGATCAGCCCCTTGGCCTCACCGATCCGGACGCCGTAGTTCACCCGCCCCTGGTCCTCGAGGAGCAGCTCGAGCACGGCCTCGCGGCCGCCGGTGGCCGGCAGCGTGATCGACCGTGCGCGCTCGGAGCGGTCGATCACGCCGACCGCGACGCCGTCGAGGAAGACCTGCGCGCGGTCACGCACCTCGTCGAACGCGAGCACCGACGGCGCCCCGAGCGTCACGCTCGTGCGGTAGCGCACGAACCCCGAGGGCACGGCGACGTCCTCGTGCGAGGGGACGTCCTCCCACGTGCGATCGGCGACGAGACCGAGGCGCGCGACGGCGTCGTCCAGCGACACGGTCACCCCGCCCCGGTCCACGGTCACCTCGGGCGCAGCCACGCGGTGCGCCGCGGACTCCTGGGGCACCGGCGCGTAGCGGGCGATGACCTCGCGGAACGCGTCGTACTTCGCCGTCGCCGTCCCGTCCTCGGCGAGCGGGGCGTCGTAGTCGTAGGACGTGACGAGCGGCTGGTAGACGCCCTTGTCGTTGGCGCCGTTGGTGAAGCCCATGTTGGTGCCGCCGTGGAACATGTACAGGTTCACGGAACCACCGGCCGCGAGCAGCGCGTCCAGGTCGCCCGCCGACGCCGACGCGTCCGTCACGTGGTGGTGCGCGCCCCAGTGGTCGAACCAGCCGTTCCAGAACTCCATGCACATGAGCGGGCCGCTCGGCTGCGCGTCGCGCAGGATCTGGAGGCGCTCGGCCGTGCGCGAGCCGAACGTGACGGTCCGGTGCAGCTCGGGCAGTCCGCCCCGGGCCTGCATCTCGGGGTCGGCCTGGTCGCAGGTGAGAAGCGGGACGTCGATGCCGGCGTCGCGGTTCACGCGCACCAGCTCGCGCAGGTAGTCCTTGTCGTCGCCGTAGGCGCCGTACTCGTTCTCGATCTGGACGGCGATGACCGGCCCACCGCGCGTGATCTGCCGCTCGGCCACGATCGGCAGCACCTGCTGCAGGTACTCGGTGACGGCGGCCATGTACTGCGGCTCGTTGCGCCGCACGCCCACACCCGGCATGCGGAAGAGCCAGGCGGGGAAGCCGCCGTTGTCCCACTCCGCGCAGATGTAGGGGCCCGGGCGCACGATCGCGTGCATGCCCTCGGCCTCGACGAGGTCGAGGAACCGGCCGAGGTCACGCTGCCCGGTGGTGTCGAACACGCCCCGCTCGGGGGAGTGCACGTTCCAGGCGACGTACGTCTCGATCGTGTTGAGCCCGAGGAGCCGCGCCTTGCGGATGCGGTCCGCCCAGGCGTCGGGGTGCACGCGGAAGTAGTGGAGGGCGCCGGACAGGATCCGGTGCGGCTCGCCGTCGAGCAGGAAGTCCTGCTCGCCGATGGCGAAGGTGGACATGTGGGTGAACCTCGCGAGATGTCGTGGGCGGTGCGACGGCCGAACGGGTGGTGGCGGCGCTGCGTGCGTCGCCACCACCCGTTCAGGTTGAGCTGTCGTGCTGAGCGTCAGAACTGCTGGGTGTCGATCAGTCGACCGTGAAGCCCTGCTCGTTGCCGTACGCGATCGTGGCGTCCTGCCACGAGGCGATGCCGTCGCTCAGCGGGGTGCCGGAGATGTAGGCCGAGCCGACGTTGTCGTTGAAGATCGAGTTGGCGTAGACCTGGTAGGGCAGGTACTGCCAGCCCGGTGCGACGGCCTTGGCCGACTCGGCGAGGACCTCGTTCAGCTTCTGGCCACCGAAGTACGGGAACTCCTTGTTCAGGAAGTCCTCGGACTCGAGCTCGGCGACCGTGGCCGGGAACGCGCCGCCGTCGACGCGGATCTGGACACCGTCGTTGACCGACGCGAACTCGAGGAACGCGTAGGCGAGGTCGGCGTTCTGGGACGCGGACGTCACGGACAGGGCCGAGCCACCGTTCTCGGAGGTCACCAGGTCGGCGCCCGCCTCCCACTGCGGCATGGGCGCGACGCGCCAGTCACCCTCGGCCGCCGGAGCGCCGTTCTCGAGGTTGGTGGGCATCCAGGCACCGATGGTCAGCGTGGCGATGGTGCCGTTGCCGAGGCCCTGGTTCCAGTCGTCGGACCAGGAGGTGACCGGGGCGAGGAGCTCCTCGTCGATCATCGTCTGCCACAGGTCGGTGAACTGCTTGACCTCAGGGGTGTCGAAGTCGACGGTGACGTTGGTGCCGTCGACCTCGTAGGGGTGGCCGCCGGCCTGCCAGATCATCGACGTCGTGAAGCCGGCGTCGCCGGTGTCGTTCGTGATGTACAGGTTCGGGTCGGCCGCGTGGAGCGCACGGGCCGCCTCGAGGTACTCGTCCCACGTGGTGGGGATCTCGACGCCGTGCTCGGTGAAGACGGCCTCGTTGTAGAACAGGGCCATGGGGCCCGAGTCGAGCGGCAGGCCGTAGACGCCGCCGTTGATGGCGACCGAGCTCCACGGACCGGGGGTGAAGGAGTCCTCCAGGTCGGAGGCGCCCATCGGGCCGATGTCGGCCAGACCCTCGCCGATGGCGAACTGCGGGATGGCGAAGTACTCGATCTGCGCGAGGTCCGGCACGCCCGAGCCGGCCTGGATCGCGTTCTGCAGCGCGGTGTACTGGTCGTTGCCGGTACCGGCGTTCACGATCTCGATGTCGACGCCGGGGTTGGCCTCCTCGAACGCCGTGGCGACGTCGGGGACGGTGGAGTCCCAGGCCCAGATCAGCAGGTCGCCGGAGAGGTCGCCCTCGGCGGCCGTGCCGCCGTCGGAGCCCGAGCCCGAGCCCTCGTCGGCGCGGTCGGTCCCGCCGCAGGCGGTGAGCGTCAGGGCCAGGGCGGCCGCGATGGCGCTGCCGCGCAGGACGCGACGACGGTTGGTGGTCATGCTCATTTCATGTCTCACTTCGTTGTTGGAAACAGGGCGGGGGGTACGTGTGCGGGGGTGCTTCTGAGCGAAGCTGCGTGCTGCTGACGTGCCGGTGTCGGCTGGGTCATTCTTTGACGGAGCCGGCGGTGAGGCCGGACTGCCAGTAGCGCTGGAGGAGGAGGAAGGCGGCGATGAGGGGGATGATCGTGAGGAGGGAGCCGGTGATGACGAGGTCGAAGATGGCTTGGCCGCCGACGGTGGAGGCTTGGGCGTTCCAGGCGTTGAGCCCGATCGTGAGGGGGTACCACTGGGGGTCCTTCAGCATGATCAGGGGGAGGAAGTAGTTGTTCCAGGTCGCCACGGTCGTGAAGAGCAGGACGGTCACGGTGCCGGGCGCGAGGAGCGGGAGGGCGACCTGGGCGAAGGTGCGGGCTTCGGAGGCGCCGTCCATGCGGGCGGCTTCCATGAGCTCGGTCGGGACGGCCTGGGTGGCGAAGGTCCACATCAGGTAGAGCCCGAACGGGGAGATGAGGGAGGGGATGATGACTGACCAGGGGGTGTTGGTCAGTCCCATCTGGGAGAACATCAGGAACTGCGGTACGGCCAGCGCGGTGCCCGGGACGGCGACGGCGCCGATCACGACGGCGAAGATGGCTTTCTTGCCGGGGAAGGTGAACTTCGCCAGGCCGTAGCCGCCCAGGATCGCCAGGAGCGTCGCGCCGCCGGCGCCCAGGACGACGTAGAGCAGGGTGTTGGCCAGCCAGCGCAGGAAGATCCCGTCGTTGTAGGCCAGGGTGTTGGCGATGTTCTCGAAGAGCGCGAACGAGGAGCCGGGGGCGAACCCGAACGTGGAGAGGAGATCGGCCTGGGTCTTGCTCGAGGAGATCACCAGCCACGCCAGCGGGACCAGGGCGTAGAGCAGGACGATCGCGGTCAGGACCGTGAGCAGGACGTTGCGGCGGGGCTTGTCCACCGAGTGCGCCCGGCGCGAGCGCAGCCGGGGAGCGGCCGACCGCGGCGTCGTAGCGGCAGCGTCACCGGCCGTGGTGCCGGTGGGGCGGGGCGTGGAGGCGGTGGTGGTCATCAGGCGTCCTTCCGCGTGCCGCGCAGCTGGACGACGTAGGCGATGACCATGGTGAAGACGCCCATGATGATCGCCACGGCAGCGGCGTAGTTGTACTGCTGACCCGAGAAGGACAGGTTGTAGGTGTAGAGGTTGGGGGTGAAGTACGTCGTGATCGAGTTCGGCGCCAGCTTCTGCAGGATGCTCGGCTCGTTGAAGAGCTGGAAGGACCCGATGATCGAGAAGATCAGCGCCACCGCGATCGAGCCCTGGATCGCGGGCATCTTGATGTGCCGGATCACGTGGTGCTCCTTGGCCCCGTCCAGGGCCGCGGCCTCGTACAACGACGTCGGGATCGTGCGCAGGCTGGAGTAGAAGATCAGCATGTTGTAGCCCACGAAGGACCACGTCACGATGTTCCCGATCGCCAGCAGGATCCACTGCGGCCCCAGCGGGTTGGGGATCGACCAGCCCATGAAGTCGTTGATGTAGCCCACCAGACCGAACCGCGGCCCGTACATGAAGCCCCACATCAACGCCGCGACCACCGCAGGAACCGCGTACGGCATGAACACCGCGATCCGGAAGAAGTCCTTCCCGTACAACCGGCCGGAGTCGATCGCCAGCGCCACCAGCATCGCGATCCCCAGCATGATCGGGACCTGGATCACCAGGAACAGACTCACCCGACCCACACCGTCCCAGAACTGCGGATCACCGAACGCACGCGTGTAGTTGTCCAACCCCACGAACTGCGTCCCACCCACCAGCTGCGTCCTGAACACACTGATGTACAACGAGTACGCGATCGGCGCGATGAACACCAACGCGAACACCAGCATGAACGGACCCACAAACCCCCACCCCCGCCACGAACGCGGCGCACGCGCGGGCTTGGCGCGGTCCCCGCGCCGGGGGTTCTTCAGCTCGGTGGTCTGCCCCGCAGGACTGACTGGCACGACGGCCTGGGTCACGGCCCGACTCCCTTGTTGGTCCAGATGATGACGTCAACATCACCTCAGGAACCCGACTATGGCACTCCGCGACGACGCGGTCAAACGATCCGTGGTCACGGTTCGGTGTCGCTTCCGTTAGCCCGGCGTTCATCCGAAGCCGCACCACACCGCGCTTCGGACTCAGGAAGCACCCAGGCGTTGCTAGAGTGCGGGCCATGTCGAACGCCCCTACCGGCATGTCAGCGAGGACGCGCCCCGGTCCGTCGATTGGTGACGTCGCCAGACTCGCAGGCCTCTCGCAGCAGACCGTCTCCCGCGTCGCCAACGGTGCGGACAACGTCCGACCCGCCACGCGCGACCGCGTCCTCGCGGCCATGGACCAGCTCGGGTACTCCCCCAACCACGCCGCCCGGGCCCTGCGTTCGGGATCCTTCCAGACCATCGGCGTCATCGCCCACCGACTCTCGCGCACGGGTGAGGCGCGCACGGTCGAGGCCGTCGTCGAGGCCGCCCGCGCCGAGGGCTACACGGTCAGCCTGATCGACGTCGAGACGCCGTCCCAGACAGACATGACCGCCGCCGCCGTCCGGCTGTCGCACCAGGCGATCGACGGCCTCATCATCATCCGCGCCGAGGACGCGACCCCCAGCACGCTCGCGCTCCCGCCGCGCATGCCCGTGGTCGTGTCGGACTCACGCTTCATCGGCCACCTCCCGGCGGTCGGCGCCGACCAGGCGGCGGGCACGACGACGGCGGTCCAGCACCTGCTCGACCTCGGCCACCGCACGGTGCACCACGTGCGGGGCCCGCTCGACTCCGGCCCCGCCCAGATGCGCGCCGACGCGTGGGCCGCGCGGCTGCGCTCCGCCGGCCGCGTCGTCGTCGATCCGATCGTCGGGGACTGGACCGCCGAGTCGGGCTTCGACGCCGGACGGTGCCTCGCCGAGCTCGACGACGTCACGGCGGTCCTGTGCGCGAACGACGAGATGGCGGCCGGCGTGATGCTGGCACTGCACGATGCGGGAAAGCGGATCCCCCAGGACGTCTCGGTCGTCGGCTACGACGACCTGCCGCTCAGCGCGTTCCTGCTCCCGCCGCTCACCTCGGTCAACCTCAACTTCTCCACGATCGGCAACGAGCTCGTCAAGGCGCTCCTCACGCAGCTGCGCGACGGCGTCGGGCTGTCGGGCCACCATGTGCTGGTGCCGACGCAGCTCGTGGTCCGCTCGAGCACCGCGCCGCCGCCGTCGACCTGACTCTCGGCTCCGGGCACGGGGGACGCGGCGGCCGGTCGTGCCGGTGTGGTTCGATGCCCCCGTGTCCACGCCGCACCCCGACGGCTCGCCCCCACGTCCCGGCGTCGACTCGCCGTCGCCCGCCGGTCGTCGGACCCCCGCCGACCTGCTGGACCGGTCGCGCGGTGTCGCGACGCACGTCGCGACGTTCCTCCGGACGGAGGCGGGCAGCTCCGGTGCGCTGATCCTCGCGATCGTGATCGCCATGCTGTGGGCCAACCTCGGCGGATCGACGTACGAGTCGTTCTGGACCACCCCCCTCGACGTCTCCTTCGGCGACGCGCAG
>Ga0265780_10008115_pt1 | contig 12792 bp, 19 predicted proteins | sample P1T30metagenome_FD_192432 | JGI IMG/M metagenome (GOLD analysis project Ga0265780, IMG submission 192432) | Plant litter microbial communities from East Loma Ridge, Irvine, California - P1 T30 | ecosystem: Environmental > Terrestrial > Plant litter > Unclassified | place: USA: California...
AACAAGCCTCGAGATTTCCACCTTCTGTCTCCATCTCACGTAAAACGCAAAGTAGGCACACATAAAGGTGGTACGAGCATTATGTCAGGATTTTCTCGCGGACGTCCGACGATGAAGAGTTCAAATTCGGGCAAACGGTACAGAAGGTATATATCCACAGCGTCGAGAAAACATTGCGTTTGGGCTCAGTATCAGGTGCGCTGCTTACTTCATTTTTGCATGTCTCAAGCGCTCAAACGAGATCACTACACGGCATGCGCTCGATGGAGCGTGTAGATTGAGCTCTGTGATGTATCAATCATGGCCTCATAGCAGTTTTATCGTCATGTGCCGTCTGGTGCTACTTTTGAACTCGGAAGGAATTGTGATTTTTCAACGTGATGGGACTTCTTATAAGAACCATTTTGTTGATTTCAGATCACTTGTACTTGCTGGGGTCATGGAAGAAAAGAATAGAGAAGACATGAACCTCTCGCCTTCTGGGAAACTGATCTGTTTTCATTCTCATGCTCTTGTCACGTATCTATCTGCTTCGCATTTTTATAAAAACAATTGCTGGCGCTATGCTGATGAGCTGAATGTGACTGACAGGATCCCTCATGGCAGATACATAAAACGAAAAGGTAGATCAGTCACAGTGAGAACACTGGTTTTACATGGTCAACTAGCAAATCGTCACCTCGTAGTTGAACTCATTTAGCCCATCACTAGACATTGATAACACCGGAGAAGACATAACGTAAACCAACGCGATAATTCGCCATACTCGAGACGACGGATTGTTTGAAGAGGAAAAAGTACCCATAAAGACCTAGTTGTCGACTGGGTACATGAATTCCAAGCACAAGGATAGATGTTGGTTCTCCATACACCAAGACCGAGGTCGAGATGTGGTCATGAGGCTGAAATCCACATTAAACGTACGATGTTACAGCGGGGTACGGCCTTAAGGCTGCATGTAAGATTGGCTCTGTCAATCGTGGATTGGACGAGTATGCACCTGCTATAGACACTGATCATTCGTCGGGTGTATCGTGAAGGTCGTAAGGGCTGATGTAAGACACCAAAACGAGATGATTCAAGACAATTGCCGTTTACAAAAGGCCCGATGACAGTCAGCACGACTACACCACCTCAATCCCAATGTACGTGAAATTCTCCGCTCCATCCTTCACACCCACCCTCGCCATCCAGCCAACCCGACCTGCTCTGTTCCAGGAAGTAATCACCCGGACGCTCTTTCATCCTGTAACACACTACCCGACTATCACCTACCAATCTCCACATGCAATAAACTCAGATATCGGCCCGTTGCGACATCCAACTCCATCCCATGTTTCCAGCCTGCGGACGCACATTCCCCTTCCGTCGACGACCCCATACACCCGCGCCACCATCCAATATCCCGACCGGAAACTGCGGACTCGCAAAAAGGGCGCCGCTGATGCCACCTACCTACTTTCTCACGCTGAGGAGAGAATCCTGGCGGCTGTGCGCGGAGAAGAGAGAAAAAGTGCCGCATCGGCTTCACCATGGCAGGTATAATTTCCTTTTCCTTTTCCTTTTGTTTGCTTTCTCCACTCCACCAACACGTAGCCTTGACAGCCTTGTCGGGCGCAAGCACGCACGCATGCTCGCTCTCTCGTGGCGAAACGCGAGTTGCGCTGAAACAATGCATGCAGCCGCTGCGGTGCGGTGCGGTGCGATGCGGCGCAGGGTCAAGGGCAGTCGCAGCGCGCACCAACACATCTCATGTCAAACATGCAGAAAACGCATGTACATTACTCGGCAGATTTGGCCGCTTCGGTATGTTTTGCGGGGGAAGGGAGAGGGTCGGGGGGAAAGGGGTCTGTCTTCTGAGACGCATTGCGTTTGGGAGGTTGCGCGGTACCTTGCATGCTTGCTGCGAACTGGTGTTCTTGCGAAAAGTGCCGAGGTGAGATGTTGGCTTTTTGACGTGTTTCACTTGCGGGATGAGATGAGATGACATGACACTTGTGAGGGTTTGTTTTAGGGGGGCGGAGTGTTTCGACCGCTCCGGATGAGAGCTGAGGAACGGTTCAGGAAGGTGAATTGCGTGCTTGGGATTTTGTGGTTCGTTGGACCTTTCAGCGCATCATCTATGTCAGCGTCGCAAGCCTCGAGACATCAAAGTCTGGTACAGACTACTGCGCGCCCGTTGGAGCGCGCTAGGCCTCCACGCTCAGTGTTTCAAGCATGTGTAAGAGTGCAACGCGATCTAGGCAATTGTAGTGTTGTGATGATGAAGCACAACCACGAGAGCTGTCACGGCAGAGGAGCCGGAGCATCGGACATGGGTACACTACACCACAACTATACCGATAATAGACAGTGACATTTCGTCAACCACAATTGACCTCGACGATACCAGGAGGGTCCTGCCGTTCATGCACGGTTTCCTTCGGCCCGCTCATGCAGAGATTTTCTTCCATGCTTACCAGCCGCTGTCCCCAACCACCTCAAGGATGGCTGGTCGGGCACGTTCCTGTCCGAGCGGTGGAGCCGGCTGTGCAGACGATCGAACCATATTTGACGCATGTGCAAAGGTTAGTAAAGGCTTCGGCGTTAGTAAAGATAGCGTGATGACGGGCGTCATAGCACATTGTATCGGGTACGTAGTCCGGTCATATGGGCGCGAAGACGGGCAATCACTGAAACGATAGCTTGGTATGGCATGAGATTTCCTCGGTGTTGCCAAATCACTAGATTGAGAGTAGTCGAATGGTCTGAGAGGGCACGGGAGACGATCCTGCATCGACTCGGTCGGACGATTGAGTTTCCATATTGGCCGCGTTCAATCGGTTGAGCTTGAATGCGCTTTATCCGGCCGCCTGCTACCGTCTTATCGGATGCCACATGGTCTGTGTATCGAGAGAGCAAAGTGGCCAGTAGATGTAGATGGAGCATTTCGATTAATTGGATAGTGTTGAAGGTTTGGCAGTGACATTCGCCTAATCGCTTAAAGTCAAGACGCAGTGTTGAATTAGGCAAGGAAGCTGTTACACCACTATTGCCATGGCTGATTATTTGTCCACGATGTGCAGTCGCCTGTGCGTTCAGCCGCGTTTCCGCAGTCGCTGGGTCATCGCGATCCAGATGTCTGGGCTCTGGAGATCTTGACGTGTTGGTGGTAGGCAAAAGTGCTGCAATGCTGCAGGCTCAAGCTCAGCATCCCAACCGAGGGTCAATATATCTGCGCTGAGACCTTCCTTAGAACGTAAGTTTGCATGAAGTCGGACCACCAAGACCACTCTACAGCGAACATTATCCTGGCAGAAAGTGCTGCTGGGCGTGGGTCTGCCTACGTAATATCGCTTCACGCCATATGGCTGGTCTGCAGTGTACCCTGATGTAACAACGGCCACACGCAAAGCATGCAAGTACGTATGTCGTGCGTATACAGTAGCATGCGGAGCTGGAAGCGAATGCCGTACCGGGCCGGCGAGCAGCGGCTCTGCTGGCTGCGAGATGGCCACCTGCTTGCGGGCGCCATTGAGATGCTGCATAGCAGCGGACGTCGATAAGCGTGTTTAGACTCTTGCCTCAGGTCAAACATCATTGGTACTCTACACAGAGCATATCCTGTCGGTACTTTGCGACAGGCAAAGCTTCAATGCTGAGTGAGCTGCAGGCAGACGGCGCAGTGGGAGCCTTACTCCACCCGAGTGCGCCATGGAAAGCATAGATTGCTACATCCCTACCAACCAGATCGGATGATGGTTCCATGGTCCCAATGCTGGGCGAGCGAGAATAGAGTAGCGGTGAAGGGCAAGAGGATTCAACATGGGGAGGATCGCGTGTGGACAGGAGAATGGACAGGAAGTCTCAACCGGAAAAGACCCCCTCACTTCGACTGTTGTCACTGGGGCTTTGTTGAGGCCATTGAAGAGCATCTGGGGTTCGGGCAAACGACGCTAGAGAATGCAGCAGGAAAGCGAGTCAACCACTCAGCGTGAGGTGAGATGACAAGTAGGTGGGGCAAAAGCCTGTGGGCACGACCGGTGAGCGCCGCCATGGGTCCTGGCCCACGCGCCAATCACAGATCCCAGGTCGAAATCCCACGAGCTGTTTTGGGGATGCAAGGAGCGGCCGTGGCTTGCTTGCCCCATCTCAAGACCCGATAACGGGCACCGCTGGCTCCTGACGTGGCCGGCGTTGATTCGCAGCGGCACGCCTATCTGACTGATCCGCCGGGGCATGCGGAGCTGGTTATCCTTCTCTGAAAAGTGGACGCTGAAAGGGCCGGTCGAGACGAGGGGGCTTCTGGGCTCAGTGTCAGTTAGATCTAACATCTGTAGCACCCCAGAAGCGACAGTCGTGCGAAGACCATGCAGAATGACCGTCTTTGCAGCAGCCTCAGGCCAAGCTTGATTTCAGGTCGACACAGGAGGGCTCGAGCTTGACGGGCTGGCGGGGATACCCTATATCACACGCATATGCAAGCGCGGGTAAGTGCAGATGAAACCCAGCCAATAGACTGGTGGCACTGCTCCCGAGCTCGTCGTATCGCGGGATTGCCTCACAGCTGCAGGAACGCTTAGCTATGGAATGCAAGCTGACGGAGGCTTGCTGGAGGTCAACGTCGACATTCTGGAATCAAAGTAGCCGACTTCAATTTCCCTAATGCTCCATTCGGACAGCAGAACACCTGCTAAGGGATCCACCGAGATCAATGTCCGGTTCCGGATACAGTGCGGATCGGCTCTGTCAAAGGATTCCAATTCTAGACTGGTCTTCCCTTTGTGTTGAACAGAGTGTGCACAAGCCCCACTGCGTGGTCACTTTGCGAAAATTATGTGCCCGAGGAGCAAAGGCTGATGCCGGAGGGTCTGCCCTCGGAGAGTCTGTCGTCCGATAGCTGAGAAGATGTGTCGTCATGCGCGTAGTTGGTCTCACTGAGACAGCTCGCACCGGTCAGCAATTCCATCTAAATTGAAAGTGCTGATGTATGCTCCGAGTCTTTTCTCCATGGTGGTCAGCAAGTAACATGGCAGACGGGTGCGGGCCTTTCTCCACGATCCGCACCCACATCGCGCCGGCTGCGCTGCACGTTTATTTCCACCTGTGCATATTCCTAGACACCTCAGCCCACGCGGCAACGGTAATACCGACCTCGCTGGAGGTACTTTTTCTGGCACAGCAGATGAGCGTAGACTTGCACATGGTGACACTGTACGCATCGCTTGGAGCCTGCGGGGCGTCCAACAGTGCCCTTGGTGTGCACGATTGTATTATACCCGTACCCTTTGTAACACTGGGCTTTCAAGGGAGACCTGGCAGTGACGCCTCGCTGATCTTTCGATATTGACATGATCGACTGAAGATACGGCCAGATCACCATCCTTTGCCGTCAGTGGTCACACAGAGGCAAATTATGTGGCCAAGGCAGGGCCTGTCGCCACGTCGTCTCAACGAGGGGTGCAGTGAAGTGAAGGGAGTGGACGTTGAAAGACGTGATCAAGATGGCTGGGGCGAATGGGATGCGAACAGTTGGTTTGGCGCTTGCAGCGGCGAGCTGGTGTCTAGGCGAGCAACAGGCATGTGGCTGGCATCTCATCTGGACAGACGTGAGGCTGCCATGGTTCGCATGGGAGGCGCATGGACTGTCCGGACTGTCCCGCGGGCCGTGCAGCAAGTCTCGTGATCAGCAACATTCCCGCTGAAATCGGCTCCAACGACAGGAAAGGCGAGCGACTGCGGCGGCTGCCCATGTTGCGCTGTGCGCGCGGCGTGTTTCAGCTGCCCGGAACAGATGGGCTTGGTGACCTTGCACCTCGCTCATCCCAGGGTACTGGAATCATTGGATTCCGAGGGCGAGACACGACAATGGATGATGAAGCACAGCTGCGTGTGAGTGCGGGTGGCTGTTGAGGGCGACGCAGGAAAGCGTGACCTGGGCTTGGCCAGGCTGCATGTGGCTAGCGCCGCCAGCACATCACTCACACCGCAACTAGCTGCTGTCCTATCATGCATGGCGGCATCCACATCCAACCCCAAGTTCGTGGTACAGTCGGCACGTTTGTCGAGCGAATTTACTTTGGACGGAGCTCAGCAGCCTGTGTAATTGGAGATGGACGACGAGGCGGCCCTCAGGCTCGCCTGAGGGTGTGGCTCGTATGGCACATCGTTGCGAACCCCGCTGACATGACATGAGCGTCGTACACTCTCGAGTCTCCACGTTGCACATGCTCCCCCTCTAGCATCGCTCGCTTCACATCTGGAAAGCCTCTCAAAATATGTTGACTCGCGTGGACGAGGTAGACGCTGGCGTGTCCAGGCGCAGCAACTGTCCCCAGGTGGCCGGATAGCGACGACTATCCGTCCAACCACGACGCCTCTGCGCCATGCCCAGCAAATCGCGCTGGCTGCACGGCCTGCCGTCCGATTCTTCCGCACACTCTCGGGCTGCTCCATCCCTGCGAGTGTTGGATCGCAGGCATTTAGCCTGAGCAGGACATGGCTTGCGGCTCCAGGCTCGTTTGAGTTCGCAGCTTGCCCTGGCCCGATTCATTGAGCCTTGAGGCCCGTATTGAATGCGGAAAGGACGACGAGCATCCTCGCCCCAGGAGATAGCAAGGCCGCGGCAGTTGGCCTTGGGTTTCAGGGCATGTGTCTGCTTTTTGTTGGTATTCACGACGGGTCTGACTCGCAGCGGCGGTGCACATCATCGCGTCTGCCGGACCACTCAGCAGTACGAGCAGGCCGGCCGTGGGCAGGAGCCAGACGTTGGCAGGGTCTGTGAGGACTCGGATCGCTCGCTGGGATGCACGCTTGCTTGCTGCTTGTGCTCATGGGCATGCGCAACAAGTTTGCCCGGCGCAGCTTAATAAGGACGAACGCCTCGCTGCAGCCTGTTCCGTATCAAATGACAAGGTTTGTCCGTGGACCGTGGTGCGTCGAATATCTCCGGCAGCGCTCACTGGCCGTTCGAGTTCAGCCGTGTTATGCCATATCCATTTGGAGCCCCGGCCGATGCTTCAGGTCGCGGACTCGCGGCACACTGTGTAGAAAAATAGGCGCCCGCTAAGTTTGGATGTCGGACCCCGGTCGCGGTGAGCTCATCAGTGGAGAGACGAGAAGGGTGGTGAGCGGCCACGAAAATAGCAAAGCCACCGGCCGTTTCTGCACCCCTCTTGTCGTGTTCCAGAGGAGCAGAGTGACAGGCCATCTGATCTGCTGTGCGCTGAAGCCGTCGTGCGGGCGCAGGCTCTGGCGTCAGGTGGCTGGCGGTGGAGTCGTGGCTGGAGGAGTATGGACTTGGGCGTCGGGGGCCTGTCCCTGTCGACAGCCTGTCCCCATCCACAGCCTGTCCCCATCCACAGCCCTTGTCTGCCGCACCGACGACGGGATCAGCCCAGTCAGCGAGCGTCCTGGCGCCGTCTGTGCTCGCAGCGCGCGAAACGGCTTGTTCTTCACGGGACTCTCGCTCGGTTCAGGCTGGGAGCGCAGGCCGGTCCACCCCCATGCTCATCCTGCGCTCACGCTCCACACCAAGCCCGAAGTGAATTTAGATTGTGTGCTCGCGGCCGCTCGTGGGTGTGCGCTGGTGAGCGTCCCCAGAAGATCTCCACCATCCGTCTCTAGGTACAGCGACCGACCTCCAGCGCCTGCATCTTCCACGCACCCGTCTCTGGCTCTGCATCGCTGCGGCCTCATCTCTGCTGCATTCTGCATTGCCCGTCCACGAAGCCGTTGCTGCAAAGTCGCGTCGGCCCGCCTCGCAGCAGCAGCAGCTGGCTCGTCGTCTCGGTCTCGCGGAGCAAGGTGCCAGCAACGCCCACGCCCACGCACTGCGCACTGACAGTGTAGAGAAGCATTGGACACGCCGTCTGCAAAAAAGCGGCCATCTCGGACGGATTGCGCTTGGGGACGTGCGCGCCTCGCCTGTGTGTGGTCAGCCCTCTTAGCTGCGGCTTGCCTGCTGTCGAGCGTGCAGGATTCTCTGCAGCATCGCCGACGAGAACGACTTCCCTTCTCCACACCTCAGCCAAACTCCAGGTTCCGCTGTGAGTATCGTGCTTTTTGCGTCCCTTCGTTTGAGCAATTGGGTAAGTCCGTCCTCCGCTCCTTCTGGTTCTCATTGCGCCGTCGTCAATAGCGCTGCGAGCGCGGCCTCGACCACTGTTCCCGTGCTCGGCTATCTGTGGCCGCTTTGGTTGGTCCAGCGAGCTGCTGGGTATCCATCACGACCAGTCCCAACCTCTCTCCACCTGTATACCTCCGCCTTCCCACCGCAGTCTGCCTGAGAGCCGCACGTTGGCTTTTCAACTCGACACCTCCAGACTGGCGGAGGCGCATCCCTTGTCCATGTCATTGTTACCCTGCTCTACACAAGCACCTACTGACGCGTGAACCGCGTAGTCTATACGTCGGTGCCGCAGTATTCACTATCGATACTGCTCGGCCCGCACCAGACGAGCGCAACGACTTTACGACCCTTCACGACGACGCACCCCGCCGCAATTTAGACAGCGCATGATTTTGCCTGCTGCACCTACCGTCTGTTATTCTTCCTGGCTGGCTCGTGTCAATTAGTCCTATTGCGTGCTTGAACCGAGTCTCAAAGGCACTGTCGACACCCGGCTTTTAGCTGCCTCACGACCGCAACGACGTAACGACGTGCTTTTTGGAATTCAGCATTGTTTGCAGTGTTTGCCTTTGTTCACCAGCTTCATTTGCGCATCGACCCTTAGACCGCCCTCGCCCGCTTCAAGAAACACCTTGGTCAGTCTCTCACTACTTGCTCATCTTACGCGTGCCCAACACACAAATACCCGTTACGCAATTGCTGCCCTCAAACACTTTGCGAGCCCTCCAGCCCTCAAGTCGTTTCGACACGGCAGGTTGAGGCTGTTTGCATACGTGTTTGCCTGCGTTTCGTTGGCTCGCACTGCACTCTTCCGACCTCGTAACAAGCAAACAAAACTGACTGGCGGTGAAGGTATTCGCCCCATCAACGGTCACCGGCAAGCTATAACCTCGCGTCTCATCAACCTCCCAGTTGCGTGCTCAGATCCTGCACTCTGCTGTTGTAGAGCTTCGTTTACACATTTCTGCACGCCAATACGCTCGGCTATCTAGTGTATACACTCGAGAACCTCGCCACGGACTCTCTCGTGCCCGTTGCCATCATCTGCTTCGGCATAACCCAGGCAATACCGTAAAGCTGGAGCTGCCATCGATTTCGTCGGTCCACGCCCGCGACCCCGTCGATACCTGGTACAACTCTCACTACGCGCCCAAGTCTGCAGCATCAAGTGAGAGGCCGCCAACCCTTCCTCAGATCCAATCGCACGCAAGCGGCTCGTCCAATTCCTCGTCACCGCGAGGCGACTCCATCAGTTCGGCTTCCCACGGGAGCGCGAGTTCGCACACGTCCTACGCGGCATCTATCAACGGCCAGACCGCAGGCTTCAAGACACCCTCACCCGAGCAGAGTGTGCCCTCTCTGCACCGTCACAATCGGTCTTCGCACGCGCAATCGCACCAAAGCTCTCCCTACGGAACTCAGGACAGCTACGGCTATCCACCAGGCTCTTATAGCAGCATGAACCAGATGCAATCGTATGCTGACGTGCATCCGCCTCACATGTCTGCTGCAACCGCCCACGCACCGGCTTCAGCGCCTCCGTCAGGAATCTCGCACTATGCGTATCCGCCGCAGTCATCCATGATGCAGCCCGGACAACACCAATACGGCCCTACCCCTCCTGGTTATCCTTCTTATGGCTACTCAAATGGCGTGCCCTCTGGGCTACCCGCGTCTTCTTCAATGAACAATGCGATGGTACCGTCGACGCTACAATTGCCGGCGATGTCCTCGAGCGGCCCAAGCCCATCACTTTCAGGTGCACAAAGCTACGCGCCGCATTCATTCGACCACACCGGGCAGGTTGCGCCACCAGGAATGAAGCCTCGTGTCACTGCAACGTTGTGGGAGGATGAGGGCAGCCTGTGTTTCCAGGTCGAGGCCAAAGGAGTATGTGTCGCACGCCGCGAAGGTATGTATTACTTGCGTCCCACAAAAGAAATTGCTGACTTTTTTTTAGACAATCACATGATCAATGGTACCAAACTACTCAATGTTGCTGGCATGACTCGTGGACGTAGAGACGGCATTCTCAAGAGTGAAAAGACACGACATGTCGTTAAGATTGGTCCGATGCACCTGAAGGGTGTCTGGTAAGTCAACATTGGTTCACACGAATACGACACGGCTAACACGATGCAGGATCCCGTTTGAGCGTGCTCTAGAGTTCGCAAACAAAGAGAAGATCACTGAACAACTGTACCCACTATTTGTGCATGATATCGGAGCCCTGCTCTATCATCCCTCGAACCAAACGAGGGCAAGTGTAGGGAGCGCCGCCATGGCTGCTGTAGACCGCAGGAGACCTGACTCTATGCAGACTCAGCGATACATCTCTGGGCCAACAACATCCCAGCCTCCGTCGCTGCATCATCACCATTCGATGAGCAACCCCATTGGTGGTGCCATGTCGCAAGCACCTCATGCCCTCCAACCCCACCCTTCAGCCGGACGTCCTGGCCTTGATCGAGCACATACATTCCCTACTCCTCCTACCAGTGCATCAAGCCTCCTAGGCATGGGTAATTCTGGCAGCTCATACGAGTGGAGTGGAGCCAATGTTCAGACACCGCAAGGTAGTCAACCGCTCTCCATCGATACAGGGCTTAGCAACACGCGCTCTGTGCCAACTACTCCAGCTACCACACCTCCCGGTGCAGTTCAGCAGGCTATCTCATATGGCGCGAACCAGAGCTACGACAACTCAAGACCAATGTACTCTGGCCCGCCCTCTCAGCCCGGGCAGTACAACACCCAAGGGCAGCCTATGATGGGTTACCGCCCAGATAGCGGATACACCAAGACTGAAATGGCACCACCATCACGCCTGGCAGATGTTTCCGAAGAGGGTGATGTCAAGCACAGCGAGGGTATGATGCCTCAGGGCAACAGCCAAGTCGTTGCTCCTGCACCAGGACCAGAGGGAGACCATGAGCATGACAACGAATACACACATTCGAACGCGTCGTATAATGGCAGCCGTGGCCCATATGGCTACGCTCCTAATGGCAACGCCGGAGGTCTTCACCCTGAACATCCCCATTTGTCTCCGGAAATGAATGGCTCCCCACACCAAAACGGCTCGGGTCGCGCGACCCCCCGTACAACAACGACTAGCCAAACACAGTGGAACAGCGGATACCCGACTCCCCAGCGTCAAGGACCACCATCCAGCAACCTTTACAACGTGATGAGCGATCCCCGAGGAGCCCCTAACGGCAATGCTCCTCACGATGCGTATCCCGGTCCGGGCGCCGTACCACAGTATGCGAGCCAAGGGTACCCTCCAGCAAACGGCAACGCTAAGCGTGGTCGTGACGACGATGACGAAGACCCATACCGCCCTGACAGCGTTCAGAGCGATGACATGGGAGGCATGAAGAGGCGGAAAACCATGGAGGGTGGCGCTGTTGGCGGCGCTTATCCTCAGGACCCCACTCCTGGTCTCCAGCGTGCACATACCATGACCGCACAGCGAGCTAGGAGGTGAAGACGCCATATACCTTGATTTGCTTGGGTGGTTCGTTGTCGGCCAACATTTGATCTAGACTGTGGCCAAGCGGTCACACTCATCGATATACAGCCTCAAGGGTGGGTTTTTGTGGGACACGATCAACTCTACCACCGCACCGCCCTTCATGGCATTTGCCATGCCTCGAACTCGAACCAAACCAAACGATCAACATACAGCCCTACACCAGCTTGGGCAATTTCCTTGTGTCTACTCTTTTCCTATTTCCTCTGTTCGTTTTACAACCAAGGACTCTGGCATGTTACGACCTTATGACTTTCTGCTCCTCGGATTCGCTTTTCGGCCGACCCTACACCTTTCATTCTCACGACATACGACTTCTTCATGCCGCGTAAGCATGTACAGGTTTTGTTGGCCTCTGCTGCTATCGTAGAAGAGTCGCAACTTGTACACTCGTCCGATCTTTGGGCCGCCGCCACCTCGGGCTGTGGGTACCATCATGTCCACCTGCACTACAACCATAGTATCCTCTACCTCGGCATGACTGCTTGACGAAAACGAAGGCGCAAACGAATGAGACGGATACTCATGCGCAACGACAATGTTTGCTTTTTGCGAGTACCATGGTCACGGCACGTTTTATATTATTTCGCGTTGGGTGGCTCCAGCGGGCTGCAACAAAAAATAGCGGGCTTGCTGGGCCACGCCGAGTATCATTTTGAAATGACGAGAAAGGGGTTAGTGTTTATTTCCAGGGATGTACTTCATGAAGAGCATTATGAAGATAATGAAGGAATCAAAAGCTTTTTTCAGCTCGTGCTCTCCATGCCAAATTGTGATCTGTACTCGCCACATGGCCCATGTCGTGTCAGTGAAGTGGCAAGCACAGACTGCGCCTTGGATGCCCAAAGAATGGGAATCCTTGGCTACAGCAGACGTTCGAACAATGCAGCAGCATGCGAAGCGGAAATGTGCAGGCAAGATGGCTGCATGTGAAGGCTGCTATGAGACAATGCTGCACTATCAGTATCAGGTAAAAATGCGGTAGTAGTTTCTGTAGCCCTATGCAAGTCATCGACAAGTAGTGCGTACGTAATCAGGTCGCAAGCTTGCGAGCGGCTGCTGCCCCTCGACGCAGCCCGACTTGGCGGTAGCGCGCCCCACGTCATTAGGGTAAGCCAGACAGGTGAAGTGTCCGTCGAACGCGCAC
>Ga0265780_10008116_pt1 | contig 12791 bp, 9 predicted proteins | sample P1T30metagenome_FD_192432 | JGI IMG/M metagenome (GOLD analysis project Ga0265780, IMG submission 192432) | Plant litter microbial communities from East Loma Ridge, Irvine, California - P1 T30 | ecosystem: Environmental > Terrestrial > Plant litter > Unclassified | place: USA: California...
CACCGCACCCGTTCCTACCATCGACGGTACTGTCGCTCTACTTTTGTGCCTAGCAATCAACGTCGAATCGATCCGTCTGACGGCCCCTCGCTGGGCAGAATACCTCGATATTACGCGCAAAGTGCTTAACAGCCCATGGTCCAACATGCCAGGCAGCCCAGTACCGTTCAGCAAGCTCAAGAGCGTTGAACTTCACGGTTCCCTGGAACAAGACGCTGGCATGAAACTATCCGTCAACGGCGCTACTCCACGGCTCGTGATCAAGAGCGTGTGCATCCAAGCGATCAACAGCGCCCCGTATGTTCCAGACACGTTACGTTTTCTAGAACTACATAGCGTCCTCATCACACCAGACTTGGTCGAAAGCCTCGTCGCGGGCCTCACGTATCTCAATCTAAAGAGCCTGGCGCTGTACCACTTGGGTAGTGATGAGGCCGAGTGGGCCGACTACGACTACAGCCGCCTCTCTGCGCTCCTCGTCACGCACACGCCACACCTCGAGTCGTTCGAGTGTATGCATTTATATCCTGAGTCCCCACGCCCGTTCACACATCTCAGGCGATTGACAAAGTTGCACACACTCCGCGTTGATGCTGAGCTACTGATCGATTTCGCGCTTGAGAACGTGTATATTTGCGGCACGGCGATGCTGCCCGCGGGCCTCAAGCACCTCGAGCTCGGGGTATCAGATCCAAAGCATATCGAGCACCACATCGAGGGACCGACAGAAGAGGGCCCGGACTCGCTCTTCGCTGACCCGATTCGCTCGGTAGCGCTGGAGACATTTACTGTGACGGTGACTATGCGGCCTTACTACTACATGGGGGCATTTCAGGATGCGACATGCGATCGGATGAAGGAGTTTGTTGAACGGGTTGCGCAGCGGGGACTGGAGTATCGTGTGTTTGAGTAGGTTGCCAATTATGACCTGGCGGCTGAGCGCACGTATCTCATGGGTCCTGGATGAGTGCGCTAGGCCCTGGTATGCGATCTCGATTGATGGCGATGAGGAGTATGCGGTCCCGAATGATGGCGATGATAATGATCTTGACCTTCGGCTCTTGTAGGTGGGCAGTAGTTGGGCACCTGTTTTGAAATTGATATTGGAGGATGGCTTTGGACTCTGGAGAATACAAGCAAGGATACAGATAACCCGGTTTTGAGGAGACTTGAATTGAGCGGGCAGCATAGCGAGGGCTGCAGTATTGGATTTTTGGCTGAATTGATAGCCCTGGGATGCGGATGAGCGGAAGTATCTTGTTGGTTTGGGGTTTACGTGTGCTCGCCGGTAATGTCCAGATCAGATCGATGGCTGCGACTTTTCTAGCTCTCATAGTCGTATTGTAGCCATGAGAAAAATCTGAACACGGTATTGATATACGATAGTAGAAAGTGCGATATAATGCGCACAGTGTTTTACCAAATAGTCGAAATGCGACGAGATTGCACTCACTCCGCCAACTCGACATCGTCCAAGAACTTCCTCACAAACTTAGTCGCTTCGCTCAATCCCGGCTCCACGACATCCGTGTGATTCACAAACCCAATTCTGACGTATCCCTTCCACTCCTCGCCAAAGCACGTTCCAGGCGTAAACAACACACCCGTCTTCGCGAGCAATTTCTTGCAAAAGTCTTCCGAATCAACTGCCTTCCCATCTCTCTTGAACTTGACAAAAGCTGTCGTTCCAGCCAACGGCTTGTTCCATTCACACTCGTCTTCGTTCTTGACTGCGAACTTTTCAAGCAAAGCCATGTTTGTCTTCGCGAGCTGGATGTTGCGCGCCAGGAGGCTGTGTATAGTGGACGTGTGCAGTGCGAAAGCGGCGATTTGCTCGTCGAATTGTGAGACTGAGATAGTGGTGTAGTGTCGTGCTGAAGCTATTGTCTCGATGATCTCGGAGCTACGCGAAGCTATCCAGCCTATGCGTATGCCGGCGAGGGAGTACGCTTTCGACATGGAACCTGTGACGACGACGTTCTTGTATCCCATCGAGAGAAGCGAGGGCGGGAAGTCCTTGTCTATGGGGCTCATGGAGTGGAAGATAGGTCTGTATACCTCGTCGCCCAGGATCGTGATGTCTTTCTCCGTTGCGAGATCGACGATTTCTTGCAGGAAGGACTTCTTGAAGACGGCGCCGGTAGGGTTGTTGGGATTGTTGATGATGATGAGTTTCGTGTTGGGCTTGATGAGTGCTTTTAGGTCGTCGATGGTGGGCATCCAATGGTTTTCGGGCGTTGCTTTCCATAGGTCGACTTCTGCGCCCATGTGCTTTGGTACTTCGTACAGCGACTGATAGGTTGGGTAGTGGCAGATGACATGGTCGCCCTTGCCAACGAGTGAATATGTGGTCAAGTAGTTTGCCTGAATCGCACCAGGCGTCGTGAGGATGTTTTCTGCGGGCAGTACGCTTGCAGTTTTGGCTGAATACAGTCGAGCGAGGTTGTTGCGCAGCTCTTCACTGCCTCGAATGGCACCATATGTCAAGGGCTTGGAGGTGTCAATCACCCCGCTCTTGTTCTCGGAAAGCTCGCGCAATTGGTCGACTGATATGGAAGCACAGCATGTCTCGGCAAGGTTGTACTTGCAGTCATTTTCATGCGCGTCCATCCACTTTGGCTTTGTCAGTCTCGCGTGTTCACGTGAAAAGCAATGCGGGGAAGATGTACCGATTCCACCGCGAACTCGTTTATCTTGACCATGGTGGATCCTAAAGGTAGACACGGAAGCCGAAGGAAGAAGGATTGAACTTAGAATCAGCTTTGATTGGTATTGAAGGACAGGACAGTACGATCTTTAAAGTAGTCGCTGCAATTGACATAGGGCGTTGAGCACCTCGGAAGAGCTAGATCCATGATTGGGGCTCTTCCTAGCGCGAACTGCCACATGGCGGTGCCGCTGATCAACGATAGTCTGCATGTGCTGATGCACACTCGGAGACGCGTCAAACTATTGCGGCTTGACGATATTGAAGTTTGCAAACAACCGCGTTAGAGTGCAACCAAGGGCTGCCTGGTAAATTCGTACCTCGGTGTAGCGGACCGCGAGACGCCTCTCTTGGCTTGCGTCCCGTCTTGTCCCAGCCCCCACGAATCACCGTGAGGCATCGCCGATAGCAACCACACATGCCACCTGTGGCCACCTTCAGACTACATCACCGTTGGCATTCACCCGCCTCGCGTGTACAAATGCCCTCTTCTACATCTTTCCTACCTCTCTAACACTGCAACCTCCCCCACCAAGCAGTCGGGAAGTTTGGAGCAATCATCCTTCTCGAAGGTATCCCAACTCATACTGCGCCACATCACGCGATATGCGCCCACGACCGTGGACGGCCTCGGTCTTCACTCTGCTGGGACTGGCAGGCTCGTCTCTAGCTTACAAGAGCTTCAGCAACTACTCCGTGGCCGAAACGCCGACTTCGCTCTTCTCCATCTACGGCGACCGACCCGACGGGTGCCCGCCATGCTTCAACTGCAACCTCGAGGACTTCCAGTGCCACCAGTTCGCCGAGTGTACAAAGGCTAGCGGCCGATGCAGCTGTCCGCCAGGCTTTGGAGGCGAAGACTGCTCAGAGCCACTGTGTGGCGCATTGCCAGATGGAAAGGACAGGGCACCGAGAGGAGGCGAGAAGGAGTGCAAGTGTAAAGATGGGTGGTCGGGCATGAACTGCAACGTCTGCGAGACAGACAATGCGTGCAATGCCATGATGCCAGATGGCGAGGGCGGCGTGTGCTATAAGGCCGGACAGCTGGTCAAGGAGAACTTCCAGATGTGCGACATCACGAACAGAAAGATCCTCGACCAGCTCAAGGACAAGAAGCCACAGGCCACCTTTTCTTGTAACAAAGAGACGGCAGAGTGCAACTTCCAGTGTGGGTACATCGATACATGCAGTGGTTGAATCTGGCTAACAAGCACAGTCTGGGTCGACAAGCGCGAATCCTTCTACTGTGGTCTCGACACGTGTACCGACAAGTGGACCGCCGAAGCCGACCGAAACATCACCAGTTACAAATGTGAGAACATACAGTGCCGTTGCATCCCAGACCGGATGCTGTGCGGTGAAGAGGGGTCCATCGACATTGGTGACTTCTTGAAGGAGTCGATCAAGGGTCCTGCTGAGTTCAAGGGCATTGCCGGCGGCAAAGAAACTGGAAGTGTCTTCTCGGAGCCGGCCATGAACGACTTGATCTCCAGCATCTTTGGAGACGAGAGCATCTTTTTACAGTGCGACACAGGCGAGTGTCTGTACCAGACTGAGGTGCCCGGCTACGAGAGGCCCATCAAGAAGATCAACACACCGCTCATCGCAGGCGTCATTGCCAGTGTCGCTCTCTTCATCGTGGCGGTCATTTTGCTCGGTTGGTACCTCAGCCATCGCGCAGAGCGAAATCGTTATGGTCCCATCCATCTTTCGGACGACGAGGAGGACGAAAACGCCGCGTTGTTAGCCGATCACAAGCCAGCTGCTCTGATGTTCGAGAACGTCACGTACAACCTGAATGGGAAGCAGATCCTCTCTGGCATCTCCGGCGCTGTACACCCAGGAGAGCTGATGGCTATCATGGGAGCATCTGGAGCCGGAAAGACCACTTTCTTGGACATCCTAGCGCGCAAGAACAAGGTCGGAGTCACCAACGGCGACTTTTATCTCAATGGTGAGAAAGTGCGCGACGACGAGTTCAAGAATGTGATCGGGTTTGTTGATCAAGACGACACGCTACTACCTACCTTGACCGTTCACGAGACCATCCTTGACTCTGCCTTACTCCGGCTGCCCAAGGAAATGAGCCGTACCTCCAAGGAGCAGAAGGTAGAGGATGTCGAGCGTCAACTTGGCATCTACCACATACGCAACCAAAAGATCGGCTCTGAGGAAACCTCGCGTGGTATATCTGGCGGAGAGAAGCGTCGTGTCGGTATTGCCTGCGAGCTCGTGACATCTCCCAGCATCCTCTTTCTGGACGAACCTACCAGCGGCCTCGACGCCTTCAACGCTTTCAACGTCGTCGAGTGCTTGGTGAACTTGGTCAAGAACTACAACAGGACGGTGGTGGTAACTATCCATCAGCCGCGATCAAATATTGTAGCGCTTTTTGACCAACTCATCCTTCTGGCCAAGGGCAGGACTGTCTACTCAGGACCCTTCGAGCACTGCCAGCCGTATTTCGACAATGTCGGCTACACTTGTCCACCAGGCTTCAACATTGCCGACTATCTCATCGATCTCACCATGCACGCAAGTGCAGCGAATCGCACCATGGATGAAGACAGCTCCATGTTCAATCGCGATGGCCTCCAGACGAGCGCGAGTAGTGCGATCGCGGTAAAGTCCATCCCCAGCATCAACACCTCTGAGATTGAACGCGAACTTGCTGGCAGTCCCAGCAATTCGAGTTTGCGACCCAAGAACAAGCGCCGCACGTCCATACGCCAACAACAAGAGCGTGAGCTTTTCACTCGCAAGCGTAGCTCTGCCCCGGTAGACGGCACGCAGTCCCCCAAGACCGACGATGAAGCACCATACGACCGGCGCGCGGGACTGAAAGCGCAATGGCTTAAGCTCACGCGTCAGCCGCCGCAGATTCCCGAAAACCCCGATGATGAACTGCCTTCTGCAGCGAACGGCGGCACTGGCACAAACCTCGATATCCTGATCAACGCATACGCCCAGTCCGACGTCGCAGCCAATATTCGCGAAGACATCGCCACCTCCGTCAACAACGCCAACAGCGCCAACGGCCAAAACGGCAATCACTCAGCTAATGGTTTCATCGCCGCCGGCAAGCTCAAGGGCTTCCAGAAAGTCGGCCTCCTCGGCCAATTCCGTATCCTGTCTCTCCGCACATGGCGCAACCTCTACCGCAACCCGATGCTCATGCTCACGCACTACGCAATCGCTATCTTGCTTGCTGTATTCTTGGGCTTCCTATTCTACGGACTCACAGACGACATCAAGGGTTTCCAGAACCGATTGGGACTGTTTCTGTTCGTGCTGAGTCTCTTCGGCTTCTCGAGCTTGACAATACTCACTGTCTTTGCGCCTGAGAGGCTGCTCTTCACGCGCGAGCGAGCGAAGGGATATTACTCGCCTCCCGCGTACTTCGCAGCTAAGGTCATCTTCGACATCGTACCGCTGCGCCTCCTCCCGCCCATGATCCTCGGAATAATCGTATACCCCATGACAGGTCTGATACCCGCATGGCCCAACTTCCTCAAATTCGTACTCTTCCTCGTACTCTTCAACCTCGCAGCCGCAGCGATTTTCCTGTTCATCGGCATCGTGTTCCGCAATTCTGGCGTCGCGAATTTGATTGGCGTGTTGGTCATGTTGTTCAGCTTGTTGTTCTCAGGTTTCTTCTTGAATAAAGAGAGCATTCCAAAGGTGGCGCTTTGGTTGCAGAGCGTGAGTCACACTACCAATTCATCCATGTCCGTAATCATTTTGCTAACATGACGCGCAGCTGAGTATCTTCCACTACGCGTTCGAAGGCCTGATCGTCAACGAGGTCAAGTACCTCAGCCTCGTGGATCACAAGTACGGCATCGACATCGAGGTTCCTGGCTCAGCCATCTTGAGCAGCTTTGGGTTCAACGTGCAAGCACTGTGGATGGATTGTATTGGCTTAGCGATCTATGGGGGTTTGTTTGTTGTGCTGGCGTACATGGCTATGCACTTTTTGCTGGTGGAGAGACGGTGATGTGGTGTTGTGTGTGTGTATTTGTACGGGCATGAACAGGCTTGGAAGATGGTGGTAAGTGTACATATGGAGGGCTAGTCGCGAGGGAGGAAGCATGCCGTGCGTGCATACACGGCGTATTCTAGGTTTTAGTGCATTTTTACAGCGTTCCAGTGTTTCTATCACGAGTATTGCTTTGACTTCTCTGTGCGAGAGTTCATATCGTGAAGGCATGAGCAAGTACACGCGTGCCGGATACTATTCGGTCCAGTTCGCGCTCCATTCGGTCCGTGGCTTTCTTGCCTCAATGTGAACTCACATCGTTGTTCATTGACGATGCCTAGCGTGGCTGAAATCGATGACACCACCCTCTCCAAAACCACGCAGCACATGCTCCCCTCCCAAAGTCCTCCCATCCCAAACTCAAAACACATCCACACATCCACACCAACACAGCCTCCACTCCACACCATCTGAACACGCAACCCCCAGACCTGGGCAAACTTGGCGAAAGCATGCTGCTGATACAGATCCCGAGGGTGGGTCTTACCGAAATGCGCCGCAACCAGTCACCGGCCACCAAGCCAGTCATCTTTTGTCTGCACGCAGCACTTGAAGCACGCGGTCAGCGTGTCACATGGCGAACAGACTTGTCGATACGAATGATATGTCGTGTGCGCTAGCGTTAGCGTTCCCGCTGCTCGTCTGGCCTAGAACGCGCTGACGCCCAGATACTGGTCCTAGCTTTGTGTTCTTTAAGGATGGACGTTCCCTTCGACATTCTTTGTCCAACTGTTTTTGAGGGTAGCTTTGTGGAGTCTGGAAAAACCTGGGGTAATATCTCGAACAGGGTATACTGTCTCCACCGTCATGTCGAGTGCAGTGGCTAGTGCGGCGCCCACGGCGGTCGTCAAGGCTCCGCCTCAGGGTGGTGTGCTTGAGGGGGTGAACCCGGTGCATTTTGATGCGAAGAATCCGATTATTTTGTTTATTGTGCAGGTATGTTTTGTTCTCGTTATGTCATGAGGAAAGGTAGAAATATTGTCGTGGAGGGGTGTCTCGCATAGCAGACCACGGTTCTGGTCTTTAAGATCTACCAAGTGTCGAAGGCTTTCCGTTTGAAAAGCGTCAAAAGATCATTTTGATATGAAGAGCTAACGATTTCCCCTAGGCCTCTATTATCATCATCTTCTGCCGCGCGCTGAACTGGCCCCTCTCCAAGATGCGCCAGCCCAAAGTCATATCCGAGATTATTGGTGGTATCATTCTAGGACCATCCGTCATGGGCCGCATTCCAGGATTCCAAACCTCCATCTTCCCAGCGGCTTCTATGACGAACCTCAATCTCGTTGCGAACATCGGTCTAACGTTGTTTCTCTTCATCATCGGCCTCGAAGTGGATCTTCGCTTCCTCCTTAGCAATTGGAAGGTTGCGGTAAATGTAGGCGTGGCTAGTATGGCGATTCCGTTTGGACTTGGATGCGCTATTGCTGTTGGCTTGTACAACGAGTTCAGGGATGAGCCGGGGACGGTTCCTATTGATTTCCCGGTTTATATGCTTTTCATTGGTGTGGCTATGGCCATAACGGTATGTTCTGTGGTTCTAAATTCGACTCATTCTACTTACAATGAGACAGGCCTTTCCGGTGCTTTGTCGTATTCTTACCGAGCTAAAGCTGCTTATGACCCCCGTCGGTGTCATCGTACTATCAGCTGGCGTTGCTAATGACGTTGTTGGTGTGTACTTGACGAGATCTATGTTGACTGACAAATGGCTCACATGTCCTCGCAGGCTGGATCTTGCTCGCCCTTTGCGTAGCCCTCGTCAACGCTGGCTCGGGGCTGACTGCACTGTGGGTTCTTCTCACATGCGCAGGCTACATGGTTTTCCTCGTCTATGCTGTACGCCCTGTTTTCGTCTGGTACCTGCGCAGAACCCGCGCGCTCCAAGATGGCCCAAGTCAGGGCATTATAAGTCTCACACTCCTCATCGCGCTCGGATCGGCTTTCTTCACCGGCATCATTGGCGTCCATCCCATCTTCGGAGCCTTCATGGCCGGCTTAATCTGCCCTCACGAGGGCGGATTCGCTATCAAAGTTGCGGAAAAGATCGAGGATCTGATCGGCGGCTTGTTCTTGCCTCTCTACTTCACCCTGTCTGGACTCAACACCAACATTGGTTTGCTTGATTCTGGTATCGTCTGGGGTTATGTTGTTGCTGTTGTCGCTGTTGCGTTCTTTTCGAAATTCATCAGCGCTACACTCGCAGCTCGTAGCACGAAGATGCTTTGGCGTGAGTGCTTTGCCATTGGATCGTTGATGAGTTGCAAGGGTTTGGTGGAGCTTATCGTATTGGTAAGCTGAGGACCTCTGTGATCACGCCGAACTTCAGGACTAATTGAACCAGAACATTGGACTAAACGCGAAGATTCTGAGCACACGCACGTTTACAATATTCGTCGTCATGGCTCTAGTTACGACTTTTGCCTCCGCCCCATTAACATCGTTCTTCTACCCAGCATGGTACCAGAAGAAGGTTGACGGCTGGCGGCGCGGCGAAATTGACTGGGACACCGGGAAACCGCTCGACTCGGAGACACCACGACACAGCGTACATTACGAGAAGCTGGCGGCGGAGAAAATCAAGCGGTTCACAGTGTATCTCCGGCTGGACAGCATGCCAAACTTACTCGCCTTCGCCGCTCTTTTCGGTGGAAATGCCGATAAGCCCGCCCCCAAAACTCATCCCTCGAAGGCGGTCAGCACTAGCAAAGACACTGGAGACGCATCGGTGGAGGAGGTGTCCCCAAATCGCCCAGTCGAGGCATACGGCCTGCGGCTGCTCAATCTCACAGATCGTGGCTCATCCGTCATGCAAGTATCTGAGATTGAGTCATATACAGCCCACGATCCTGTTGTCAATACTTTCCGAACATTCGGCCGATTACACAACCTAGCTGTCTCAGGCGAGGTTCTTGTTGTGCCAGAAAACTCTTTCGCAGAGACACTTAGCACCCATGCTTCGGACTCGAACTTCTTGATCCTGCCATGGAGTGAAACCGGCGGGATGAGCGAACAGAATATCATCGAGGACAAGAGTACGAAGAACAAGCTCGCAGCAGCGTCGTATGCATCGTTCGTCAAGTCAGCACTCGAACAGTCCGTCGTGCCTGTCGCAGTCCTCATCAACAAGAACTTTGGAGGGAGTAAGAACAAGGACCACAAGCGCGGCACGAAACTCACGCGAACTTACAGTAGCGTAAGCCTGAATAGCGGTAAAGAGGTTACAGCACCTATCGCGGATCGCAGTCATCACATCTTTCTGCCGTTCTTTGGTGGGGCAGACGACCGCGCCGCACTTCGCTTGGTCTTGCAGCTCGCAGAGAATCCCCAGGTTACTGCCACGATCATACACTTTGATCTTCCGGAGCTCACACAAGTCACTTCGAAGCTATCCGTGCACTCGCCAACCGGTAAGGCAGGTGAGACCGTCACAGTCATGACCACACCCGAGCAGGATGCTGCTTTCTTCGCGTCGTTGCGTTCGTCTCTACCGGCTGAGATGTCGAGCCGCGTCGTCTTTGAGACCGTCTCATCCACCTCGCCGGTCAACGACGTGATTGCGCGTGCAAGCATCGAAGTCGGCCAGGCACCCAAGAATGCTGGAGACCTCGTGGTGTTAGGAAGGAACATCAACCGGAACGACGTTCTAGGCCGCGATGATGGTGATGAGATCAGGAGCGCGAACAGCGCGGATAGCACATTGGGCATGCTGGCAGAGAAAGTCTGGGAAGGAAAGCTTGGAGCAAGTGTTCTGGTCGTTCAGGCCGCTCACTAGGACTCGATAGAATACGATTACGCACCGCTATGTCCGTAAATCCGTGCTATGATCTTCCTTTGAGGCGCAGGTACTACTGATATTCTCCGAGCAGTGCTGACGCGGCTAAGCTCAAACGATGCTTGTATGGAAGGCTTACGCAGTGCCACAGCAACCTTGTCTTGAACAAGCTCTTCCAAACGAGCGTACTCTTTGAACGCGCCAATCATGATCAATTGCTTAAGTTCATGTAATGTTGGTGCGCTATTTCCGGACTAGAAAGTGTGCCTTGCGAACCCTCGACAATGACATCAAGCGCTACCGGTACTGTAACCCCGCTAAACTCCGCCAACATGAACGTCGACGTCTTGTTGCGGTAGCAGTTTCGTCAAATAGTCTCGGTGCTCTTAGAATCCTGAATTGTACGGACTGTTTAAGTATCCAAAAGTATCCGGAACCAAATCGAACTTTTCTACTCCAATTCATCCAGCAATCCTCGAGACATCAACACAACTTACAGTCCAGACCCAAGCACATACACAATGGCGCCCAAAACACCTCTCCCCATCGTCTTTGGCGCCATGACTTTTGGCCGCGAAGGCGAGGAACAAGTGCGCACCTCCAAGCTTGAAGACTGCGCGCAAATCCTCGACACGTTCCAGCACTACGGACACAACGAAATTGACACTTCACGATTCTACGGCGTAAGTCCCATGCCATTCGCAGGCCAAATAGTCACTAACTTTACACAGGGCGGTTCGAGCGAGGAGTACCTCAAGCAGCTAAACTGGCCAGACCGCAAGCTCATCATGGACACGAAGTTCTTCCCAAACACGATGGGCTATATGGGCAAGCCCGTCGAGCACCTCACCCCAGCAGATATGCGCAAGGGTCTTGAGACGAGTCTTGAAGTTCTGGGAACCCAGAAGGTCGATTTGTGGTACCTACACGCGCCAGATCGTAGCGTTCCACTCGAAGAAACGCTCAAGGGCGTAAACGAGCTATTCAAAGAAGGAAAGTTCGAGCGCTGGGGCATCAGCAACTTCATGGCCTGGGAAGGTATGTAACATCCTACCAAATCCACATACAACTTCGACACCATGAATTTTTTTTTGGCTAACACACGCCCACCCAGTCGCCGCAATATGCGAAATCTGCACCTCCAAATCCTACCCCCTCCCCTCCGTCTACCAAGGCCCCTACAACGCTTTCCACCGCAGCATCGAGCCCGAACTCCTCCCCTGCCTGCGCAAATACAACATGTCCTTCTACGCCTTCAACCCACTTGCAGGCGGCTGGTTAACCGACCGCTACCACCGCTCGACATCTGACGTCGAGGCCGGGTCGCGCTTCGACGCATCCCGCGCGCAGGGAAAGATGTACCGCCAGCGCTACTGGAACGAGCCGTTTTTCAGTGCGCTGGACGAGATGCGTGCTGTTAAGGGCGAGGCGAGGGAGAGTGAGATTGCGTTGAGGTGGATTGTGCATCACAGTATGTTGAAGAGGGAGTTGGGGGATAAGGTGATTATTGGGGCGAGTAGTCAGAAGCAGTTGGAGATGAACTTGGGGGATTTTGAGAAGGGTGAGTTGAGTGGGGAGGTGGTTGAGGCGTTGGATAGGGGGTGGGAGGGGTGTAAGGGGATTGCTGGGAGGTATTTTCACTAGATGGGAGGAGTCCAGGTGCTGCGGAAAGTGGTGTGTGTAGGCCTGGAGTGTTTTTATGGTGCGATAGATGACGATGGAGACGTTATGGGGGAAAGTAGGTTCTGGTTGGATACAGAGTGCTATTTCTTGTCCGTACGCCTTCAAGCCAAATAAATAGTCCTGTATAACTTCAAAGATCATCCCAACCACCAATTCCGCACAGATCCAAAGCCGTGTGATCCAAAGGGCGCTCCATATATAATTTACTAAACTTTGGTTCGCTTCCAAAAAACACTCAACCACCACTCAAAAGGAAAACCGTGCAATAGGTGCGTTAGCTGTGTGATCTGAACCAAAGTACTTAAGCGAAAAATATCATAACTTACATATATTGTATGTCGCCTAGATGCCATGTTTTTTTCCTTGGTATACTATCAAATTCTATTCGAATACCCACCAACCTAAACCGAACCGAACCGAACCGAATATATCGGCTACTACTCGCGACTGCGACTTCGACTTGAGCGATGGGTTTTGCGCAGTATACGACTTCGGCACTACCGAAGTCCTCCCGTCCACCACACCCACCACACCCACCACTACTACCATCGAAGCCAGAACCTTCCTCAATTCCACCGCCCCACTAT